>Ga0307380_10002785_pt1 | contig 24471 bp, 23 predicted proteins | sample UN3MG_FD_202239 | JGI IMG/M metagenome (GOLD analysis project Ga0307380, IMG submission 202239) | Soil microbial communities from Risofladan, Vaasa, Finland - UN-3 | ecosystem: Environmental > Terrestrial > Soil > Coastal area > Acid sulfate soil | place: Finland: Risofladan, Vaasa | collected... | reverse complement strand
ACAAGATCGGCCGCACCGTGCATCCGAGTCAGCCGGTCGACGAACTTCGCGCGCTCGCCGAGGAGCACGGCGTTCGCTGGGAAGAGCGCTGGGGCGGCGGCAAGCTCGTCGAGGAGTTGTTCGAGGCCCTTTGCGAGGCCGACATCGTGCGCCCGACGTTCGTCACCGGGCACCCCACCGAGATCTCGCCGCTGGCACGCGTCGACCGCAACGACCCATGGCTCACCGAGCGCTTCGAGATCTTCGTCGACTCGCGCGAGTTGGGCAACGGCTACTCCGAGCTGAACGATCCCGTCGAGCAGCGCGCGCGGTTCGAGGACGAACAGCTCGCCAAGGACGCCGGCGACCACGAGGCCAGCGGCGTCGACGAGGACTACATCCGGGCGCTGGAGTACGGCATGCCGCCGACCGGCGGACTGGGCATCGGCATGGATCGGGTTGCCATGCTGCTGGCCGGAGTCGACTCGATCAAGGAAGTGATCCTGTTCCCGACACTACGACCGGAAGTCTTGTGACGATTGGTGTCGGACACCAATCGTCACATCGAGAAAGGACGAAGATGGCACGGACAGCTTGGGGCGCAGGCCTCGCGACGATCGCTGCGGACGGCTCGGTGCTCGACACGTGGTTCCGCTGGTTGGGGTGGGGCGAGTTCGGCGACGACGACTGCCCGAGCGAGGAGATCGAATCGCAGCTCGGGTTGCGCAACACGACCGACGAGGTGCGCAATGTCACGATCCGGCCGGTGCGGCTGACGATCGACGTCGACGAACCGCCGGCGTCAGCATCGGACGCCTATCTGCGGTTGCATCTGCTGTCGCACCGGTTGGCGGCACCGCGCACGCTGAACATGGACGGCACCTTCGGGGCGTTGACCAACGTGGCGTGGACCAGCATTGGTCCGATCGCCGTGTCCGAGATCGACGATGTCCGCCTGCGGCTGCGCAAGGAGGGCCGGGTGATCTCGGTGCACGGGCTCGACAAGTTCCCGCGGATGACCGACTACGTGATCCCGTCCGGTGTGCGTATCGCCGACGCCGACCGCGTGCGCCTCGGCGCCCATCTCGCCGAGGGCACCACGGTGATGCACGAGGGGTTCTGCAACTTCAACGCCGGCACGCTCGGCGTGTCGATGGTCGAAGGACGTGTCTCCGCTGGCGTGGTGGTGGGCGACGGCAGCGACATCGGCGGCGGCGCGTCGATCCAGGGCACACTGTCGGGCGGCGGCACCGAGCAGATCACGATCGGTGAGCGTTGCCTGCTCGGGGCGAACGCCGGCATCGGCATCAGCCTCGGCGACGACTGCGTGGTCGAGGCCGGCCTCTACGTCACCGCCAGCACGCCGGTGCTCACCCCGCACGGTGTCGTCAAGGCCCGCGAGCTGTCGGGCAAGGACCGGATGATGTTCATCCGCGACGGCCAGAGCGGCAAGGTCGTCGCCCGAGCCCGCCTCGGCAGCTGGGGAGCCCTCAACGAAGAACTCCACATCAGCCAGTGACGATTACATCGGTAGCGTTCGTGCGATGGGGAGGGCCGACGAGTTCGGGGCACCGGTCGAGGTCGACGCCGGCGACCGGGTCGTGGCGATCACCAATCCCGACAAGGTGATGTTCCCGTCGGTCGGGCCGGCGAAGGAATCGCGCACGAAGCTCGACCTTGCCCGCTACTACGTGGCGGTCGCGGATGCTTTGCTGCCGACCGTCCTCGACCGGCCGGTGCTGCTCGAGCGCTATCCGAACGGCGTGCGCGAGAAGTCGTTCTTCCAGAAGCGGATCCCCGACTCAGCACCCGACTGGCTGACCACGACCACCGTCGAGACGATCAACGGGACTCCCTCGCGGGCGCTCGTGATCGCCGACCTGGCACACGTGCTGTGGGCGGCGAACATGGGAGTGCTCGGGTTGCACGTCTGGCCGTTCCGCGCATCGACGCCCGAGGATCACGACGAGATGCGCATCGATCTCGACCCCTCCCCCGGTGTCACCTTCGACATGGTGCGCGAGTCCGCGGGCAATGTCCGCGACCTCCTCGCCGAGCTCGGGATGATCGGATTCCCAAAGACGACCGGCAGCAAGGGCATCCACGTCTACGTGCGCGTCGAGCCGGGCTGGGACTCCTTCGCCGTCCGCGGCGCCGTCGTCGCGCTCGGACGCGAACTCGCACGCCGGCATCCCGAGCTGATCACCGACAAGTGGTGGAAGGAGGAGCGCGGGACGCGGGTGTTCGTCGACTACAACCAGAACGCTCCGCACAAGAACATGTTCGGGGCCTGGGGTGTACGGCCTCGCGTCGGTGCACAGGTGTCGACGCCCTTCAGGTGGGACGAACTCGACGAGATCGATCCGGAGGCGATGACGATCGACACCGTGCCTGCCCGGCTCGCGGAACAGGGTGACCCGTGGGAGCTGATGGACGATGCCCCGGTCTCGATCGCCCCGCTCGTCGAGCAGTTCGCCGCTGACCTCGCCGACGGCATTCCCGACGCACCGTGGCCGCCCGTGTATCCCAAGATGCCCAACGAGGCGCCACGGGTCCAACCGAGCCGGGCCCGTCAGCCCGACGCCTGATCGAGTCGGCGCCGGGCTGCCGACGCGCTTCGACCGACGAGCACGAGACCGCTCATGACGGCCGCCACGCCGAGCCATCCCGTCAATGGGATCGACTCGTCGAGCACGACGACGGCGAGGAGTGCCGCCGTCAGCGGTTCGGCCAGCACGAGCGTGACGGCGGTGGCCGACGTCAGCCGGCGCAACCCGAAGCCGAACAGCACGTACGCGAGGCCGGTCGCCACGACGCCGAGGTACAGCGCCATCGCCAACCCTGCGGGCGTGCTCAACCAGCTCGCCGGCTCACGGAGGGACAACGCCAACACGACCACCACGCCGATCGTGAACGGGATCGCCAATGCGATCGTCGAGGCGAGGCCACGCTCCATCGTCGCCTTGGAGCTCACCGAGTACGTCGCGTACCCGAATCCAGCGGCGAGCGCTGCGAGGACGCCGAGCACGTCCACCCCGGTCCCACCGGAGTCGACCGACACGATCAGTACCGCAGCGCCGACGACCGTGACGACAGTGCCGCGGAGCCACGCAGCGGTGGGACGGACCCGCCGGAAGATCCAGTCGAGCCCCGCGGCGAAGAACGGACCACTGGCGATCGCGACCACCGTCCCGATCGCAACACCGGCACGATCGACCGCGACGAAGAACAGCGGGGTGTAGACAGCGACGCCGAGCCCTCCGATCGTGAGCAGCCAGCGCAGCGACCGGACCGATGCGGAGGATGGCAGAGGCTCGCGGCGGCGGTTCGCGACCACCACGGACCACAGCACCATCGATCCGATCGTGATGCGAGCAGCGCCCACCGACAATGAACTCGCCGAGTCCGGCCCGAGTTCACGCGCCGTCCCGCTCGTGCCGAACAGCACGGCAGCGACGATGACCGCGGCGATCGCAATTCCGGGTGCGGGCATTGCGGGTCGCGACACGGATCAGTCCGTCGCCGCGACGACGCTGCGCAAGGTCGCGGCGCGGCCGTCGGCGGTCTGGGCCTGGATGACGTAGAAGTCGGCTTCACGGGCGAGCCGTTGCGCAGGATGCGACAGCTCCATCCCCCGACCCCCCACGGCAGCGAGCAGCGCCGTCGTCGCTCGGCGTGCGAGATCGAGGCACGCCGCCCGATGATCGCTCGCTGCGGCAATGACGCGGTCGACATCGCCGCCGTCGGTGGCCAACGCCTCGACGAGGTCGTCGTCGACAGCCCAGCGGACACCGAGTTCGACCGCCAGGGCGTCGGCAGCATGAGCGGCGTCGTCGTCGCGTTCGTCGGCGAGCAGACGCCGGGCACGCTCGGCGACTCCGAGGACCGCCGGTTGGCCGAGCGAGGCGTGCCGCCGATCGGCACGCCTCCACTCCTCGGCGGTTTCGACAGCGATGACCTGATCATCCGACACCGCGCACCCGTCGAAGCGCAGGGCAACGGTGCTGGTTGCGCCGAACACCGGCAGCTCCAGCGCCGTGGCGGTCACGCCGTGCGCTCCGACGCCCTGCACGAACGACCACACGAGTTCGCCGTCGCCGGACTCCGCGGCGACCGCGAACCAATCGGCCACGCCCCACGACGTGGCCCAGGGGGCGTGGCCGTCGAGGCGCCAACCACCATCGATCCTGGTCGCAGAGACAGCCGGGGGGCCGGTTCGCCGAACGTGGGCGAATGCCGTTCCGGCAAGGGTGCGTCCGACACAGAGGTCGGCGAGGTGCGCGTCCACGAGCGCATCGTTGGTGGACGAGCGCAGGGCTCGTACGACGCCGTGGTGCTGCACCCAGACGAAGAATGTCGCCCCACACCCCGAGCCGACCGCAGCCATCGCGCGGCGAGCCGAGCGTGCGTCGAGGTCGAGGCCGCCGTGCGCGGCGGGGCCCACCAGCCCGAACAGCCCGGCGTCGGCCAACGCTGCCAGATTTCGCTCCGGGATCCGGTCGGACCGGTCGACATCCTGGGCGTTCGGGAACAGCCTCTCGTCGGCGACACGCTGCGCGGCAGCAATCGCGTCCTGTCCGACGGGGCTCAGCTCGGGGGTCGTCGACGCCATCACCGGAGTCTGACGGCTGACGCGGCGGTCGCGCCGCACCGGCACGTGGAATATCATTGCGTCCGCAACTGTTAGAACGAACATGACCGCAACTCCCACCATCGACGTCCGCCGAGCCGGCGGTCGACCACACACCAAGATCGGTTGGCTCGACTCGAAGCACTCGTTCAGCTTCGGTCGCCACTACGACCCGACCAACACCGGTCATGGCCTGTTGCTCGTCAACAACGACGACATCGTGCAGGGAGGTTCGGGCTTCGAGACCCATCCCCACCGCGACATGGAGATCGTCACGTGGGTGCTGTCGGGCGAGTTGGAGCACAAGGACTCCGAACGAAATCGTGGCGTGTTGTACCCGGGCCTCGCCCAACGCATGTCCGCGGGCACCGGGATCTGGCACAGCGAGATGAACAACTCCGGCACCGCCGACGTCCACTTCGTGCAGATGTGGGTACCGCCGGACACCGAGTCGATCGACCCCGGCTACGAGCAACTCGACATCAACGCCGAACTCGACAAGGGCGGCCTCGTGCCGATCGCGTCGGGCAAGGGCCACGATGCGGCCATCTCGATCCGCCAACGTGGCGCGGTGTTGTGGGGCGGCCGTCTCGCCGCCGGCGAAGCAGTGGCAGTGCCCGACGATCGTCACGTCCATGTCTTCGTGCCTCGAGGTTCAGCGAACCTCGACGGAGCCGGAGCACTGGCGACCGGCGACGCCGTGCGCCTCACCGCCGCCGGGTCACCGACGCTGACCGCCGGACACGACGGTGCCGAGGTGCTCATCTGGGCAACCGCGTGACATCCTGACGGGCATGGCTGTCACCGAGGACGACGACCGCACCCGGTTCGAGGAGTTCTCGGCGCTCGTGCGCTCACGCCGGACGTCGATGATCGTCGAGCAGGCCCGTGAGGTGCCGCTCGACCTGATCGCCGAGTTGTGCGGTCTCGCGACCTGGGCACCGAATCACAAGAAGACGTGGCCGTGGCGCTTCGCCCTCTTCACCGGTGCCGGCCGCGCCCGTCTCGGCGACACGATGGCCGACGACATGGAGCGAGTCGGGTTCGGCGACGACATCAAGCGGGCGAAGACCCGAACGAAGTACCTGCGTACCCCTGCAACATTGGTGGTGGGATGTGCGCCTCACCCCGACGAGATGTTGCACGACGAGAACCGCGACGCGGTCGCTGCCGGAATCCAGAACCTGCTGCTCGGTGCGACCACGCTCGGGTTGGCGAGCTTCTGGTCGACCCCGGCGCTCGCCCAGCCTCCCGGGGTGCTCGAACTGTGCGGTTTTGCGCCCGCCGACCGTCTGGTCGGAGCGATCTACCTGGGCTGGGCCACCCAGGAGTGCCCGCCCCCCGAACGCCCGCAGCTCCCGATCGCCCACATCACCGGCTGACGCAACCACCACCGCCCGCAACCCACGTTTGTGCTGCAGTTCGGGCGAACCGGGTCACCGAAAACGCCACGCAAACGTGGAGTGGTTTTCGCTGATCGGGGGTGGCGCGGCGACAATGAGGGCGTGAGCACCCGCCAGACGATCGTGACACTCGACGTCGAGGGCGTGCTCGTGCCGGAGATCTGGATCGCCGTCGCAGAACGCACCGGCATCGACGGGTTGCGCCGCACGACCCGCGACGAGCCCGACTACGACGTCCTGATGCGCTACCGGCTCGATCTGCTCGCCGAGCACGGCCTCACGATGTCACTGATCGAGGACGTGATCGCCGGACTGGAACCGCTCGACGGGGCCCACTCGTTCCTCGACGAACTGCGCACACAGACGCAGGTGGTCCTGTTGTCGGACACGTTCGAGCAGTTCGCCCGCCCGCTGATGCGCCAGCTCGACTGGCCCACGATCCTGTGCCATCGCCTGGTCGTCGCCGGCGACCGCGTCGTCGACTACCAGCTCCGCCAGCCGAACCAGAAGCAGCACGCGGTCGAGGCGTTCAAGGCGTTGAACTTCTGCGTGATCGCCGCCGGCGACAGCTACAACGACACCACGATGCTCGGCGCCGCCGACCACGGGTACCTGTTCCACGCGCCGGCCAACGTGATCGCCGAGTTCCCCCAGTTCTCGGCGCTCGACACCTACGACGATCTCCGCGCGGCCATCGGCACCCACCTGTAGCTCGACGGGGCCATCGGGCATCTGACGTCGCAGCGAGGGTCAGGTCGTGGAGCGCTCGTAGTGCTCGACGCCGCGAAGCACCAGCGGGAGGAGCAGGCCGACCATCACGAGCACACTGCCACTGACGAAGATCGCTGCTCGCACGCCGAACTCGTTGGCCAGCACTCCTCCGACGACCGCACCGAACGGCATGCCGAGGTACACCAGGAATCGGTAGCTGGCGCCGACGCGACCGAGCATCTCGTCGGGAATCAACCGTTGGCGCAACGCGATGGTCAAGATGTTCCACACCATCACCGAACCGAGTGACACCGCTGACAGCACGCCGACCAAGGCCGGCAACGACGTCAACGCCATCAGCCATGTGGACGCGCCGGAGCCGACGACGGCGACCGGCAACGTTCGCCGGAGCGGAAACCGCGTCAACTGCGGCGCGACCAGCGACCCGGCGATTCCGCCGAGCGCACCGGGGACGAGCAGCAGGCCGTACCCGAAGTCGGACAGCCCGAGGGTGTCGGTGGCGAAGATGACGAACACCGCGTTGCCGATGAACGAGGCCGTGCCGAGCGCTGTCGACACCAATGCGAGCGTACGCAGCAGATGGTGGTTCCACAGCCAGCCGACGCCCTCGGCGAGACTCGCCCGCATCGAGGGCTTGACTTCCGAAGCGACCGACGACGCGGCCGGGCGGTAACTGCCGGTCATGAAGCTCATGACGAGCGCGGCGCCCGCGAATGTCATCGCGTCGACCCCGAACGGCACGGCGACCGCGAGGCCGAACAACAACCCTCCGAGGGGCGGTCCGACGAGATCGTTCATCCCCAACTCGGTCGAGGCGAGCCGCCCGCCGGCACGTTCGAGATCGGCGCCGACGACCGTCGCTGGCACCATCGCCATGCTCGAGCTGTCGACGACTGCCTCGGCCGATGCCAGCAGTGCTGCGACGACGTAGATCACGACGATCGACAGCTGATCAAACGAGATCGCTGCGACGAGGAGGGACATCACCGCGGCGCGGGCCCAGTCGAGCCGCATCCGCAGCACACGCCGGTCGAATCGGTCCGCCCAGGCTCCCCCCGGCAGGATGAAGAACAACCAGGGCAACTGCTGGGCCACCGCAACCCCAGCGATCAACCGGGGATCCGAGGTCACCGAGGTGGCGAGCAGCGGCATCGCGACCAGACGAAGGCCGTCTCCGAGGTTCGACAGCCCCGTGGCTGCCCACAGCAACCGGAAGTTGCGCGGCAGCGGCGTCCCGAACCGGCTGCGCCGACCGGCAGCCTGCACTGCCCGCGCCGACGGTCGCTCGAATCCGCCGGTGTCCACGCCGAGGGCTTCGAGCGCCCGGTCGATCTCGTCGAGCGGCGTCGTCGGGTCGTCCGTGGCCTCGTGAGCGACAGAACTCTTGTCGCTCACGGTGTGTAGACGCCGAACACCTCGCGCAACGCGTCGCTGATCTCGCCGAGCGTGGCGTCGGCGCGCAGCGCGTCCTTCATGCTGTAGAGGAGGTTGTCGGTGCCCTGCGCCGCTGCCTTCACCGCGGCCAGTGCCGACTCGACGGCGGCGCTGTCGCGGTTGGTCTTGTACGCCTTCAGACGGGCGATCTGGTTGCCCTCGAGTTCGGGATCGATCGGGAACACCTTCGGCTCGGGTTCGTCGTCCATCGTGAACTTGTTGACGCCGACGATCACGCGCTCGTCGTCGTCGATCGACTTGGTGTACTCGTACGCCGCCTGTTCGATCTCGTCCATCTGGAAGCCGGCCTCGATCGCCGTGACCGCGCCGCCCATCTCGTCGATGCGCTCGATGTACTCCCACGCGAGCCGTTCGACCTCGTCGGTGAGCGACTCGACGAAGTACGACCCGGCGAGCGGGTCGGGCGTGTCCGCGACGCCTGACTCGTAGCCGATGATCTGCTGCGTGCGCAGCGCCATCCGCGCGGCCTCCTCGGTCGGCAGGCTGAGCGCCTCGTCGTAGCCGTTCGTGTGCAGGCTCTGGGTGCCACCGAGCACCGAGGCCATCGCCTGCAGCGTCACGCGCATGATGTTGTTCATCGGCTGCTGGGCAGTCAGCGTCGAGCCGCCGGTCTGGGTGTGGAAGCGCAGCATCGACGACTTCGGATCCTGGGCGCCGAAGCGCTCGGTCATGATCGTGTGCCACATGCGTCGACTGGCGCGGAACTTCGCGACCTCCTCGAAGAAGTTGTTGTGGCCGTTCCAGAAGAAGCTCAGGCGTGGCGCGAAGTCGTCGACGTCGAGGCCGGCGTCGATCGCCGCCTGCACGTAGGCGATGGCGTTGGCGAGGGTGAACGCGATCTCCTGAACCGCCGTCGAGCCGGCCTCACGGATGTGATAACCGGAGATCGAGATCGTGTTCCAGTTCGGGACGTGCTTGCTGCAGTACTCGAAGATGTCGGTGATGATCCGCATCGACGGTCGGGGCGGGTACACGTACGTTCCCCTCGCGATGTACTCCTTGAGCAGGTCGTTCTGGATGGTGCCGCCGATCTTGTCGCTCGACACCCCGTTCTCCTCAGCGACGAGTTCGTACATCAGCAGCAGGATCGCTGCGGTCGAGTTGATCGTCATCGACGTGCTGACCTGATCGAGCGGGAGGTCGGCGAGCAGCAGCCGCATGTCCTCCATCGAGTCGATCGCCACGCCGACCTTGCCGACCTCGCCCTCGGCGCGGCCGGCGTCGGAGTCGTAGCCCATCTGCGTCGGGAGGTCGAATGCGCACGACAGACCCGTCTGCCCGGCGTTCAACAGGAACTTGAAGCGCTCGTTGGTGGCCTCGGCGTTGCCGAAGCCGGAGTACTGACGCATCGTCCAGAGGCGTCCGGTGTACATCGAGCCGTACACGCCACGGGTGTACGGAGGCCTGCCGGGCGCGCCGAGCCTCTTGCGCGCGTCCCAACCCTCGAGGTCGGAGGCGTCGTAGAGCCGCTTGATCGGGATGCCCGAGTCGGTCTGCGGCAGGTCGTTCGCGTCAGCCATGGCGACGATGGTATTCCAGCGCGGCGGCCGCAACCTGATATGTCGGCGGTGCGTCGGTTCTCGTGGACAACTTCGCCTCTGAGAGGCGGAACTGTTCGCGGGAATCGCACTCCAGACCCCGGCGAGATCCGACTGATACTGCCGTTGCCACCGAGCGGTCAGGCCGCCGCGACAACGGCGATCTCCATGCGCCACTCGGGTCTCGCGAGCGCTGGGATTGTCACGAGCGTCGACGCAGCACGGTGACCATCGAGCGCAGCGTCGCGGGCCGCCATCACGGTCGCGAGATCCTCGCCGACCACCACGTAGGTGGTGACCGACACCACGTTCGCCGCCACCATCCCCGCGTCGCGGAGCATCGCGGCGATGTTGGTCCACACCAGCGCGGCCTGATCGCCGAGCTCATCGGGTGTCGAGCCGTCCGGCGCGACCGGCACGACACCGGAGGTGTGCAACCAGCGAGTCGCGCCGTCGGTCATCACCGCGTGGGCGTAGTTCGCCGCCGGTGCAGCGATGTCGGTGGGGCGGATCTCGGCCATCGGGGCATCGTACGGCCCGAGACAGGGGCGCCTCGCAGGAGTACGGTGGATCCATGGCCATCACCGAAGACGAACTCACCGTCACCTCGAATGCGTCGCCCGGCACGATCGACGGCATCGAGCTGACCCCGAAGACCGTCGGCCTCGACGGCATCCCCGCCTTCGACAACGTCGAGGACGAGCGCCACTACCGCAAGACCCACCTCGCCGGCGCGCTGCGCATCTTCGGCAAGTTCGGCTTCGGCGAGGGCGTTGCCGGCCACATCACCGTGCGCGACCCGGAATATCCGGACATGTTCTGGGTGAACCCGTTCGGGATGAGCTTCCGTCACATCAAGCAGAGCGACCTGATCCTCGTCAACCACCAGGGCGACGTCGTCTACGGCACCAAGCCGGTCAACCGCGCTGCGTTCGTGATCCACGCGGCCGTCCACTCCGCCCGACCCGACGTGATCGCCGCCGCGCACGCTCACTCGCCGTACGGCAAGTCGTTCAGCTCGCTCGGCATCCCGCTCGCTCCACTCACGCAGGACGCGTGCATCTTCTACAACGATCATCACGTGATCTCCGAGCAGGGCGGCGCCGTCGTGTTCGACATCGAGGCGGGCAAGGAGTTGGCGTCGAAGTTCCCCGACGGCAAGGCCGCGATCCACCAGAACCATGGGCTGTTCACCGTCGGGGAATCCGTCGACGAGGCAGCGTTCTGGTTCATCTCGATGGAGCGCTCCTGCCAGGCCCAGCTGATGGCGATGGCCGCCGGCGACCCGATCGAGATCCGCGACGAGTACGCCACCTACACCCAGCAGAACACCGGATTCCACGCAGCCGGCTGGTTCAGCTTCCAGCCGTTGTGGGACGAGATCGCCCAGAGCGATCCCGAACTCTTTGACTGATCTGCGACCGCCAGCACGATCTGGCCCGCTCACCAACTGGCTGAACACCGCCCAGCCCGAGGCGCTGTTCGTCCTCTCGGCAATCGCGCAGTACATCGGCGCCGTCATCGCCGTCGGCCTGTTCGACCAGGTCGAGCCGCGAACCGTCGCCTGGTTCCGTGTGATCGGCGCCGCCCTCGCCGTCGTCGTCGTGTCGCGGCCCTGGCGGCAACGCTGGACACGCTCGGACCTGCTCGCCGCTGCCGCGTTCGGCATCGCCACGGCGTTGATGAACCTGTTCTTCTACCTCGCGATCGACCGCATCGATCTCGGCAAGGCCGTGACGATCGAGTTCATCGGGCCGATCGCCGTTGCCGCGGTCGCGACACGATCGATCCGCAACGCCGTGGCGCTGCTGTTCGCCATTGCCGGCGTAGTCGTGCTCGGTGGTGGCGAGGTCGAGGGCAACGCGATCGGCTTGCTCTTCATCTTCCTGGCGTCAGCGATGTGGGCCGTCTACATCGTGATCGGGTCGCGAGTCGCCCGACTCGACCGTGGCGTCGCCGGCCTCGGCGTCGGGCTCGCCATCGGTGCGCTCGCGATCACACCGGTCGGTGCACCGGGCAGTGGTGACGTGTGGACCTCACCGAGCCTGCTGGCGTTGTGTCTGCTGGTCGGCGTCTTCTCCAACGCGATCGGCTACGGCATCGACCAGTTCACGATGCGGCGCATCCCGATCCGCCGCTTCTCACTGCTGCTCGCGCTCCTGCCCGTGACCGCCGCCTTCATCGGCTGGCTCGTGCTCGACCAGCGGCCGTCGACCCTCGAGATGCTCGGCATCGCCCTCGTCCTCGTCGGCGTGATGGTTCAGGAGCGAGACGAGCTCGCCCCGATCGAAGCCGAAGTGCTCACCGAGCCGAGCTGAACTGTCACACCGTGCCGGGTCAAACGTGACAGTTCAGTGGCTGAGGCCGGGAGCGCAGAGCCCGTCGAGTTCCTTGATCTCGATGCGGTCGCGGTTGGCGTAGGTGACCTCGTTCGCCGGATCGGGCTTCAGGTTGAACACCCGGAACTCCATGTCGTTGGTGTCGACGGTGAGGATGCGTCCGATCAGCGGATCGCCGAGGCCGAGGATGACCTTGATCGTCTCGAGCGCCTGGATGGATCCGATGATGCCGGGCAGGACACCGAGCACGCCAGCCTCGGCACAGCTCGGCGCGAGTTCGGCTGGCGGCGGCTGCGGCACCATGTCGCGGTAGGTCGGACCCTGGGTGGGGTGGAACACGCTGACCATGCCCTCGAACCGGAAGATCGACCCGTGCACCACGGGGATGCCGAGCTTCACGCTGGCGTCGTTGAGCAGGTACCGGCTCGGGAAGTTGTCGGCACCGTCGACGATCACGTCGTAGCCCGAGATGATGTCGATGATGTTCGACGCATCGAGGCGGGTGTCGTAGGTGACGACGTTCACGTCGGGGTTGAGCATCGTCAGGGTCTTCTTGGCCGAGTCGACCTTGCGGTCGCCGATGCGGTCGATGTTGTGCAGGATCTGGCGCTGCAGGTTCGAGGAGTCGACCTCGTCCATGTCGACGATGCCGATCGTGCCGACACCGGCGGCAGCCAGGTAGAGCGCGGCCGGTGATCCGAGGCCGCCGGCGCCGAGCATCAGCACCTTCGCCTCGAGCAGTCTGACCTGACCCTCGACACCCACTTCGGGCAGCAGCAGGTGGCGCTTGTATCGGTTGTTCTGCTCCGGCGTCAGCGACGCCGGCTGCTTCCACGGGCGGCCCTCGTCCTTCCAGCGTCCGAAGCCGCCGACCATCGACTCGACATCGGAGTAGCCGAGCTCGGCGAGTGTCTTCGCGGCGAAGGCCGACCTGACGCCACCGGCGCAGTACACGACGATCGGAGCGGACTTGTCGGCGATGCGGTTCTCGATCTGCGCTTCGAGGTGGCCGCGCGGGATGTGGATCGCGCCGAGCAGCGCGCCCTCCGCGTACTCGTCGGGTTCGCGCACGTCGAGCACGAGCGCGCCGGCCTCGATCTGCGCGGACGCGCCTTCGGGATCGATCTCACGGATCTCGGACTTCGCGGCGGCGAGCAGGTCACGGAACGTTGCCATTCGGAAAGCCTACCAACTCGGTCAGGATTCAAACACCGGACGACCGCGGCTTCGACGGCGCACCCGGCGCTGCCTCCCTGCGGTCGAGGAACTTCGTGAGCGGTGCGGGCAGCGCCGCCGGGCGGTCGCCCCAGTCGTACACGACCGATGATCGCGCTGCGACGTCATGGAGGGCGCGCCGACGACGATCGACGAGCGCCATCAGGGCGCCGACGCCGAACAGCACGAAACTGAACGGGAGCACGACGACGCGGATCGCCGCGGCACCCGGGCCGAGCGGGCTGCCGTCGCCCGACACCACCTTGATGCCCACGAGCGCCTGCGAGATCGTTCTGCCCGTCACCGCCTGCGAGATCCAGAAGTACGAGAACGTGTAAGCGAGGAACAGCACCGCGGCGACCCAGCCGTCGGATTCGGTGGGATCGAACGAGGTCTTGAACAGGACGTCGACGAGATACGTGATGCCGGCGATCAGCAGGGCAAAGGTGGAGGAGATCACGAACACGTCGAGCCCCAGGGCACCGAGGCGCGACACCGGTCCTGCGTAGCGCCCGCTCATCGTGTGCGGTGCAGCATCGGGTGCGTCGTCCCGCACGACGAGGGGCGGACCGGCCGGGAGCGAGTCGTACTCGCGCCGGAGCAACCTGTTCACCGTTCGCATCGTGATCTCGTCGATGCCGACCACCTGCCGCCGCAGCAGATCGATGAACCGCCCGAACACCCCCTTCGTGCTCTCGGCGACGATGGCCTCGATGTCGAGCGACGCGGCGATGGCGTCGACGTCGACCCGCTCGACGATGCGATCGACATCGATCCGGTCCGCTGCGGCGTTGAGATCGACCCGGGCGACGATGCGGTCGACATCGATCCGCTCGGCAGCCGCATCCAGATCGACGCGGGCGACCGCACGATCGAGATCCACACTGTCGACGACCGCGTCCACGTCGACCCGGTCGATCACGCGCTGAACGTCGACGTGATCCACGATGGCGTCGAGATCGAGCCGTGCGACGATCCGCTCGACGTCGATTCTGTCGACAACAGCGTCGAGGTCGAGCCGAGCGACAAGCCGATCGAGATCGACCCGACTCAGCAACGCGTCGAGGTCGACGCGATCGATCAGGGCATCCAGATCGAGGCGGACCAGAAGCCCGTTGAGGTCGATGCGATCGACAACGGCCTCGACGTCGATGCGATCGATCAGCGTGTTGACGTCGATGCGATCGACCAGCGTGTTGACGTCGATGCGATCGACCAGATCATCGGGATCGACCGCATCGGCGACGACGGGTACGACGACCGAAGCGATCGCGTCGAACGGCCGTTGGAACACACGACGCGGATGTTCGCGCTCGGCCATGGCTCGATCGTACTCCCCCTGGACCGGGGGCACCCGTCGAAGCGCGGCCCGCGACAGCGTCGCAGCACCGGCGACGACGACGCATGGTTGTTACCGTGCTCGCGTGACCACGGCGACGAATGCTCCAGCGCCGATCGACGACCGGTTCACGACCACGGACTGGGGCTTGTTCCTGTCCGTCGCGGTCATCTGGGGATCGTCGTTCCTGTTCATCGACATCGGCCTCGACGCTCTGCCTCCGGGCGTGATCACCCTCATGCGCGTCGGGCTCGGGGCGCTCGCACTCACCGTGCTCCCACTCCCCCGCCGGCACACGAAGATCGAGCCCGAGGACCGGGTCCGACTCGTCGCACTCTCGATCTTCTGGGTCGCCATCCCGTTCACGCTGTTCCCGATCGCCGAGCAGCACATCACCTCGGCCGTCGCCGGCCTGCTCAACGGAGGGACACCGATCTTCGCCGCGATCTTCGCGATGTTGCTGTTGCGCCAGTCGACCAGAGGCGCCCAACTCCTGGGCATCGCCGTCGGGTTCGTCGGCGTCATCTTCGTGAGCCTGCCGTCGATCGGCGAGGGATCGAGCGAGACCTTCGGCGTCGTGCTCGTCGTGCTCGCGACCGTGTGCTACGGCTTCGCCGTCACGCTCGCCGGACCGATGCAGCAGCGGTACGGCTCGGTCAACCTGATGGCGAAGGTGCTGGCGCTCGCGACCGTCTGGACCGCACCGTTCGGCTTGTGGCAGATCGACGATGCGGAGTGGGAGTTGGGCCCGGTCGTTGCGGTCGCCGTGCTCGGCGTGGTCGGCACCGGCATCGCGTTCGCACTGATGGGAACGCTCGTCGGCCGTGTCGGATCGACGAGGGCGTCGTTCATCACGTATCTCATCCCGGTCGTGGCACTCGTCCTCGGCGTGGCGTTCCGTGGCGACGAGGTGTTCGTGCTCGAGCTCGTCGGCGTCGCGTTCGTGATCGGCGGCGCGATCCTCGCCAGCCGCAGGACCACCACGCCGTCGACTCGCCGGATCAGGTCGACGCCGTGATGTCGCCGACGATCGAGGAGCCTCGGTCGTCGGTCGCCGTCACGGTGAAGGTGAACTCGGCGCCATCTCAGGAGACCAGCGCCGGCAGGATCTCGCCGATCTGGCCGACGAGGAGCCAGTCCGCATAGCGGTCCATCGCCGTCTCGGCGCCGTTGACGATGATCACGTGGGCTCCCGCAGCCTTCGCCCGCGGCACACAGTTCGCCGCCGGGAAGACACTCAGGGTCGATCCGACGGCGAGCATCACGTCGCACTCGTCGCTGACCTGCATCGCCCGCTCGATCACCTCGGGCACGAGCGCCTGACCGAAGCTGATCGTGTCGCTCTTGAGGATGCCGCCACACTCGAGGCAGGCTGGGTCGGCATCGCCCGCACGGACCCGCTCGAGCGCCTGGTCCATCGGTCGACGGTCGTCACAGTCCCAACAGCGGGTGAACCACACCGTGCCGTGCACTTCGATGACCTTGCCGGGCGCGTTGCCTGCCTTCTGGTGGAGACCGTCGATGTTCTGGGTGACGAGACCGTGCAATTGGCTTCGGCGCTCCAGCTCGACGATCGCCTCATGGCCCCGGTTGGGCTCGGCGGTCCACGCGGGCGTCGTCAGTCTGTTCTGCCACGCTGCTCGCCGAACCTCAGGATCGCCGAGGTAGAAGCGGATGTCCGCCGCTTTCTCCGCCGCCGGGTTCTTCGTCCAGAGCCCGTTCGGACCACGGAAGTCGGGGATGCCGGAGTCGGTGGAGATGCCGGCGCCGGTCAGCACCACGACGCGCTGCGCCCTCGTGACCACATCACGGGCGGCGGCGATCAGGTCGGTCGACATCCCCGCAACTGTGCAGCGCCCAAGGTCGATTCGGCAACCCGAATCGATATCATTGCGAACAACCAACTCTCCAGAAAGGGTCATTTCCAATGGGTCTGTTCGATGCGATCAAGGGTCTGCTCGGTGGCGAAGGCCTGCAGGGGGTCTTGGAGTCGACCGGCCTGAGCGAACACGTCGAGGGCTTCCTCGGCGAGGGCAGCGCACTGGCCGAGAACTTCGGTGTCGATCTCGGCCAGGTGACCGAGTCACTCGGCGTCGACGGCGTCGCCGAAGCACTGCCCGGCGGTCTCGGCGACGTGGCCGGCAATGCGCTCGGCGGCCTCGCCGACGTCGCCCCCTGACCGGACGCGAGCGATGAGCGAAACGCCGCCATTCGGGCGGTTCGCTCATCGCAACGGTGTTGTGCAGGTCAGTGATGAGCGAAGTGACGGCATCCGGGCGGTTCGCTCATCGCGGGCGGTCACCTGAGGGCAGCGAGAGCCGCTGTGAAGACCTCGGTGTGGCGGTCGACGTCGGTCTCGGTGTGGGCCGGTGACAGCAGCGCCATGTTGTGGAACGGCGTCATCAGGATGCCGCGATTGAGCGCCCAGAGGTGCATGAACGCATCGAGCTGGTCGTCGACCGCAGCAGCGGCGTCGGCCCCGTTCGTCGGCAGAGGGCAGAACCAGTACTCGGCTCGGCAGCCCAGCTGCTGCACCGACCACGCCAGTCCGTACTCGTCGATCGCCCGGGCGACGCCCTCGGTCCAGCGGGCAGCGAGCGGGATCATGCGCTCGTAGTCGGCCTCGAGCAGCGTCGTCGACAACGTGGCTCGGATGGCAGCGGTCGCCATCGCACTGCCGGCCAGCGTGCCGCCCACTCCCCCGACGTCGGCGTCGTGGCCGTGCAACGCCGGGTCGAGCGCCACTGCGATCTCGTCGGTGACGCCGTACGTCGCCACGGGGAAGCCGCCACCGATCGGTTTGCCGATCACGACGATGTCGGGATCGAGACCCCACGCCCGGGTGCACCCGCCGGGCCCCGCCGAAATCGTGTGGGTCTCGTCGATGATCAACAGCACCCCGTGTCGCCGAGTGATCGCGCGGACCGCGTCGTGGTAGCCCGGCTGTGGGAGCACGATGCCGATGTTCGTCAGCGCCGGCTCCATCAGCAGCGCAGCGACGTCCCCGTGCGCCAGCGCTGCGTCGAGCGAGTCGAGATCGTTGAACGGCACGACCCGTGTCGTCACCGACGGATCGACCTGCGGGCCGACGGCACCGGGCCGGCTGACCACCCGGCCGTCGGGATCGAGGATCGCGAGCGTCTCGTCGACCGTGCCGTGGTAGCACCAGTCCATCACCGCGACCTTCGGTCGCCCGGTCAGGTGGCGGGCGAAGCGGAGCACGAACCGGTTGGCGTCGGTCGCTGACGTCGTCAGCTGCCACTTGGCCATCCCGAAACGGCGATGAAGTTCGTCGGCGACCCAGGCCGCGTCCTCGCTCGGGAGCATCGTCGTCGAGCGGTCGACGGCGGCCGCCAACCCACCGTCACGACCGCGTGGCCCGTGCCCGGTCATGGCGCCGGTGTCGCCGAGACAGAAGTCGACGTACTCGATGCCGTCGACGTCGACGAACCGTGCGCCGTCGGCAGACGCAACGTGCACCGGGAACGCCCCTGGCCAGCGCGTCATCCACGGCATCGGCACGCCGGCCAGCAGATGACGGCGACCCGACTCTGCAAGCTCGGCGGACCTCGGGTGCAGCTCGACGAACCGGTCGAGTTCGTCGTTCATCTGGTTGGCGAGTCGCTCTCGCCGGAAGTCGGGGTCACGGTTCACGAGCCGACGGTAGCCTCGACCAGATGTCCGCACAGGTGCTCAGCGAAGCCGCGCGTCGTCGCACGTTCGCGATCATCAGCCACCCCGACGCGGGCAAGACCACCCTCACCGAGAAGTTCCTCCTCTATGCCGGTGCCATCACCTCGGGCGGCGCGGTCAAGGCCCACGAGGGTCGGCGAGCCGCAACGTCGGACTGGATGGACATGGAGCAGAAGCGCGGGATCTCGATCTCGTCGACCGCACTCAACTTCCCGTACCGCGACCACGAACTGAACCTGCTCGACACCCCGGGCCACCGAGACTTCTCCGAGGACACCTACCGGGTCCTCGCCGCCGTCGACGCCGTGGTGATGGTGCTCGACTCGGCCAAGGGCATCGAACCGCAGACGCTCAAGCTGTTCGAGGTCTGCCGCTCGCGCAACCTGCCGGTGATCACGTTCCTCAACAAGCTCGACCGGCCCGGCATGGAACCCCTCGAGCTGCTCGACCAGATCGAGGAGCAGATCGGCCTGCGACCCACGCCGGCAACCTGGCCCGTCGGCTCGTTCGGCGACCTGCGCGGCGTGATCGACCGGCGCACCGACGTCTTCACCCGGTTCACCCGCACCGCCCGCGGCAGCCAGATCGCCCCCGAGGAGGACGTCCCCGCCGAGCGCGCCGCCGAAGAAGAAGGTCCGGCATGGACGAAGAGCACCGAGGAGTCCGAGCTGCTCAGCGCCATGGAAGCCGACGTCGACATGCCGTCGTTCCTGGCGGGCGAGTCGACTCCCGTGTTCGCCGGCTCGGCGCTCACCAACTTCGGTGTCCGCCACCTGCTCGACGCCATCGTCGACCTCGCCCCGGCACCGTCGCCCCGCCTCGACGTCGACGACAAGCCGCGCCACCTCGACGAGCCGTGCTCCGCGTTCGTCTTCAAAGTCCAGGCCAACATGGACCGCAACCACCGCGACCGCATCGCGTTCGCCCGCATCTGTTCGGGCCGGTTCGACCGGGGAATGGTGATGACCTGCGAGCGCACCGGCAAGCCGTTCGCCACCAAGTACGCGTCCACGGTGTTCGGCGCCGAGCGCACCACCGTCGACGAAGCGTTCCCGGGCGACGTGGTCGGTCTGGTCAACGCGACGGGCCTCAACCTCGGCGACACGCTGTTCGACGAGGCCGGCCCGAGCGTGAAGTTCCCGCCGATCCCGGCGTTCGCGCCCGAGGTGTTCGCCACCGCACGCCCGCTCGACACCGGCAAGACCAAGCAGTTCCGCAAGGGACTCGATCAACTCAACGAAGAGGGCGTCGTTCAGGTGCTGAAGGACCCCGACTGGGGTGACGCTTCACCGGTGCTCGCCGCAGTCGGCCAGCTCCAGTTCGACGTGTTCGCCAACCGGCTCGACATCGAGTTCAACGCGCCGATCGAGATCCTCTCGGCTCCGTACCAGGCGATCCGACTGACCGACAGGGCCTCCGCCGACGTCCTGCGCGAGAAGCCGGGTGTCCGGATCCTCGCCCGCCTCGACGGGCATCTCGTCGCGCTGTTCGAGAACAAGTACGCGCTCGCCCGCATCGAACAGAACGAACCCGAGCTGACCCTCGACCACATCATCGCCGGCTGACACCGGTCATTTGCCAGCGATGAGCCAACCGCCCGAATAGCGGCCTCTCGCTCATCGCAAGGTGGTCGACGCTGGTCCGCTATGAGCCAACCGCCCGAATAGCGGCCATTCGCTCATCGCTGGGAGATGGGCTGGCGGTCGGTACGGTCGACGGCATGGATCGACGAACCAGCCGACTGCGAACCATCTCTGCTGCGGTGATCATCACCGCCGTGCTCGTCGCGTGCGGAAGCGACGGCCCGGCGGCGAACCTCACCTCCGGCACGCTCGATTCGGGTGCGGTGGACGAGGGTGCGGCGCCCGCACCGACCGAGGCGCCCACCGAACCCGAAGCACCCGCACCAGCCGAACCCGAAGCACCCGCGGCGACCGAACCGGCACCGATCGCACCATCGCCCGAACCAACAGCGCCCACGGCACCGGACTCCGAGACCTCCGACGGCGGCAACGACTGGTTGCCGCCCGTGCTCGTCATCGGCGGGCTGCTGCTGATCGCGGTCGTCATCGGCGGGGCGCTCTCGCGATCGAAACAGTCCACGCGGGCAACCCCAGCGGCACCCGGTCCGAGCTCCGCCGCACCGTCGCCTCAGGCGAGCCTGCTCAGCACCAGCCAGTGGATCACCGACCAGCTCACGTTGGAGCTGATGGCGGCACCACCGGCAGCTGCCCTGCAGCGTTGGGCGACCGAGCGCAGCCGGCTCGACAACGTCGCCATCGGCGCACAGCAGCAGTACCTCGACGCCCAGGATCCCAACTGGCAGCCGCTCTCCCAGACGATGTCCCAACTCGCAGCGGCGATCGACACCAGCCTGGCGCTGCGCGCGCAGGAGCCGCCGAATCCACAGCTGATCAGCGACTCGATCGACGTCGTCAACGGTCACCGCGCCCGGCTCCACCAGCTCGTCGCTGCACTGTTGCCAACCGTCGACCGCTGACCCTCGGGCACCGCGGAGTTCGCCGCCCGGTTCCGCTCGGGCGCAGTGAGCGCCCACTGTCAGGTCACCGACTCCTCCCGCTGCAGGTCCCATGTGAGGGAGGCCCCAATGTCCGAGATCCCACCACCGCTCGCCGGCTCGATCGCCGTACGACCCTGGGTCGACCCGGTTGTCGACGACGACGGTTTCGATCCCCGTTCGCGTTATGTCGAGGTCTTCTGGCTCGGCGTGCTCGGCCCGACGGCGACGTGGTTGCTGCGGCGGTTGGTCGCCGGGCTGGAGCGATCACCCGACGGCTACGAGCTCGACCTGCAGGCAACAGCACAGGCGATGGGGCTCGGCTACACCAGCGGTCGAACATCGCCGTTCAGCAAGGCGCTGCAGCGGTGCGTGATGTTCGGCCTCGCCCACCCGATCGACGGCGGGCTCGCCGTGCGCCGCCGGGTCCCGCCGATCAGCTTCCGCCATCTGCGCCGGATGCCCGAATCGGTCCAGGCCGCCCATGACGACTGGCTGAGCGCGTCGATCGGCGTCGACGAACTCACCCGGGCGCATCGACTGGCCACGACGATGCTCGACCTCGGCGACGACCCGTCGGAGATCGAGCATCATCTCGTGGCGCTCGGAGTGGCCGACGCCGTGGCGGCCGAGGCGGCCGACAACGCAGCACGGCTCGGACAGGACCTCAGGCCGGCGGGGTGAAGTTCGATGCGAGGTCGATCAACACGCGGGTACCGAAGCCGGTGGCCCCTTTGGCGTAGATGCCGTCGTCGCCGTCGACCATCATCGGGCCGGCGATGTCGAGATGCGCCCACGGAACGTCGCCCACGAACTCGCTGAGGAAGATCGACGCCGTGATCGCGCCGCCGTACGGGCCGCCGATGTTCTTCATGTCGGCGACCACCGAGTCGAGCAGCTTGCGGTACCGCTTCTCCGCGAGCGGGAGCTGCCACAACGGCTCGTCGGTGGCGTCGGAACACTGCATGAGCTGATCGACGAGCGCCTGGCTGGTGCCGAGCACCGCGGCGATCTGCGGTCCGAGCGCCGCCATCGCCGCGCCGGTGAGCGTGGCGATGTCCACGATGGCGTCCGGTGCCTCCTCCACGGCGAGCGAGAGGCCGTCGGCGAGAACCAGCCGGCCCTCGGCATCGGTGTTGTGGATCTCGACGGTCTTGCCGTTGCGCATCGTCAGCACGTCACCGAGCTTGAGCGCACTCCCCGACGGCATGTTGTCGGTGCACATCAGCCAGGCGGTCACCTTGGTCTTGACCTTGAGGTCCTTGAGCACGCTCATCGTCGCGAGCACTGCGGCGGCGCCCGACATGTCCATCTTCATGTTCTGGTGGAACACGTCGTGGCCCTTGAGCGAGATGCCGCCCGAGTCGTACATGATCCCCTTGCCGACGAGCGCGAGGTGGCCGGTCGCGTTCTTCGGCGACCACGTGAGCTTCACCATCCGAGGCGGCTCGGTCGACCCCCGGTTCACACCGAGCATCCCACCGCACCCCATCTGCTCGAGCTGGTCCTTGTTGAACACCTCGACGTGCAACCCGGCTGCCGAGCCGATGTCGACCGCCTTCGCTGCGAGGTCCTTGGCGTTGAGGTAGGTGGGCGGTGTGTTCGCCAGTTCCCGTGCAAGCGCTGCCGCTCCGGCGACGATGTGGCCCCGGGCAGCTCCCTGCTCGGCGGCCTTCTGCCGCTTGTCGCCCACGACCAGCGTGAGCGAGTTGAGCCGAGAAGCGTTCGTGGGATCGTTCTTGAGCCCGACGTATCGGTACGAGGCGAGCAGCACGCCCTCGGTCACGGCCTGACCCGCGACGCGGGCGTCGACATCGCCGATGTCGGCGAGATTGGTCGCCAGGTCCGCGTGCTTCGACGCAGCTCGCGCAAACGCTGCGGCGGCCGTGCGCAGGCCCTTTGCATCGATGCTGCCCGGGTCGCCGATCCCGATCGCGATCATCGTGGTGTCACCGGACGGAACCACGAAGATCTGCCCGGCCTTGCCCTCGAACCCGTTCGCCTCCAGAGCAGACCGCGACAGTCCCAGCTGCCGGGGCACCACTCCCTTCGTCGCAACGGCGAGGCCGACGCCAGTGGAAGTCCTCGGCGTGGAACGCACGGACGAAACGGACACGGCCGACACTGTTGCGCTGGAATCGATCATCTGCACAGTCTGGCCGACGGCCGCCGCTTCGGTGGCAACGACGCGTCGGTTCGCTTGCCTTGTCGAGGCGCGCCCGTCTAGGTTCAGGTGGAGGCGGCCATTTGGCTGCCGGGGGATTGCCGAGAGGCACACGGACGCATCGTCGCGAGTCGACGGTGCGGATAGGGGAAAGCATGAATCGCATGACACGGGGAGTGGTTGCACCGCTCATCGCACTGACACTGATCGGAGCCGCATGCACCAGCGACGACGATTCCGGGAGCGACACCGCACCAGCGGGAACCGCCGGAACCGACGCACCGGAGGAGACCACGGCGCCGGAGGAGACAACCGCTCCCGACGACACCGTCGAGGTCGTACAGTCGGACGAGTCGAAGCTCGATGCCGTGCAGTCGGCTGGAGTGTTCAAGTGCGGAACCCGGGACGCGCTCGCCGGCTTCGCGACGCTCGACGAGTCCGGCGAACACGTCGGGTTCGACTCGGATTTCTGCCGTGTGATCGCCGCTGCGGTCCTCGGCGACGCGACCGCGGTGGAGATGGTCGACCTCGAGACCGACGCCCGTTTCACGGCGCTGCAGTCCGGCGAGGTCGATGCACTCGTGCGCAACACGACCTGGACGGCGACGCGTGACGGCAACGAAGGCGCCACCTTCCTCCAGCCGACGTTCTACGACGGCCAGGGCATGATGGTCGCCAGCGACAGCGGGTTCGCCTCGATCGAGGACATGGACAACGTGATCATCTGTGTCGCCCAGGGCACCACCAGCGAGGGTAACGCCGCCACAGAGGCAGCCAAGCGCGGCCTCACGTGGGAGGTCCGTCCGTTCGAGAGCACCGACCTGATCCAGGAGGCGTTCGTCGCTGGTCAGTGCGACGGATGGTCGTCCGACGTCAGCCAGCTCGAAGGTCTCCGGTCGGTCTATCCCGCCGGATCTGATGCACTCACGGTCATCGAAGTGAGTGACGGCGTCCCGGAGGTGTTCTCCAAGGAGCCGCTCGCACCTGCGGTCGCCGACGGCGACACCAAGTGGGCCCAGGCGGTCAACTGGGCGATCTTCGCCACCATCCAGGCCGAGGAGTTCGGGATCACGTCGGAGAACGTCGACACGTTCGAGGGTACCGCCGATCCCGCCATCCAGAAGTTCCTCGGACAGGTCGTCGAGGGTGACGCCGTGCTCGACCCGGGCCTCGGTCTCCCGACCGACTTCGCCTATCAGGTGGTCAAGCAGGTCGGCAACTACGGCGAGATCTTCGAACGCAACCTCGCTCCGCTCGGCCTCGAGCGGGGCCTGAATGCGCTGTGGACCGACGGCGGTCTCATCTACGCACCGCCGTACAAGTGAGAATGAATGCACGGTGAGCAACCGTGGTCACGGAGCCGGCGCCACGGCGTCGTCGCTCCGTGACCGCGGCGCTCGGCACACCTCGTGTGCCCTTCTGGCGTGATGTCAGAGTCCTCAAGTGGGTTGCCCAGATCATCGTCG
>Ga0307380_10002783_pt1 | contig 24474 bp, 27 predicted proteins | sample UN3MG_FD_202239 | JGI IMG/M metagenome (GOLD analysis project Ga0307380, IMG submission 202239) | Soil microbial communities from Risofladan, Vaasa, Finland - UN-3 | ecosystem: Environmental > Terrestrial > Soil > Coastal area > Acid sulfate soil | place: Finland: Risofladan, Vaasa | collected... | reverse complement strand
CCGCCGTATCCGGTCGTTTCGCACATCGCGACCACCATCTCACCGCCAGCGATGAGCGAGACCGCCGTATCCGGTCGTTTCGCTCATCGCGACACAGCATCTCAACCACCACTACAGGAGAACAGCAATGACCGAAGCAGTGATCGTCGATGCCGTCCGCACCCCGGGCGGCAAGCGAAATGGCAAGCTGAAGGATCAGCATCCCGCCGCCCTCGCGGCGCAGGTGCTCAAGGCGCTCGAAGAGCGCAACGGCCTCGACCCGTCGATGGTCGACGACGTGATCATGGGTTGCGTCATGCAGGTCGGTGAGCAGTCGCTCAACATCGGCCGCAATGCGGTCCTCGCCGCCGGCTGGCCCGAAGAGGTCCCGTCGACCACGATCGACCGCCAGTGCGGCTCGAGCCAGCAGTCGATGCACTTCGCTGCGCAGGGCGTCATGGCCGGCGCGTACGACGTCGTCGTCGCCGCTGGTGTCGAAGTGATGACCCGCACGCCGATGGGTGCATCGGTGGTGCAGGGCATGGGCTTCCCGTTCCCGCAGGAACAGCTCGACCGCTACGCCGAGACCGGCCTGCCCCCGCAGGGCATCGGCGCCGACATGATCGCCGTCGAGTACGACATCAGCCGAGGCGACCTCGACGAGTTCGGTGCGCTCAGCCAGCAGCGTGCCGCCATCGCTCGTGACGAGGGCCGCTTCGAGAACGAGATCATCCCGATCGAGGTCGAGATCGACGGCCAGATCGAGATCGTCACGTCCGACGAAGGCATCCGCGAAGGCACCACCGCCGAGACGCTCGGCAAGTTGAAGCCCGCCTTCAAGGAAGACGGCCTGATCACCGCCGGCAACTCGTCGCAGATCTCCGACGGTGCATCGGCCGTGCTGATCATGAGCAAGGAGAAGGCGGAGGAGCTCGGCATGAAGCCCCGTGCGCGTTTCCATGCGTTCGCCGTCACCGGCGCCGACCCGGTCACGATGCTCAAGGGTCCGATCCCGGCCACGAAGAAGATTCTCGAGAAGACCGGCCTCACCGTCGACGACATCGACCTCTTCGAGGTCAACGAGGCCTTCGCCTCGGTCGTGCTGGCATGGCAGAAGGAGACCGGTGCCGACATGAGCAAGGTCAACGTCAACGGTGGCGCCATCGCCCTCGGTCACCCGCTCGGAGCCTCTGGCACCAAGTTGATGGCGACGCTGCTCAACGAACTCGAGCGCACCGGCGGCCGCTATGGCCTGCAGGTGATGTGCGAAGGCGGCGGCATGGCCAACGCCACCATCATCGAACGCCTCGACTGAGCGCGTCCGTCTCGCAACCGCAATCTGCCCGGATCGTCGCGCCGAGCGCGACGATCCGGGCATCTTTCGGCCCGTGACCGTTGACCAGCAGACACGGAGTTCGCGAACGAGTACCGTCGAATCCATGTCCTGGACCGCACCGGCGAACACGGCGGTCGTTCGAATCACTACGAACAGCGGTGCGGTGCACGTGACCGCCGAGGGCGACCGGACCGAGTGCTGGTCGAACGTCGACGCACTCGACGGGTCGCCGCTGACCATCGACGGCGGCAGTTCGAACGTCGAGGTACGCGTGCCGGATGGCACCGATCTGGTGATCGGCTCCACCTCGGGAACCGTGACCGTCGACGGTCGCGTCGGGGCGCTCTCGGTGCTCACGACATCCGGACGGATTTCGATCGACCACGCCGCATCGGTCGACGCTCGCTCCACGAGCGGGCGAGTGGAGGTCGGTCACGCCGACGGCTCCTGTCGCGTGGTCTCGACCAGCGGCAGGGTCGAGATCGGTCGCTGCGGCGCAGCTGACGCAACAAGTGGGAGTGGCCGGATCGTGCTCGCCGATGTGCACGGATCCGTGCGAGCCAACTGTACGAGCGGCAAGATCGTCGTGGGGGTGGCCGGGGCTCACGATGTCCGAGCTGAGACCGTGTCGGGACGCATCGAGGTGTCGTACCCCGCCGAGGTTCGGCCGCTCGTCACCTCCTCCGTCGCCGACCTTGCCGCGACGACGTCCAGCCACGACTGCACGGTTGTCGCTCGCTCGGGCAGTGGCCGAGTCGTCGTCTCGGCCCGATGACGTCCGAGGAACTTGGGCCGTCGACGGACACGGTGCTGTTCACCGATCTGGTCGGCTTCACCGAGTACAACGATGTCTTCGGCGATGCCGCGGCGGTGGCGGCGCTCGACACGCAGTTGGCGATCGCCTGTCACGCGCTGACCGGTGACAGTCGGCTCGTCAAGGAGCTCGGCGACGGGCTGATGTTCTGGTTCCCACATCCAAAGGCCGCGCTGGCGACCGCGACGGCGATCCTGGGAGCGATCGACTCGGTTCGCGAACACGACGGATTTCCCCTCGGAATTCGCATGGGAATGCATGCCGGTGCCGTGACGGCCCGTGGCGACGATGTCGTCGGCCACACGGTCAACGTCGCGTCGCGCATCGTCGACCTCGCTGGTCCCGGCGAACTCGTGGTCTCCGACAGCGTGGTGGCCGCGCTCGAGCCGACAGCGGCGACGTTCCAGCCGGTCGGCCCGGCGAGGGTCAAAGGTGTCCAGCAGCCCGTGTGGCTCCACCGCCTCGCGGGTTGACGACGCCGAACGAGTCCGGAGTCGAGCGGCCGCTGCGCTGCACCCGTGAATCGCCGAACTGCCGGCGCGACCGCGCCGCGCTGCCAGACTGCGGCTATGTCTCGCCGCAGCATCGTGATCGACACCGACACCGCCTCGGACGATGCGGTTGCGCTCGTGCTGGCAGTTCGCGAGCCCTCGGTCGACGTGCGCGCCGTCACCGTGGTCGCCGGCAACGTGCCGATCGACCTCGCCGTACGCAATGCGATCGTCACCCTCGACCTGGCCGGCGGCTCGGACATCGCCGTGCACGCAGGCAGCGATCGCCCCCTCGCGCGCCCGCTCGACACGGCACAGTTCGTCCATGGCCTCGACGGGATGGGTGGCGCATCGCTGCCGGCGCCCTCGCGTGCCGCGACATCGACCGACGGTGTCGGAGCACTGGTACGGATCTCCGCCGAAGAACCTGGTCGGCATGATCTGGTCACGCTCGGCCCGCTGACGAACATCGCCGCCGCGCTCGAGCGCGACCCGGAGTTCCTGACGAAGTTCGGCCACACCTATCTGATGGCGGGCTCACCGGATGGCGTGGGCAACGTCAATGCGCTCGGCGAGTACAACGTCTGGGCCGACCCCGAAGCAGCGAGCGCAGTCTTCGCTGCGCCTGGCGCAAAGACGATGATCGGCTGGAACATCTCTCGCACGTTTGCCGTGATGAACGATGTCGAACAGGCGCAACTCGCTGACGTCGGACCCCTCGGCAGGTTCGCCATCGACATCAACGGCGACGTCGAGCAGTACTGCCTCGAGACGGGCCTGGCCGGCTTCGACCTCCCCGATCCGATTGCGATGGCGGTCGCGCTCGACCAGTCGATCATCGTCGATTCCACCGACGAGTGGCTCGTGGTGGGCCTCGACGGTCCGACGCGTGGGTGCACCATCCCCGACCGCCGATTCGGCCGGCCCGATCCGAACATCCGTGTGCTGTGGTCGGTTGACGAAGCAGCGTTCAAGCGTCGCCTGCTCCGCGCCTGCGCCGCCTGACCTCACACTCCATCAACCACGTTTGCGTTGAGGTTTGGGTGGCCCGTCCCGCCGGAACTCCGACACAAACGTGGTTGATGCTGGGGGTCAGCGGGGAGGGGGCGATCGCCGGCCATCGGCCCTTCGAAGCGGGTGCGCTTGAGTTCGAAGAACGAGTCGACGTCCATCATCGTCACCAGCGCATCCCACATCGCCACGCTCTTCTCGGTCGATGGGATCCGTGAGATGACGGGACCGAAGTAGCCGGCCTTCTGACCGTCGGAGTTCCCCAACGCGATGATCGGCGTACCGACGTCGTTGCCGACGAGCTCGAGGCCCTCGTCCATCGCCTCCCGAATCACTGCATCCCACGAGTCGTCGGCGAAGGCCGCTGCGTGCGACGTGTCGAGCCCCACGGTCGCCAGTGCGTCGGCCGGATCGAACGGGCTCTCCTTGTCGTGGTGGATTCGAGCACCGAACTCCCAGTACAGCTTGAACACGCCGTCGTTGCCGTCGGTGGTGCGCACGGATTCCATCACCCGCAGCAGGCCGTGGGTGAATTTCGACCCCTCGTACCACGGCGCGTCCGGATCCGGTTCGTTCTTGAAGAACAGGCTGATCGGTCGCCAGGTGATGTCGATGTCGCGGTGCGGTTGCACTTCGTCGACGACCCAGCGGGCGGTCGTCCAGCAGAAGGGGCAGCCGGGGTCGACCCAGAAGTCGATCTTCATGTCGTCACGTTGCTTTCGTGGTTGGGGGTACGTGGGGGATGGAGATGCCGATGCCGCCGTGCTCGTCGGCGCCGAATCGTTCGATCTCAGCCGGGAGGTCGAGCGGACCCACCGAGGAGCGTGCGGCGAGGTCGGCCTCCGTGAGGAAATGTGCGGGGATGATCCAGACGACCTCGAACTCGATCCCATCGGGATCCCTCGCGTAGAGGCTCTTGGTGGTGCCGTGATCGCTGGCACCCACGAGGGCGGATCGTTCCCGAAGCACGTGGGCGAGCCGTTGGAGTTCGCCGAGCGTGTCGACCTCCCACGCGAGGTGGTAGAGGCCCACCGTTGAGCGACCGGCGTCTGACGGTGCGGCATCCGAACCGATCTGGAACAGCCCGAGATCGTGGTCGTTCGTGGAATCTGGAGCCTGAAGGAACGAGGCACCAGGGAACTCACTGACGACGCGGAAGCCGAGTGCTTCGCCGTAGAACTCGGTCGACGTCGCGACGTCACGAACGTAGAGAACCGCGTGGTTGAGTCGGTGAACGCCCATCAGATGATCTCAACGAACTTGCGTACGCAAATATTCCTCCACGGGCCGTCGTGCTCGTCGTATTCGTCGGGTCCGGACGGGCACGGGGGCGAGAAATTGGTGCTGTGTGGGTCGGGATCGGCGGCGAGACTGGCGAGATGGCCGAGCAGACCGCGGTGAGCGGTTCTCGTTGGCGTGCTCTCGCTGCGCTGCTGCGGCCCGACGCGTGGCGTTGGGTCGGCCTCGGCGTGCTCGTGGCGCTCGGATCGGCGCTGATGATCGCCGGGCCTCTGGTGGTGCGGCGTGTCGTCGACACCGCTGCCGACGGCACCACCGCCGCCGAGATCACCCGGCTCGCGCTCATGTTCCTCGCGATCGCCGTGTGCGCGCAGCTGATCGGAGTGGTCGTCGCCTGGTTGGCGACCGTCGCGGCGTGGAGGACCACCAACGACCTACGCCTGACGATGACGCGCCATGTGCTCGGTCTCGATCACGAGTTCCACCGAACGCACACCCCGGGCGAGCTGATCCAGCGCGTCGATGGCGACATCACCTCGGTCTCCGACTTCCTCAGCCAGGTCGTGACCAAGGCCGTCGGCGCCGCGATGCTGGTGGGTGGCATGGTCGTGGTGCTCGGGGTGATCGACTGGCGCCTCGGTCTCGGCATGGCGGTCTACGTCGGTCTGTCGGTGGCGGTGATCGTGCGGACCCGGCACCGGGCGGTCTCGGAGTCGTCCGACGAGATGGGCGCGCTCGGGCGCCTGTACGGCGGCATCGAAGAACGATTGACCGCAGCGGAGGATCTACGCGCCAATGGTGCCGCCGATCACGTTGCCTGGCGCTTCGTCGAAGACAGCGAAGGCGCGCTCGTCAGCGCAGTTCGGCGCGAGCGCGCCTTCCTCGTCATGTGGTGGTTCGTCCAGGGAGCGGTCGCCGCTGGCTGGGTGTTGTCGCTGGTGCTGGGTGCTGCACTCGTGGCCGCCGGCACGATCACCGTTGGCACTGCCTTCCTGCTCTTCCAGTTCGTGTTGCTCATCGCTCGTCCCCTCGAGGAGGTGGTCCACGAGCTCGAGACGGTCCAGAAGGCGAACGGTGCCATGGTGCGAGTCGCCGATCTTCTGGCGATTCGACCCAACGTGCTCGATGACGGCGAGACCAGTCCACCACCGGGACCGCTCTCGATCACGGCGACGACCGTCGACTTCGACTACGGCGACGACCGACCGGTGCTGGCCGGCGTCGACCTGCACATCGAGGCTGGCCGGTCGGTCGGCATCGTCGGCCGAACCGGAAGTGGCAAGACCACGTTCTCTCGTCTGGTGCTCCGACTCGTCGAGCCGACCGGCGGCCTGGTCGAGCTCGGCGGCGTGCCGATCGCCGACATCGCCCTCGTCGAACTCCGCCGACGTGTCGCACTCGTTCCGCAGGAGGTCGAACTCTTCGCCGGAACCTTGCGCGACAACGTCACCCTCTTCGACGACGAGCCGACCGACGACGACGTGATCGATGCACTTCAGCGCGTGGGCTTGGGAGCGCTTGCCGACAACGGCATCGACCGAGCGCTCGGCGCCGCCGGGGCAGGGCTCTCCGCGGGCGAAGCCCAGTTGCTCGCGTTGGCCAGGGTCTGGCTGCGCAACCCCGACATCGTCGTGCTCGATGAAGCCACCGCCCGCGTCGACCCCGAGACCGAACGACGACTCGAGGCTGCGGTCGTCGAGCTGATGCGTGGTCGTACCACGCTGGTGATCGCGCATCGCCTGTCGACGCTTCGTTCGGTCGACGAGATCATCGTGTTCGACCACGGGCGCGTCGTCGAACACGGCGACCGCGCCGACCTCGTCGGCGACGACGAGAGTCGCTTCGCCCGCCTGCTCGCGCTCGCCCTCGACAGCGAGTCGGCGGATGCCCGATCGGAGGTGACGCCGTGACCACTGGCATCGATCTCGCGTACCACGACCCCGAGATCGGCCCCCGCCCGCCAACCGCTGCCGGCGCCGGGCGCCACGATCCGGCCCCGGACGACGAGCTCTCGCTCGAGGGGGTGCCGAACGTGTGGGCGCTCGCGTGGCGTGTGTCCCAGCATCGGCCGAAGGAGTTCTGGATCGGCTGGCTGCTCTTCGTGGTGTTCTTCGCCATGCCGGCGATCAGTGGGTTCCTGCTCGGTCGTGGCTACGAGGCGCTCGAACGCGGCGACACCACCGAGACGGTGTGGTGGGCCGCTGCGATCGCCGTCAGCGAAACCATCCGAATGGTGTCGATCCACCACGGCGCGTTGATCTGGACCAAGGCCTGGATCCACATGCAGACGCTCTTGCGCGCCAACATGCTGGCCGCGCAGATGGCGAGCGGAGGCATGCACGCGGGCCAGCCGGTCGGTTCGGCCGGTTCTGCCATCACGCACTTCCGCGACGACACCGAAGACGTCGCGAACCTCGTCGATGGCATGGTCGACATCTCCGGTGGTGTCGTCTTCACGGTGATCGCCGGCTTCGTGCTGGGTGCCGCCGACGCCCGCGCTGCTGCCGTGCTCGTGATCCCGCTGCTCGGTGTCGGTATCGCCACGCGGGTCCTCGACACCCGCATCAAGGAGTACCGGGCGGCCGACCGGCTGGCGACCGAGGGCGTGACCGGCCTGCTCGGCGATGTGATGGCAGCCGCCACCACGGTGAAGGTGAACGACGCCACCGAGCCGACGCTTCGCCGTCTCGGCGTGCTGGTCGAGCGCCGTCGCGTCACCGCCGTCCGCGACCGGGTGCTCGAAGAAGGGGTGCAGGCGTTCAGCCAGGGCGCCGCCGACATCGGGCTGGGCCTGGTGCTCCTCGTCAGCGCGGGCGCGATCGCCTCGGGCGCGTTCGATCTCGGCACCTTGGCGCTGTTCACGGCGTATCTGGGGTGGTTGAGTTTCCTGCCGCGGATGGTGGGACGGGTCCTCGCTCGACGCAAGCAGGCAGGCGTTGCATTCGACAGGATGCGCGCCCTGGTCGCCGATCAGGAGGCCGCCAACACCGTCCGGGACCAAGAGCTCCCGATCGACCCGCGCGATCAGCAGGTTCGGCCGGACGTGACGCGCCCCGAGCGCGTCCGGCTGGAACGACTCGACGTCGTGGGACTGGGCGTTTCGTACGTTGGTCGACCTGTCCTCCACGATGTGTCGTTCACCGTCAGCCGTGGGGAGTTCGTCGTGATCACCGGTCCCGTGGGCGCCGGAAAGAGCAGCTTGTTGCGCGCGCTGCTCGGCCTTGCGTGGCAGGCCGACGTCGTGGGGTCGGTCGTGTGGAACGGTGCCGCGATCGACGACCGAGCAGCGTTCCTCGTGCCGCCGAACGCTGCGTTTCTGTCGCAGGTGCCACAGCTGATCTCCGACAGCGTTGCTGACAACGTCGGGCTCGGACCGGTCCGTGACGACGAACTCGAACGCGCCTTCGAGCTGTCGGCGATCGCCGACGACATCGCCGCGATGCCCGCCGGATCGGCGACGTTGATCGGCCCACGCGGCTTGCGGCTCTCCGGAGGACAGCGTCAACGGTTGGCCACGGCGCGGGCGCTTGTCCACGCGCCCGAACTGGTCGTGCTCGATGACCTGTCGAGCGCGCTCGACGTCGAGACCGAAGTGCAGTTGTGGACCAACCTCGCGGACGCGGGCATGACCGTGATCGCCGTTTCGCACCGCGCCGTGGCCTTCGATCGCGCCGATCAGGTGCTGCGTCTCGACGCCGGCCGCCTCACGCGCTGATCGCACCAGGAGCGACCCCCGAGGTCAGCGCTCGGCAAACGCGAGGGCGAGTGCCTCTGGTGCGGACGGCGCGTCGGCAAACTGTCTGGCGATCGCCTGGCAGCGTTGTGCTGCGGAGGTGTCGGCCAGTGCAGCCGCGATCGCCGCGGTGATCCTGTCTCGATCGCTCGGGCCCAGCGGCCGCCGTTCGCCGGGCCGTGCCTCGGGACGAACGACTCGACCGAGCTGATGACCCTCGACGATGCCCGCGTTGGAGAACTGATCGGAGAACGATGGCAGGACGACGACGGGCACACCGGCTGCGATCGACCCGTACACGGTCCCCGAACCGCCGTGGCACACCGTCAGCGCCGCCTCGGCCACGACTCGGCGCTGGTCGACCCATTGCTCGACGTGCACGTGGTCCGGCACCGTCCCGAGCGCTGACGGGTCGAGGTGGCGACCGATCGTGAGCAGCACCCGAGCGTCGACGTCCCGGAGCGACTCGATGAGCAACCGGTAGTGGTCCAGTGCGGCGGCCATGTGCGGCAGCACGGTGCCGAGGGTGGCGTACACCAGGGGTCCGGAGGCGCCCGGCCACCAGTCGGGCAGCGGGCGATCGTCGCCACCCGTCGGCCCGCCGAAGCGGATCGTCGTGGGGAACGGCGACGGATCGAGCAGTTCGGGGAACCGCGTGATGTAGGGCGCCTTCCGAATTGCCGCGGTCAACCCGGTGTCGTGCTCGTCGAGCGCGGGAGCGGCCACGGCCAGCGAACCCCATTCGATCCGAGCGAGCGAGATCGCGACCTGCGCCATCGGAACGTTCGCCCGAGCTGCGAGTGCCGCGGAGGCGAACTCGCACGGATCGCGCACCACGACGTCGGGTTCGAAACGACCTGCTTGCTCGACGAGCGGCTCGTACATCGAGCCCGCCGCCAACCTGGCGAACAGGTCTCGGTTGCCGATGACGGCCGCGTCGGCAGCGGATGCGACTGCAAGGCGATCGCGCAAGGGCGCAATCGCGGCCTCGGGTGGCTCGCCGCCCGGTGCGAACGTGAACCCATCCGAGCGAACCATGTCGGCGAGCGCCGGCGGTCCGACGACGAGGACGTCGTCGCCTCGTTCGGTTGCAGCGCCCAGCACGGCCGCGAGCGGGATCCAGTGGCCGGCCCCTCCCAGCGAGCAGGCGCCGAGTACCCGCATCGCTCAGGTTGCCCGCTGACGCGCTCGGTGGTCGGCGGTGTGCGTGCGGCTGGCGCAGCGAGGGTCGGCACAGAACCGGCGCGAGCCGTTGCGGGTGACGTCATAGAAGAGATGGCTGCAATCGGTGGCCGCGCAGGTGCCGAAGCGGCTCGTTCCGTGGTCGCACAGCTCCTGAGCAAGCGCCATCAGGAAGTCGGCGATGACCTGATCGTCGAACGTGGCCGACCCTGGCGTCCAGTGGATGTGGAGACTGGCACCGTCGTGCTCGGTGAGCGACGGCGTGATGTGGATGCCGCCGAGCTGCGCGTTGATCCACGCAACCGTCGGGTCGGGCTCGGCGCTCGGGAGCACGAGCAGCGTGTCGACGATCGTCGCGACCCGTTCGTGGACCCGGTCGATGGCTGCAGCCGATGCTCCAGCTGCCCGGCTGAAGCGGTGTTCGTCGAGGAGCGCCCGGACGTCGACCGGGTCCCCGTTGGGACTGTCGGTCGCATCCGACAACGCGTTGGTCAGGTCGACCAGCGCCTCGATCGTGAGCCGGATCTCCGTGTCGTGCGCGGACGTGACGTACACGAGAGCGAGCGTAACCGTCCGCGACCATGTAAGGTACTAAACAGATTTAGCCACTTACACGAAATGCTGCCTCGCCGATGAATCTCGCTCTCAACTCCCTCGTGGTCGTCGCCACCGTCCTCGGTTCGTGGATGGCGTTCCCGCAAGCGCGTCGGATTGCACGCACGCGCAGTGTGGAAGGTGTGTCGGCAACATGGATCGGCGTGAGCCTTGCCATCAATGGATGGTGGCTCACCTACGGGTTGGTGGCGGGCATGTGGGCGGTCGTTCCGGTGTCGATCATCTCGCTGTTGCTGTACGGGGTGATGGCATGGTTCTTCGTTCGGTCGGTGGGCCGTTCGGCGCTGCCCGGATTGACGCTCGGGGTCTTCGGCCTCGGCATGATCCCGCTGCCCTTCCTGCTCATCGGTGGGTGGGAGCTCGCAGGCGTCGCTGTCGGTCTGTCCTATGGTGCGCAGTTGCTGCCTGCGGTCGTGGCCTCGCTGCGAACCTCCGTGCTGTCGGGCGTGTCGTCGACCACGTGGATCATCGCCCTCGCCGAAGCAGCGTTGTGGCTGGTCTACGGATTCGGGGTGGGCGACGCAGCGCTCACGCTGGCCGGCCTGGTCGGTGTGGGCATGGCCTCGGTGATCCTGGCTCGGCTGGCGGTCACCGGGCACCGCCCGTTCGTGGTCCTCGACCCGCGCCATCGGCTCGAGTTGGCCACGTCGGGTTGATCCCGGACGGGTGCGCCGCGCGTGCCGCGCGGTGGACAATCGCACAACCGTCACTAGTCTGGCGGGGTAAACGTGAGTCAACGGTGGCTCCGATTTCAACAAGGAGCCGAAATGGCCACAGGTACAGTGAAGTTCTTCAATGACGAGAAGGGCTTCGGTTTCATCTCTCGCGACGACGGCGACGACGTCTTCGTTCACTACTCGAACATCCAGGGATCGGGTCGCCGATCGCTGAGCGACGGCGACACCGTCGAGTTCGAGATCGCTGCGGGCCGCAAGGGTCCCGAAGCGGTCGACGTCAAAGTCGTCTGAGGAGGCGTTCCGATTGGCTCGAAGTCCACAGTCCTATCAGAAGCGTCAGCGAGAGCTCCGCAAGAAGGAGCGCAAGGCCGAGAAGCTTGCCGTTCGACACGGCAAGTCATCGGAGTCCGATGAGGAGGCCGTAGAAGGCCCCGACGAGGATGCGCTGCTCGAGGAGTTCCGCCAGTTGAACGAGAAGTTCGCTGCCGGCGATGTCGAAGAGGACGACTTCGAGTACCGCAAGGCGGAGATTTTCGCCGAGCTCGGACTCGGGGAAGCCCCCGAACCGCGCGAGGAAGTCTCCGAATCCGCCGACTGACCCGACGAATCGCACGAATGCCCCCGGGGAGACCCGGGGGCATTCGTCGTTTTCGGCGTGCTCAGTTCAGCTTCGCCGGGCTGTGAGCCAGAAGCCGGTGCCCGCCCGGGCGGTGCGACCGCTCCAACGACCCGGCAGCGCTCGGATCACATCGTCGGGCGGCAGATGGATCGGCGTCTGATCGCCGAGCGTGTTGACCCACGCGATGGTTCCGCCAGGGCGCAGGATCCGGTCGACCTCGTGCGGGAACAGCAGCATGTTGATCATCAGCACCGCGTCGAACGAGTGGGCGCGGAACGGCAGCATCGACGCATCGGCTCGAACGCGAGGCGCCAGCTCGCCCGGCGCGTGCCGCAGCATCTCTGCCGCCAGGTCGGTGGCGACGAGCGAGCCCACGGCGCCGGACAGCACGCGTGTACCCGCTCCGGTGCCCGAGCCGAGCTCCAGCCAGTCGCCTCCGAGTGGTACCTCGCCGCGATCGAGCGCATCCAACACCGGTGCCGCTTTGGTGGCATCGACGTTGTTCGTCGACCAGTCCGCCGCCATCGAATCGAAGATCGCCGCCACACGATCCGCGTCATCCTCGGTCCACGGCTCACCGAGGGCCACCGCCCGGGTGAGCACCCGCATTGGATGGTCAGGCCCGGCGAACAGCTCGGGCTCCCTCGCCGATGCATGGTTGGCCAACCGATCGATCACCCGGCAAGTGTTACACCTGGCGTCAGGCCCGGGGAGCAACACCTGTTGCATTGATCGCTCGATAGTTATATAGTGCTGCACATGCCGAAGGCACTGCCGCCAGAACTACTCGAACATGTTGCAGAGCGATTCCGCGTCCTGGGCGACGCCACTCGGCTCAGCATCATCCGGACGTTGCTCGATGACGGCGAACAGAACGTTGGCCAACTCGTCGATCGTCTCGGCACCAGCCAGGCCAATGTGTCCAAGCACCTTCGGGTTCTGCACGAGGCACGGATCGTCAGTCGGCGAACCGAGGGCACGTCTGCCTACTACTCGGTCACCGACCCGAGCCTGATGCCGGTGTGCGCCATCGTGTGCGACCGCCTGCGTGAGCAGGTCGCCGACGATGCCCGAACGTTCGCCGTCTGAACAGCCGCTCGCCGCTTCTCCCCACCCGACAACCCGCACCCGGAAGGAAACACCCCAATGAGTACCGACCTCGAACCACCGCCATTGCCTGATACATCACTACATGAGCATCAACCGCTACAGGTGCACGATGACATGGAAACCGACGTGGTGCACCCGCCGTTGGCCCGCATGGGTCGGTGGGCCCACGGCCACCGCAAGCTGATGATCATCACGTGGGCGGTCCTCGCGATCGGCCTCGGCGTGTTCGCTCCGCGTTTGGAGCACGCCCTCTCCGGTGCGATGTGGGAGGTCAACGGCAGCGAGTCACTCGCGGCACGCGACGTGATCGACGAGCAGTTCGGCGGTCTGTCGTCGCAGTCGGCCGTCGTCGTGATCCAGAGCCAGACGACCCCGATCGACGATCCTGCGTACCAACAGGTGATCACCGACGTCAACGCGCTGATCATCGCCGAACCCGGATTCGGTCAGCCGATGCCGGCGCAACCCGGCATGGACGGCATGACGGTGATGATCCAGGCCGGTGCCGAGGTCGACCCGACCGAAGCCGTTCGATCCGCGGGCGAACTCGGTGACGAGATCTCGGACCTGTCCGCCGAGGTGGCGGGCGACGAGATCGCGGTCGCGCTCACCGGCTCACCGGCGTTCTGGGACGACTTCAACGAGGTCAACCGCGAGGGCATGCTCAAGGCCGAGATCCTCACGTGGCCCGTCACCGCCGTGATCCTGGTGATCGCCTTCGGCACGCTCGCGGCGGCCGGTCTTCCACTCGTGCTCACCGCTGCTGGACTGCTCGCCTCGATGGGCGTGCTCTACGGCATCACCCAGATCACCGATCTGTCGATCTGGACCTTGAACTTCGCCATGATGTTCGCGCTCGCGCTGGGCATCGACTACGCCCTCTTCATCGTCACCCGCTACCGAGCGGCGCTGCACGCACACCCCGAGGATCCGCAACACGCGGCCGGCATCGCCATGGACACCGCGGGCAAGGCCGTGCTGTTCTCCGGCATCACCGTGTTGATCAGCCTCTCGGCGGTGCTGCTCGTTCCGATCCCGGCGTTCCGCTCGATGGCCGCCGGCATGATGCTGTCGGTCAGTTTCGTGCTGCTCGCTGCACTCACGCTGCTGCCGGCACTGCTCGGCCCCGGCATCGACAGGTTCGCCCTACCGTGGCACTCGAAGGGCGACCACCACAGCGAGTTCTTCGCCAAGCTCGCCGACCGCATCCAGGCTCGCAAGTTCCTCGTTGCCGCCGGCGCGGTCGTCGTGCTGCTCGCACTGGCGTTGCCACTGCTCGGACTGAAGACCGGCATGCCCGGTATCACCGTGTTGCCCGAGGACGAACAGGCCCGACAGGGCTACGACATGATCGCCGACGGCTTCGGCCCCGGTGGCCCCGGCCCGATCCAGGTGATCGTTCCCGCCGACCAGGACGCCCAAGCCGTCGCCGACCAGGTGATGGCAACCGAGGGCATCGTGATGGCCTTCCCGCCCCAGCCGGGCATGGAGGGCGCCAGCATCATCCAGGCCGTCGGCGCCTACGACCCGTCGTCCGACGAGGCGCTCGCCCTGATCCCGGTGCTGCGAACGGACCTCCCCGACGGCGTGCTCGTCGGCGGGCCGGTCGCGGAGAACTTCGACCTCGATCAGACCTTGTCGGACAAGGCGCCGCTCGTCATGGGCGTGGTCCTCGTCCTGGGCTTCATCCTGCTGATGATCGCCCTGCAGGCAGTGATCGTCGCGTTCGTCGGCGTGATCTTCAACCTGTTGTCGGTCGGAGCAGCCTTCGGTGTCGGAGCACTGGTGTTCCAGCACGGCATCGGGTCGAGCTTGCTCGGCTTCGACAGCCAGGGGTACCTCACCTCGTGGGCGCCGCTCTTCTTCTTCGCCCTCGTGTTCGCCATCTCGATGGACTACACGGTGTTCCTCCTCGCCTCGACCCGCGAGCACTTCGAGCGCTCGGGTGACTCGGCAGAGGCGGTGCGAGGCTCGTTGAGCCATACCGGCCGGCCGATCGTCGCCGCCGCCGGCGTCATGATTGCGGTGTTCTACACGTTCGCCATCGCCGGCACGCTGCCGATGAAGGAGATGGGCCTCATCCTCGGCACCGCCGTGTTGCTCGACGCCTTCCTGATCCGGTTGGTGCTGGTCCCGGCGGCGTTGTACATCATCGGCAACCGAGCCTGGTGGCTGCCGAACTGGATGCACCGCATCCTCCCGAACGTCAAGTTCGCCCACTGACCCGACCACGACACCGGCTCGTTCCCCCAGCCCGGTTCTCCGGGAACCACCGTGGTTCCCGAAGACCCGGGCTCGGGGGACTACGTGCGGGTGACGGCGGCGAAGGCGATGGCGGCGGCTTGGCCGACGTTGAGCGAGTCGACCGCCGAGTTGATGGGGATCCGCACGTGGCGATCGGCCGCGGCGAGGGCAGACCGGGTGAGGCCCGGGCCTTCGGCGCCGAGCAGCACGGCGACCCGGTCGGGGATGGGGACGCTCCAGAGGTCGTCGGCAGTGGGCGCGGGTGTCATCGCCCACACCTCGAAGCCGGCAAGGCGCACATCGCTCAACACGCCGGGCCACTGGTCTGGCGAAGGCCGAGCAATCGGCAGGTTCAACACTTCGCCCATGCTGACCCTGACGGTGCGCCGGCTGTAGGGATCGGTACATGTCGGATCGAGCAGGAGGCCATCGAAGCGGAATGCCTTGGCCGCCCGAGCGATCGCTCCGAGGTTCTCGTTGTCGTTGAGACCTTCGAGCACGGCGACCCGACGTGCTCCGTCGAGGACCTCTCCGACGCCTCGCAACGGACGGCGTCGCGCACACGCCACGACGCCTCGATGCAGATCGAAACCCACCACTTCGGCGATCACGTCCCGATCGGCCACGTACACCGGAGTCCCGCGAGCAGCCAGCCCATCGAGATGCGACGAAAACCGCTCGACCCGCGACGGTGCGAGCAGCACCGACCTGACCGAATGACCCGATTCGATCAGCCGGTCGATCCCGACGTAGCCCTCGACGACGAACAGTTCCTCGCCCTCGTACCGGCGGCGATAGGCCTGGTCGTTGAGCGAGCGGTAGTCGTCGAGTCGCGGGTCAGCGGCGTGTCCGACAACGATGGTCATCAATGGGCGAACACCTGCGAGTCGTCGGCGAACGCCTTGAACTCCAACGAATTGCCCGACGGGTCGAGCAGAAACATCGTCGACTGCTCGCCGACCTCGCCAACGAATCGTGTGTGCGGCTCGATGACGAAGGTGACGCCGGCAACCCGCAACCGCTCGGCCAGCTCACTCCACTCGCGTGGCGTCAACAGGACACCGAAGTGAGGAACGGGGACGTCGTGTCCGTCGACCGGATTCGACAGCGCCGAGGGCCGCAACGACGGGTCGAGGTGTGCGACGAACTGATGGCCGTACAGATCGAAGTCGACCCACGACTCGGCGCTGCGACCTTCCGGGCACCCGAGCACGTCGCCGTAGAACCCCCGGGCGGCACCGAGGTCGTGCACCGGCATCGCCAGATGGAACCGTGATGGGCGGTCGTCGGCGCTCACAACGGCAGGACGTAGGTGCCCTGGGCGGTGGCGGTCGGTCGGTCGGAGCGATCGTCGCACCACACGCGCACGGTGCCGACCACGTTGCGTCGCCCGGCGACGTCGAGCGTCGCCTTGGCCCACAGAACCCTTCCCTGCGCGGGTCGCAGGAACCGGATGGACACCTCGGACGTCAGCGCCATCGGCTCGATACGGCCCGTCGCGCCGAACACGAGGTACCAGAGCGCTGCGTCGGCCAAAGCGAACTGCGACGGACCGGACACGAACGCTCCCGGACGGAGTTCGGCATCGGAGATCTCCCGTCGGGCAACGGCGAAGTCCGCCCCGATCGAGTCGCACGCGTTGTTCGAGCCGGGAAAGAGCTGCTCGACCATCTCGTTCACGGCGGTCGCTGTCGGCAGTGGGGATGAGGGGCGCGTGTCGTCGGCCGTGGCGGAAGGCATGCACCAACGCTACTTGGCAGATCGTTCCAGATTCGCGTGAGCTTCATTGCGACGGCGAAAGCGTGGCATCGTTGCGATCATGACCGACAGCGACGCGACGATGTCCTTCGATCCGCTCGATCGGGTGATCGTCGTGGGTGCCTCACTGGCGGGCCTCCGCGCCGCAGAGACACTTCGTCAGCACGACGTGGCCACGTCGATCGTGGTCGTCGGCGACGAGGTTCACCGCCCCTACGACCGCCCCCCGTTGTCGAAGAAGCTGTTGTCCGGCGAGTGGGAACCCGATCGAATTCACCTCCGTCAGCCGGACGTGTTCGATGATCTCGACGTCGACTGGCGCCTCGGCAATGCTGCAACAGCACTCGATGTTCACCGGCGCGAACTCGCGCTTGCCGACGGTTCCGTACTCGGCTTCGACGGTCTGGTGATCGCCACGGGCGCTCATCCACGCCGGCTCGCCGGTCAGGACACGTTCGATCACGTCCACGAGTTGCGCACCCTCGATGACGCACTCGCGCTGCGAAACGAGATCGTCGGCGGTGGCCGTCGGGTCGTCGTGATCGGCGCCGGCTTCATCGGTCTCGAGGCCGCCGCCACCGCAAAGATGCTCGGCAACGATGTCGTCGTACTCGAGGGAGCGGCCGCCCCGCTGATCCGCGGCCTGGGCACCGAGATGGGCGAGGCGGTCGCCGACCTGCACCGAGCGCACGGCGTCGAGGTCCGATGTGGTGTCTTCATCGAAGCGCTGGCGGCTGAAGGCGTTCGCCTGCTGGGCGGCGAGATCGTTCCCGCCGACGCAATCGTGGTCGGCATCGGCGTCACGCCGAACACGCACTGGCTCGAGGGCAGCAGCGTTCGTCTGCGCGACGGGGTGGTGTGCGATGCCAACCTCAACGCGCTCGACGTGTCGGGACATGCGATCCCGGGCGTGTTCGCCGCGGGCGACGTCGCTCGTTGGCCGAACGGGCTCTTCGACGAAGAGATGCGCGTCGAGCACTGGACGAATGCCGCCGAACAGGGTGCCCATGTTGCGGCCAACCTGCGCCGATTCGCCGCCGATGAACCGTTCGAGCCGTACGAACCGCTGCCGTTCTTCTGGAGCGACCAGTTCGAACACCGCATTCAATTCCTCGGCCGGGCGGCACCCGACGACGAAGTGCAGGTGGTCGCCGGTTCGGTGGCCGACGCAAAGTTCCTGGCGTTGTACGGGCGAGAAGGTCGATTGCACGGTGCCCTCGGTGTGAACGCGCCGCGATGGGTGATGCCGACGCGAAAGCTGTTCCTCGAGCGGGCGTCGTGGGACGAGGCGGTCGCGGCCGCTGCCGGGCTCGACGCCTAGGCTCCTCGGATGACGTCAGCGGTGTCACACACCTCGAAGGTCTGGGCCAAGACCACCGATCTCCGCGTGGTCAGTGGCCACGGTTGTCGGGTGGTCGACGTCGACGGCAACGAGTATCTCGACTTCACCGCTGGCATCGCGGCTGCGTCGACAGGCCATGCGCACCCGAAGGTCGTTCAGGCAATCGCCGATCAGGCGGCGCGCTTCATCCACGCACAGCAGAACGTCTACACCCACGATCTGCTCGAACCGTTGGCGACCAAGCTCAACGACATCACCCCGCCATCGATCGATACGTTCTTCTTCGCCAACTCGAGTGACGAGGTGCTCGAAGTCGCCGTGAAGGTGGCCAAACACGCCACAGGTCGCCACAACATCGTGGTGTTCGACGGAGCGTTCCATGGACGAACTCACCTGACCATGGCGATGTCGACGGCCCGTGCCATCGACCGCGCCGGGTACGGACCCTTTCCGCCGGGCGTGTTCGTGTCGCCGTTCCCCGACCCGCATGCGTCGGATCAGGAGGCCGAGGTGAGCAGCGCGCTGCGCGGCTTCGACCGCCTGTTGCGAACCCAGGTGGTCGCCGACGAGATCGCGGCGATCGTGATCGAACCCGTGATCAGCGAACGTGGCTACATCCCCACGCCGGCAGGGTTCATCGCTGGGCTCGCCGAGCGCTGCCGGCAGCACGGAATCCTGTTCATCGCCGACGAAACCCAGAGCGGGTTCGGACGCACGGGCAGGATGTTCGCGATCGAGGCCCACGACGTCGAACCCGACATGCTCTGCATGGCCAAGGGCATTGCGTCGGGCTTCCCGTTCGCTGCGCTCGGGATGCGAGGTTCGATCGATGCCAGTTGGCGTGTCGGGAGCCAAGGCGGTTCGACCAACGGCAATCCGATCGGTTGTGCCGCTGCGTTGGCCACGATCGAGGTGCTGACCGAGCCGGGCTTTCTCGACAACGTCCATGCCCGCGGGACCCAGCTGATCGACGCCTTGCGCGAGATGCAGCAACTCGATCAGGCGCTGCTGTACGTGCGTGGACGTGGCCTGATGGTGGCGACCGAGTTCGACTCGCCCGAACGCGCCGAAGCGGTCGTTGCGCACTGTCTTCGTGAGCACCGCGTGATCCTGATGCTTGCCGGCACCCGCAACCGAACGGTGCGTTGGATGCCGCCGCTCGTGGTGAGCTCCGACGAGGTGAACGAGGCGACCCACGCGTTCGCCGCTGCCATCCGCGCCACGGGCTGATCGTCGCCGATGGCCCGCCTCGATTCGTCCCGCGTTGCGGCGTGGCGAGGCCTTCAGGCGCTCGTCGGGCAGATCGAGCGCGGGCTCGATGAAGAGCTGCGTGCCGACTGGGACATCCAACTCGGGTGGTTCGATGTCCTCGCCTCGCTCCAACGCCTCGGTGGCCGCGCTCGGCCACTCGACGTGGCTGCTGACTTGCGCCTTCCGCCGTCGAGCCTGAGCCGTCGCCTCGACCGGCTGCAGGAGGAAGGCTGGGTCGCCCGACATCGGGAGGTGCCAGGCGCCGATCTGCGGGCGGTCGACGTCGAGCTCACACGCACCGGCCGGCGGCTGTGGCGCGAGATGAACGTCAGCTACCGTCGAGCGCTCCAAGCGCAGTTCGCCATCCACCTCGACGACGCCGACATCGCCGACATTGCTCGCGTCCTCGACACGCTCTTCGGCATCGACGAGCCGACCCCGCAGCTCGGCGAGGACGGGTCGCACATGGGGTCCGAGCGCGGCTGACCGGGTGCAGGCGGACATCGCTTCGATCTCAGCGGCTCGACGAAACCTGCAACGGATAGCGTGATCCGATGCCAGCCCTTTCGACCGTGATCTGGGTTGGCGCCGGTGTGGTCCTCGGCTACGTCCTGTGGAAAACCGGGATCATGATGCTGCGCAGCATGACCTCGATGCCCCCGGAGCCGCCGCCCACCGGTGAACTCCGCAAGGTGAATCGCAGGTATCGCTGTGATGTCTGCGGGGTGGAATTGAGGTTGACGATGGCCCCGGACGAGGATCCGCCACCCCCGCGGCACTGTCTGGAAGACATGACCGAGGTCGCTCCACTCTTCGAGTGACCAGCAGCGCCGCTCGTCGACGTCAGGTTGTCCACAGTGGTGTGGACAACCTGGGGTGAATCACATCGCTGTGGTTCGGGAGCTCGCTACGGTGGCTAGCGCCACTTGGTGGCCGTGTAAAGCCCACCGAGGATCATCACGAGGCCGATCAGCGTCGGGATGTTGCTGTCGGTGAACACCAGATAGCGCAGCATGATCATCACGCCACCACCGATGAGCAGCACGAGCATGATCACGGGGATCCAGGTCGGCGGTACGAGCTGACGAGGCTGCGCCTTGGGCGTGTATCGCGACGATGCCGCGACGTCGTGATGATCGCCGTGGTGCTTGTCGCTGCTGTTGGTGCTGACGTAGCGGTCCTCTGGTCGTGTCCCTTTCGGGGTGACCCGTCCACCGCCCGTCTTTCGCTTCGGGGGAGCCATGCGGGAACGAGCATACGTGATCTGGCCGACACTGCATTCACGGCGCGTGCTCGAGGCCCCGACGCTCCATACTTGTCGGGTGCGTTCCGCTCCCCGCGTCCTGGTGATCGACAGCTACGACAGCTTCGTCTACAACCTCGTGCAGTACCTCGGTGAACTCGGCGCCGACCCGATCGTCGTGCGCAACGACCAGCTCACCGTCGACGAAGCCGTGGCGCTCGAACCCGACGCGGTGCTGCTCTCACCTGGCCCCGGCCGACCCGAGTCCAGTGGCATCATCTGCGACGCGATCGGAGTGTTCGCCGCGCAGGGCACGCCGGTGTTCGGGGTGTGCCTGGGTCACCAGGCGATCGGGTACGTGTACGGCGCCGACGTCGTCGGGGCGCCAGAGCTGATGCACGGCAAGACGTCGCCGATCCTGCACGATGGCGCAGGCGTGTTCGCCGGTCTTCCCTCACCTCTGACGGCGACTCGGTACCACTCGCTCACGTTGTCCCCCGACAGCATCCCCGACGACCTGATCGTGACCGCCCGGAGTGCGGACGGCGTCGTGATGGGAGTGCGGCATCGGACGCTCGAGGTCGAAGGCGTGCAGTTTCACCCCGAGAGCATTCTCACCGGCCACGGTCACGACCTCCTGCGTACGTTCCTGGCACGGGTCGCCTGACGGAACGACTGGCCGGGTCAGCGCAACTCCAACCGTCGACCCCGTCAGGGAATGGTGGTCGTGGTGGCTGGCGCGGGCGTGGTGGTCGCTGGGGGGAGCGTGGTCGTCGGCGGCGGCGCCGTGGTCGGTGGCGGTGCGGTGTTGATGGCGACGACCACGTTGACCTCGGTGCCCGGCGGGACCTTCGAACCGACCGGCAAGCTCTGCGAGATGACCCGCCCGGCTTCGGCTGGCCCGAAATTGCCTTCCTGGTAGCTGACCACGGGAATCAGCCCGACCTCGGTCAAGGTGTTGCGGGCCTGCGCCTCGGTTCGTCCGACAACCACAGGCACTCGGACGTCCTCCGGGCCGCTCGACACGATGATCAGGACGTCGCTGCCCTTCTCGACGAGTTCGCCAGGCCCGGGTCGGACCTCCATGACGGTGTTCACGGGAACGGTCGGGCTCGACCGCACGTCGGTGGTGACCACGAATTCGTACGGCGGCGCCTCGAGGATGCTCCGCGCGTCGACCTCGCTCAGACCGATGACCTCACCTGGCATCTGCACGCTCGACGGCGGCGCCGACACGACCAGGTTGACCTCGGAACCCTGGAGTGCGGGCGTCTCGGGCGGAGGATCGCTGCTGACCACCGTGTCGACGGCGACGTCGTCGCGTTCGATGGTGGTGAGCTCGCCGACCACGAACCCGTCGGCCGCGAGACGGGTCCGCGCTTCCTCGGACGACAGTCCGACGACGTTGGGGATCGGCACGAGTTGTGGGTCGGGGTTGTAGAAGACCTCGACCACCTGGTCCTGGAGGATCAGTGTGTTGGCGACCGGGTCGGTCCGGAGAACGAAGCCGAACGGCACGAGGTTGCTTTCCTCGGCGGTCGTCGTGAAGTTGATGTTCTTGGCGGTCAGGTCGGCGGTGACTTCGGTCAGTGGGCGGTTCGTGTAGTCCTCGAGCACGAACTGCTCGGCCTCTTCACCGCCGTCTTCCCCGCTCAGTGCCTGGAACAACAATACGCCGCCGATCACGAGCAGGATCAGCGCGATGAACGCCCCCAGCGCATACCAACCGGTGCGTGATGGGTTGGTGTCGTAGTACATCGCGTCGGCGGATGCACCGGTCGGGTAGCCGGCTTCCATCATCCCGGTCGACGGGACGGTCGCCGCGCGTGGGGCACCTGTCGGCATCATTCCGGTGGGAGCGGTCGTCGGATTGACTGTGGTTGCTCCGGCGATGCCCGCTGCTGCGGCTCCAGCGGCGGCGATTCCCGCCGCGCGATTCTGCGTGCCTTGGACAGCCGCGAGTGCCTGGACCGGTTCGTCGTTGCGGAATCGGCGCAGATCGTCGCGCAGCGCGGCGGCACTTGGGTAGCGAAGCTTGGGGTCCTTCGCGAGCAGTTTGGCGACGATCGCTTCGAACGATCGGGGGACGTCAGCCACGATCTGCACGAGCGGCTGGGGCGCGTCGTGTACCTGTTTGTAGGCAATGCTCACCGGGTTCTCACCCGTGAACGGCGGCTTGCCGGCCACCATCTCGTACATCACGATGCCGAGCGAGTACAGGTCGCTGCGGGGATCGGGCTGGGCGCCTTGGGCCTGTTCGGGCGAGAAGTACGTCGCGGTCCCCATCACCGAGCCGACCTGCGTGAGGTTCGACTCGGTCGGTGCGTTGAGCGCTCGGGCGATACCGAAGTCGGCGACCTTCACCTGGCCGTTCGAGCCGATGAGGATGTTGGCCGGCTTGATGTCGCGGTGCGCAACGTGGTTGTCGTGGGCGAACCCGAGCGCGGCGGCGACCTCGCTGGCGATTTCGGCGGCCTGCTTCGAGGTGAGCTGCTTGTTGGCCGTGAGGATCTCGGCGAGCGTGCGGCCCTGGACCTCCTCCATCACGATGAAGTAGGTGCCCTCGTACTTGCCCCAGTCGTAGACGTTGACGATGTTGGGGTGCGACAGGCTTGCGGCCGATTGGGCCTCGCGGCGGAACCGTTCGACGAAGTTCGCGTCGGTGGCGAACTCGGGGAACAGCACCTTGACGGCGACCTGACGGTCGAGCAACAGATCGCGCGCGGAGAACACGTCGGCCATGCCGCCGCGTCCGATGCGTTTGTGGATCTCGTACCGGTCGTTGATGACCGTCGCCTGCGCGTTGTTCGTCACTGTGTGCTCTCTCCGCCGCCACATCCGTTTGCGGCGCAGCGCAAGGTTACCGACTGGTCACCAGCCGGGGACTGCAGCCCACCACAGCGCACTCGGCCGCGCGGTATCGGCCAGGTGGTCACCCGCCGGCCCCCGGGGTCGTCGTCACCGGTTGGGCGCCGGGACCGGTGAGCAGGAAGTCGAGCATGCCCTTGGCGATCGGGCCCGCCAGCCGCCCGCCGGTCGCCGCGACGTCGGCGGTCGACTGGACGTTGGTCAGCACGACCGACACGGCGTACTGCGGGTTGTCTGCGGGGGCGAACGCGAGAATCCACGCGTGCGACAGGTCGGGGTTCGACGGATCGCCGAGCTGCGCGGTCCCCGTCTTGGCGGCGACCGGAATGCCCCCGTTCAGGGCGATGCAGCAGCTCGCCGTGCCCCGCTCGGCAACGCCGATCATCAACTGCCGTTCGATCTCAGCGGTCTGCGGTGAGATCGGTGTCTTCCACACGGATGGGCTGGTCTCGTCGAGGACGCGCCCGGCCTGGTCGTAGGTCGATTCGACGGCGTATGGCGTCATCATCTGGCCGCCGTTCGCAACGGCGCCTGCCACCATGGCCATGTGCAGCGGCACCATCTGCACCTCGCTCTGGCCGAAGCCGCGGATCGCCAACAACGGCAGTTCCTGCGAGAGGTTGTCGGTGTTTCCGAACGTGCTCGCGATCGGTCGGGGCAGGTCGATCGGCAACGGCTCGCCGATGCCCCCGGCCTCGGTACCGGCGATCATCGCCTCGGGCCCGAGGAACGTCGAGAGCTGCGCGAACGGAATGTTGCAGCTACGGGCGAACACGGTGGCCAGGTCGCCGCCGCACAGGCTGCCGTTGTAGTTCTGGATCGGATCGGTGGTCTGCGGTGGCACCCATTCGCGTTCGCTCGGGAACTGAGTGTCGAGCGTGGCGACGCCGCTCTCGAGGGCGATGCCGGTCGTGATCACCTTGAACGTCGAGCCGGGCATGTACCGCTCCTGATACGCCTGG
>Ga0307380_10002782_pt1 | contig 24480 bp, 19 predicted proteins | sample UN3MG_FD_202239 | JGI IMG/M metagenome (GOLD analysis project Ga0307380, IMG submission 202239) | Soil microbial communities from Risofladan, Vaasa, Finland - UN-3 | ecosystem: Environmental > Terrestrial > Soil > Coastal area > Acid sulfate soil | place: Finland: Risofladan, Vaasa | collected... | reverse complement strand
GGCGAGTGCGCGGTATTGGGTGAGCACGGAATACTACTTGGTGTTCTCCCCGGTCAGGAGTTCCCTCCGACTTCTGTCCGAATCGATAAGGGCGACAAGCTCATCATCTATACTGACGGGATTACCGAGGCAAGAAACGATCTCAACGAGGAGTTCGGGCAAGAACGGCTGATCGAGGCCATCAAGAAGGCCTCCGCCTCGTCCGCGGAAGAGCTGGCCAATGACATCATCGGCGCAGTAACCAAGCATACGAGCGGGCTGGAGCCGAACGACGACATGACGCTGCTCATCTTCTCTTTCTAAGACTTTAGTCGCAGCTCCCATGCCGCATACGCAGGACCGCATCATCAACAAAACCGCGGAAGTCCAATGCCCAACAGACCGCTATTCCCCTCACATCGAAGAGACCCCCTAGAACAACAGGCGAAGCAGGCCGAGCTCTCAGCTGGCCAGGCCGCTCCTGAACACCTGACCACGGCCGGGACGATCGAGCGCATTGTTTTTGCGTCCGACGACGAGCGATACGTTGTGGCTGAGTTGAAGCAGCCGGATGGCGAGACAATCGTGGTCTGCGGCAATCTCGGTCCGTGCTCCCCGGGCGAGGAGGTCGAGGTCCAGGGCACTTGGTCGCAACATCCCAAATATGGCAAGAGGCTTCAGGTTCATTCATTCCAATCGCGAATCCCGCAGACACTTGCCGGGCTCAGAAAGTTCCTGGGCTCGGGCCTCATCACAGGCATCGGCGAGACGAGGGCACGTCAGATAGTGGAGCACTTCGGAGACAAGACGGTGGAAGTACTCGACCACGACAGCGAAAGGCTGCTTTCGATTCCCGGCATCGGCCCGCAGACTGTCAAACGCGCAGTTGAGGCGTGGAACAGGTATAGGGGTCTGCGCCAACTGCTCGTGTTCCTACAGGGGTACGGCGTCAGCATCGCGCGAGGGATGCAGGTCTTCAAAGAGTATGGCGCCTCGGCGGTCAATGTGCTGACGTCGAACCCCTACAAGTTGGCGGACGATATAACAGGCATTGGGTTCAAGACAGCGGACGCGATCGCCCAGAAATTGGGCCTGAGCCCCAAAAACCCGGAGCGCATCAAGGCGGGCGCGTCCTACGCATTGCGAAGGGCGAGCGAGAAGGGACACACTTATCTGCCGAAGGATGTGTTTGTGAGCTCGGTTCAGGAGTTGCTGGCCGTCGAGGAGAGTCTCATTCTCGAGGCGCTCACATCCCTTTGCCAAGAGAAGAAGCTCGCCCTGGACCCGCTCGCGGAAGACGCGGTGTTTCTGGCTGAACTCAAGGTCTGCGAGGAGTCCGTCGCCAAAAGCCTTCGCGACCTAATCGCTGGGCCTGCGCCGTTCGACGCGGCGAGAGCGCTTGCGGCCAGCGCCGCGGCCGAGAAGACCGATAAGCTTATCCTCTCTGACGAGCAGTCCTCGGCCATCCACAAGACATTGACCTCAAAGGTTACGGTCATCACCGGCGGGCCGGGCACCGGCAAGACCGCGCTGGTTGGTCGGCTGGTGAGAATATGCCGCCGTCTGCGAGTTAGGCTGGGGCTCTGTGCTCCCACCGGAAGGGCCGCCAAGCGGCTCTCGGAGGCGACCGGCTTCGAGGCCAAAACGGTCCATCGCCTCTTGGAATATGATGCCTTCAAACGTGCCTTCAAATACGGGAAGCATCGCAAACTCCCAGCGGATTTCATTGTGATGGACGAGGCGTCGATGGTTGACATCAGGCTCATGTCGAAACTCCTGTCAGCCCTTGCGCCCAGCTGCTCGCTCGTCATTGTCGGGGATGCCGACCAGTTGCCGTCAGTTGGCCCGGGTGCGGTTCTTAATGACATCATCAGATCAGGGTCCGTCCCGGTTATCAGGCTGACGCACATCTTCCGCCAGCAGTCAGTGAACGGTTATGATAACCTCATCGTGGTGAACGCACACAAGATAAACCAGGGGGATGCGCCGATTCTACCCAAGCGGTCTAGCTCCGCTCATGGTCAATTCTATTTCGTCGAGCGGGGCAGCCCGGAGAGCGTCCTGAAGGCCATCATAGAGCTCGCAACACACAGAGTGCCCCGGCGCTTTGGGTTCGATCCCCTAACCCAGATTCAGGTCCTGACGCCGATGCACCGCGGACGCGTCGGCACACACACATTGAACGTCGAGCTGCAAAACGCTCTCAATCCAAATGGGAGGCCCGTGCAGTTCGGGGGCCGCGTCTTCCGAGAGGGCGACAAGGTGATGCAGACCAAAAACAGCTACGAGAAAGAGGTCTTCAACGGAGATATCGGCGTGATCGTGATGCTCAACCGCGCGAACCAAAACCTTATCGTCGATTTCGGCGACAGGAAGGTCAATTACTCGCCCATCGACGCGGGTGAGCTCGAACTCGCCTACGCGATATCGGTGCACAAATCGCAGGGCAGCGAATACGAGGCGGTGATACTGCCGCTCATAACCCAGCATTTCTTACTCCTTCAGCGTAACCTCATCTATACGGCAGTAACGCGGGCCAAGAAGCTCGTTATGATGGTAGGCTCAAAAAAGGCTCTTTTCATGGCAATAGGCAACGACAAGACCTCGAAGCGATACACGCTCCTGGCTGCGAGGCTCAGTGCCCTCAATTCGGAGCAGCTAACGTGACCGTAAATCGTAGGGGCGTCGCTTGGAGGCTGTCCAATAAGTCGGTTTCTACGGGGATGACGCAGCGGGGTATGCCACATGTAGGGGCAGGCCTTGTGTCTGCCCGAATATATAGATGGGCGGAGACAAGCCCCGTCCCTACACGAGCATCTAGGGCATGAACTCTTACGCCAGCGATGACGTGCTCAAAGCCAACATCGAGGTGCACAAGGTCGAGGCGCCCTACTACGACGCGCTGCACCCCGAGGAGCGGAACTTCTTCGAGCGAGGACGCCGAAGGCGAGCTCTCGAGGCCGTCAGGCGAGCGTTGGGCAGAAGAGGCCGGAGGCCAAGAGCGCTCGACGTGGCCTGTGGAACGGGCAAGGTCTCTATCATGCTCGCCGAGGCGGGCTTTGATGTTATCGCGTTCGACGCCTCGCTTGCGATGCTGCGTATCGCAAGAGGCAAGGTTCGGGCCATGAAGCTCGACGTTCAGCCCAAGCTCATCTGCGCTGACCTATTCTCGTTCCTCGCCGGCTGCCCTCAAGAATTCGACCTAATCGTCTTCTGCGGCGCGCTGCATCACGTCCCGGACGTCCCCGAGGCGCTTCGGCTCGCCTCGTCAAGACTTGCCGGCGGCGGCGTCATGCTGATCACGCACGAGCCGCTCAAACAGACTATATCGAGCAGGCTGCGGTATTCATTTCATCGTGCGATCGCCCGGCTTGACGAATCGCTTTACAGGCTGCGAATCCGCTCGCTCCCAGCCGAGGCGAGATGCATCGACTACTCCATGTCCGATTTTCAACGGCGCTTTGGAGGCATCGACCCGGCGGCCGTCGCCTCTGCCCTCAACTCGAATGGACTCTCAGTTATCAGTATCGAGAAATACTGCTCGAGACGGTTTGGAGTTTTCTGCGCTCTGGCCGACGTGCTCGTCCGCTCGCAGAACACATTCCAGATAGTCGCCAGACGGTGAGGCTTATGGGCACCTGAGATGAGAAGGATGAAGGATGAAGGATGAAGACTTTGGACTTTCTTACATGCCCAGCTGCCTTCGCTTAGATTCCGTGGTAGTTTTGTCGAAGCAGACCCTTTTCAACGTCTGCTCTTTCTTGACAATCGTTTGGCATCTTGCTAAGTTTAACGCAGTTTGTTCTTTACAGTTTAAGTCCCTTTGTTCCGTCAAGGAAACGGAATAAGGGGGAAAAAGCTGAACCTCGGAAGGGGCGGGGTAAGATCCTTAAAAAAGGAGATGAAAGATGAAGAGATTGATTCCTGTTTTAACGGTTTTGGCAACTGCGCTTGTGATATTGACGGTGACCAATAGCTTTGCCGAGGATAGGTGGACAAGTTATAACACCGGCAACAGCGGTCTTGCCGGCGATAGTGTGATGGCCATTGCCATAGACGCCCATGGCAACAAGTGGTTCGGGAGGGGCGGCGGTGTCAGCGTTCTCCGCTGCGACGGCAGTTGGAGGACTTACAATAGCCTTGTGAATGCCATTGCCATAGACGCCCATGGCAACAAGTGGTTCGGAACCAATCGCGGCGTCAGCGTTCTCCACCCCTACGGCAGGAGGTGGACGACTTATAATTCCGGCAACAGCCGTCTGGCCGGTGACTATGTGAATGCCATTGGCATAGATGGTGCCGGCAACAAGTGGTTCGGCGCTGGGTATGACGGCGTTAGCGTCCTCCATCCTGATGGCAGTTGGATGACTTACAATACTGACAACAGCGGTCTGGCCGACAACTATGTGCTTACCATTGCCATCGAGGCCAATGGCAACAAGTGGTTCGGCACTACCGGTGGCGTTAGCGTCCTCCGTGCTGACGGCAGTTGGACAAGTTACAATACTAATAACAGCGGTCTGGTCAGCAACTATCTGCTTGCCATTGCCATAGATACCAATGGCAACAAGTGGTTCGGGACATACGAAGGCGGCGTCAGTGTCCTCCACTCTGATGGCAGCTGGACAACTTACAACACTGGCAACAGCGGTCTGGTCAATGATACTGTACAAGCTATTGCCATAGACGCCAATGGCAACAAGTGGTTTGGGACAGACAGCGACGGCGTGAGCGTCCTGACCCAGATGCCCGTTATCTCGGTCGCCACCAACAAATCTCTCTATCGTCTTGGTGACAGGATGATAGTTGAAGCGAGTTTGGAGAATCCGGGCCCGGCGGTCACGGTTGACATCTATCTGGGTGTTGGTCTGCCGGATGGCACCTTCCTCTCCTGGCCAAGCTTTGCGGCAGGATTGATGCCTGCTTTTGCCGACTTCACTATTCCTGCCAGCTTCTCATTGGGACCCTCAGTGATTTTTGAGATGAATTTGCCTGAGCTCTCCGCCGGCGAATACTCCTGGTTTACCGGCTTGACTAAACCGGGTGATATCTCCGAGATTGTGGGCGATATTGCTATTGCTCCCTGGCAGTTTGAATGAGGCGTAGCACTTCAGCAAGATTGAGCCGTCTTTTTCTTTTTGATGTGGGAACGCTCCTGTCTGGATGTTTCTGCTATTGTTGCCTTATGCCCAGGGTGGTATTCATAAGGAGAAAGACGTAGCCAAAGAGTCGGTGAAGAAAGAGAGGAGGGCGGAAGAGATGGAGAAATTCACCGCCGTGTTGGAGCAAGAGGGCGACTGGTGGATTGGGTATGTAGAGGAGTTGCCTGGAGCTAACACACAGGGCCGAACGCTCGAGGAAACACGTGATAATCTGAAGGATGCGGTGCAGCTTGTCCTGGAGGCCAATCGGGAATTGGCGCGGCGCCAGGCCGAGGGCCACTCATCTCTCGGAAATCCACGAGGAACACGAAGAGACACGAAGAAGGGATAGGGGATCGTGGCCCGGTTGCTGGACTTGCCTTCGTGCGCCTTCGTGTCCTTCGTGGATCATCCTCCCATCATCATGGCCGGACTGAAGACCAGATGAATATTCTCATCCTGAGTGCTAACTGGCGGGCGGACCTCGTTAAGGCCTTTCAGCGGGCGCTTTCCGAGCTCGGAGGTGGGCTTGTGATCGCGGCGGACATGTCCCCGCTGTCGGCCGCGCTCCTTCAGGGCGATGGGTTCGAGGTCGTGCCTCCACTTGACTCGCCCGGGTTCATCGACTGCCTGTTAGATATCTGCAAGAGACATAACATCTCCGCCATAATCCCATCGATCGATAAAGACCTCCAATTCCTCGCCGAGCAACGCGAGCGGCTGAGGAAGAGCGGTATCACGGCGGTCGTCTCCAGCCCCGAGACCATCGCTATCTGCGATGATAAGTATCGGACTTATCGGTTCTTTCGGGATAACGGCATCCCCACGCCGGCAACGTGGCTGCCGGAGCAGCTAGAGGCGGGCGGCGAGGGGCCGCGTTACCCACTTCTGGTCAAGCCGCGACGCGGGATCGGCGGCAAGGGCGTGTTCAAGCTCGAAAGCGAAGATGAGCTACGTTTCTACCTAAAACGTGTTGCGGACCCGGTGGTCCAGGAGTTTCTGCCCGGGCCAGAGTATTCCTTCGACACGCTGTCGGATTTCAGCGGGAAGGCGCTCTGCGTCGTCCCACGGGAACGGATTTACGTTCGGGACGGCGAGGTCTTCAAGGGTAGGACTGTCAGGAACATGGAGTTCATCCGGCTGGTGGCGAGGGCTGCCGAGTCACTGCGATTGACAGGTCCGGCGGTCATTCAAGGGTTGCTCGACAGACAAGGCAGCCTCAAGTTGACCGAGGCGAATCCTCGGTTCGGCTCGGGCGCTCTGCTCTCAATCGCGGCCGGGGCCGAGCTCGCAAAGGACCTAATCCGTCTGATTCAGGGCGAGAAGCTCACACCGAAGCTTGGGCAGTTCAGGGATGGCGTCTATCTTCTCCGCTATTACGACGCCTTCTTTCCTACCGGCGAGACCCTGCCAAAGTAACGGCTTGCGCACCGGCAAGATGCGTTGATTCGTGGCCTTCTACGTCGCCCGCTCTCTCGAGCTATTCTGCGTTCGCTACCGAAAACGACTCCGCCCAAAGCAGCGCCACAGAGGTAAGTGTGCCCGGCCGAGGTGTCCTAAGCGCCCCACTGCCTTACGGTGCACTCAATCGTAAACAGGAGTGCCCCTGTGCTTTGTCATCTCCCGAAATTCGGCCAATAGATTCTTGAATATCGGCCCCGGCTTGCCATCGTCAATAATCCTGTCGTCGGCGTTCACAACCGGGATGAGCTCCGCAGCGGAGCCAGTTAAAAAGACCTCATCAGCAGTATAGACATCGTGCATGACGATGTTCCGCTCGATCACCTCGATGTTGAGCTTCTTAGCAATGTCCAGAACGCACTGGCGCGTTATCCCCAGAAGAACCCCCACGTAAGGCGGTGGCGTGAACATCACCCCGTTCTTCACCACGAATATGTTGTCCGCGGTCGCCTCGCAGACGTAGCCGTTGGGGTTCAGCATGATCCCCTCGTCCGCCCCAGCCCGGTTGACCTCGATCTTGGCCAAAATGTTGTTGAGGTAGTTGAGCGACTTGATCTGGGGGCAGATGACGTCGGGGCTATTGCGCCTGGTTGAGCACGTGATGACCTTCAGTCCAACCTTGTATTTCTCCGCGGGGTAAAGCTGGATGCTGTCGGCGATGATATAGATGCTGGGCTTGGGGCATTTCCGGGGGTCGAGGCCGAGGTCCCCCTCACCGCGCGAGACCACAAGCCTTATGTAGGCGTCCTTATAGCCCGTGCGCCTCACGGTCTCTATCGTTATTCTGCTGAGCTCCTCCCTCGGCATGGGGATCTTAAGCGCAATCGACTTAGCCGAGTCATAGAGCCGCTTCATGTGCTCGGGGAACATGAATATGAGACCATTATAGACTCTAATCCCCTCGAAAATGCCGTCCCCGTAGAGAAAGCCATGATCGTAGATTGACGTTACGGCCTTCGCCTTGTCAGTGAGGAACTCCCCGTTCGAGTAGATACACAACCCCATGTCTGAACCTCCGTATCCTGTAAGATTAAGCACTCATCCTATTGCAGAACAGGTAAACAGCAAGCATCTAACCCCAAACCCTCAATTCTGTCAAGCCGAATGGGTGCCCCGGACATCAGACTCATGGGCGTTCGCTCCCACCGACGCCCATTTTGACAACGGCCGACGAGAGCATTTCAAAAGCACTAATCAGCTTCAATCAAGATACATTCGCAGCGAAGGCGATTCCTTGCGGCCAATTGCTTGCGCTTGATCGACGCTGGCCGAAAGTGCTACGCTTGGTGTTGTATTGCCATGGCCAGTCTGGTCTAGCCTGATTGACGTGTAATCTCGACATGCTGGATGGATATGCACAAGATGCCAACAATAAACGATGTCAGACGAAAGTATTGAGCTGAGGCTTACTGCCGCGGTCAGCGGCGCAGGCTGAGCTGCGAAAATAGGTCCGGGAGACCTTTACAAGGCTTTGTGTGGGCTGCCGCTAATCATGGACCCGAACATCATTGCGGGCCCGTCGGTTGAGCGCGCCGAGGACGCAGGCGTCTATAAATTGTCTGACGAGTTGGCCCTTGTGCAATCGGTCGATTTCTTCACACCAATTGTCGATGACCCATTTGTTTTCGGCCAGATAGCTGCCGCCAATGCGCTGAGCGACCTGTATGCGATGGGGGCGAGGCCGCTTTCGGCGCTCAACATCATGGCGTTCCCGGTCGCTAAGATGGACATCAGCGTCTTCCGCGCTGTCGTGTTGGGCGGCCTCGACAAGATACACGAGGCGGGTGCGGTTCTCCTGGGAGGCCACTCGATCGATGATCCCGAGATGAAATATGGTCTCGCCGTTACCGGTCTTGCGCATCCCGAAAAGATTGTGTTCAACTCAAGCGCTCAGATAGGCGACAAGATCGTCCTCACCAAGCCAATCGGCACTGGCATTGTCTCGACAGCGGTCAAGCGCGGCGCGGCGAGCGAAGCTCAGGCCAAGACCGTGGCAGAGACGATGGCCACCCTGAATAAATCGGCCGCCGAGGCGATGCTCAAGGTCGGCGCCTCGGCCTGCACTGATGTTACAGGTTTTGGGCTGGTTGGGCACCTCTGCGAGATGATGTCCGACGAGAGGTTCGGGATACGGCTTGAGTTTGGATCGATTCCGTTTTTTGAAGGTGCGCTCGAGTTTGTAAAGGCCAAGATTGCGCCGGGCGGGCTGTTCCGCAACCGCAAGTTCTACAGTGAACGGCTTTTGGTGCAGGGCGAGTTCTCGAAGGACGACCTGAAACTTCTGTTTGACCCTCAGACGTCCGGCGGGCTTCTTATAGCGGTCTCCGGCCCGCGCTGCGAGTCGCTGCTGGCCGAGCTCGAGGCCGCAAACGTCGGGACTTTTGCAGTGATTGGCGAGGTTATTGCGGAGCCTGTCTCGAAAGTCGTCTTGGCGTAGCCGCATCATGCTGGGTGGAACCCGCCTGCCGTAAGCGGTGTTGAGAGTATTGAAGGCAGCGCTTTGAGAACACTTCGATATCAACACAGGAGACTCAGATGAGAAAACTAACTATTGTTGCTCTTTCAATAGCTGTTCTGATTGGGGGATTTGCCCTGGGCTACTTATCGGTTCCGGGCCCCAACGAAAGCATGGGCTCAACGTTTGCCCAACCCGCGGTCGCAAAAGAGGACCCGCTTCTCTCCGATTCGAGCGGCAAGGCGTTAACTACCACGACATTTCGCGAGGTGGCCCAAGAGGTAAGTCCCGCGGTCGTAGCTATCACAGCTAAAACGGCCGTCAAGGTTCGGCAGCAGCAGTTCCCGTTCTGGTTCTTCCAGGACCCATTCGGCTTCAGCAACCCGCAACGGCGTGCCCCCGAGAGTCAGGAGAAGGAGTTGTGGAAAACCGCTGGCGGCACTGGCTTCATTATTGACAAGTCTGGCCTCATTTTGACGAACAATCACGTCGTAGAGGAGGCGGACGAGATCACTGTTAGGCTGTTTAACGAGCGGGAGTTCCCGGCAAAGGTGGTTGGTAGGGACCCCGATACCGACGTGGCCCTGGTCAGGATTGACACGGGCGAGGACCTTCCTGTGGTCAGATTGGGCGATTCAGATGCCCTTCAAGTCGGCGACTGGGTCGTCGCAATAGGCAACCCATACGGGTATGATCACACGGTTACGGCCGGAGTCGTGAGCGCCAAGAACCGCTGGATAGGGATGGGCAACTACGACAAGTTCATTCAGACTGATGCGCAGATAAACCCCGGCAACAGCGGCGGGCCACTAGTCAATGTCTGGGGCGAGGTTATCGGCATAAACACGGCGATCGCAGGCCTCAGAACGGGCATTGGATTCGCCGTCCCGATCAATATGGCTAAGGCAATCCTCCCCGCCCTTCAGGACAAAGGCAAGGTTGTCCGCGCCTGGATAGGCGTCGTGATCCAGCCAATAACGCCCGATTTTCAAGAGTCACTTGGGCTCAAACAGAGGCAAGGTGCAATAGTCGCAGAGGTCGTCAAGGGCAGCCCTGCCGAGGATGCGGGTCTGCAGGTGGGTGACGTGATTTTGATGTTCAATGAGCACACGATTCGCTCGTCCCGCGAGCTGCCGGAGATAGTCGGTCTCAGTCGCCCTGGGACAAAAGCATCGCTCACCATACTTAGGAACGGCGAGACCAAGCGCGTGAAGGTGAAGCTTGCGCCCAAGCCGGCATCCAAGACTCTCGCACAAGAGGAACAGAAAAAACGATACGAGCTCGGCCTTAACGTTGAGGACATTACTCCCGAAATGGTGTGGCGCTACAAACTGCCCAGGGACATTGCGGGCGTTGTTGTCGTAGAAGTAGAGTTCAAGAGCTCCGCCCAAAGGGCCGGCATCGAAGAGGGCGATGTGGTCCTCAAGATCGGCTCGAGGCGCATCAAGAGCGCCAAGCAGTTCTACGAGGTCAGCTCAAAGCTCAAGACCGGCGTGCACATACTCTTAGTCTATCGTAATGGCGCCCAGACACTCGTGCCGGTTCGCATCAGGGGTAATGATTGATCTTTGAGGTCGCAAGAAAGTCGGGCTTGGGCATGCGTTTTCGCTCTCATAGAAGGTGGCCTCGCCTGGCCCTTTATCTTGCGCTGCTGTTCGCGGGAGTAGTGTGGCTGTCGATCAGGAGCGATAGCGCCTCGGCGGCACTGCGAGTGTCAAACGACGTCCTGTTCGTCCCGTCGCCAGCGCTTGTGAAGACAGCCTGCTTGGGTTTTGACAACCTCCTATCCGATATCTTCTGGCTAAGAACAGTTCGATACGTTTTTAACCAGCAGAAAGGGCACAGGCGCTTCCGAATGTTAAAGGACATGCTCGCGGTCGTCACTGGCCTCGACCCGTATCCGTGTGACGTCTATATTCGCGGAGGTTGTTGGCTTTACGAAGATGCGGAGGATGCGAACGATGGCATTGGGTTTTTGCAGCGCGGCCTGCGGTTTGTCCCCGGGCACGCTGCGAATCGTTGGCAAATAGCGTTTCATATAGGAAAGTGCTTTCGAGAAGAGCTCCATGATGAGGAAAACGCCACCCACTACTTCGAGATGGCTCTTCAAATGCCGCATGCCCCTCGCGGGCTCATCGTTGCGGTCGCCGCCGGCTACCAACGGCTGGAGAAGTTCGAGAAGGCAAAAAAACTCTGGAAAGAGGCGAGAGATACCACCGGAGACCCCAAGATCAGGAATGCGGCAAACAGAAGAATACTGGAGATCGAGATGACCCAGAACACAATCGGCCTTTTGCAGCAGAAGGTCGATGCTTTCGCCGAGGCCCACGGACGGTCTCCCAAAAGCCTTTCCGAGGTTGTCGCGTCGGGGCTGCTGGACACGGTGCCAGCGGCGCCTCTTTCGGGTGAGTATGAGCTCGATGCCGACTCTGGCCGAGTTCACTATCTCTACATCCCTCAGGACCTAATGGGTTACCGGTGAGCAAGAGAATCCTGATCTCGCCCGGAGACGCCTCGTTCAACATCGGGGATGAGGCGATCCTCACAGGGACAGTCTCTTTGATCAGAAGGTTCGTACCGGATGCTGAGGTCTGCGTTTTCGCCAACCGTCCAGACCGCATAAGAGATATTCTTGGTGTTGAGGCGATCGATAAGGGCAAGGGCGTTCTGAGGGTTTTTAGGAGTCTTCCAACGGCAATCCGAGAGACCAGGCGGGCAGACCTTCTCGTGTGGGGCGGGGGCCAGCTCCTGCAGGATATCTCCAGCCGACTATACATCCCGTTTCACATCTCGCGACTTGCCCTAGCGGTTGCCCTCCACAAACCCACAATCGTCCATTCGATCGGGGCTGGGCCGATCAGGTCCCTCTCGGGGAAGCTGCTCACACGGTTGTTTCTCAATAAGGCATCTGTCATTACTGTGCGGGACGAGTACTCTCGCGAGGTCATTGCTGCGTGCGGCGTCGAGCGCGAGAGAATACTCAAGGTGCCTGACCCGGCGCTGATCCTTCGGCCGGACGACAGCTTCGACGCCAAGCGCTGCTTATCCGAGCTCGGCCTCGACCTCACGCGGCCTGTTATCGGCATCGCAGTGAGGCGCCTATTTCACAGGAGACACGGCGTGCTTCCGATACGATTCAGAGTCAAGTTCGGGCTTATCTCATCAACCCAGAGGTCCCGTTTCAGAAGCTTCAAGGCCGAGCTTGCAAACTTCATCGACTACGTCGTGTCGCGATATGGCTTCCAAGTGCTGTTCATCCCCATGTACTCCGAGGCGGGGCAAGACGATCAGGGCGTTGGCCGCGAGATCGCTCAGCTTGCGTCCAGCAAAGAAGACATCTTCCATCTGCCAGTCGGATACAATAGCAGGCAAATCCTGAGCATAATGCGCAAGATGTTCGCAATGCTCGCGGTCAGGATGCACGCGGCAGTCCTGTCAGCGGTCGGCGGTGTCCCGCTCCTCTCAATCCACTATGCGTCAAAGGGCAAGAGCTTCATGTCTGACGCCGGGCTGGCCAACTACACACTTCCGGCGGAAGATATGGGCTGCGACATCCTAGTCCGCAAGTTCAACGAGCTGATTGAGAACTATGATGATATTAAATCAGTGCTTTCCGACACCGTTCGCGCCTCGTCGAGGGACCTGCTCGTAAGTGGGCAGCGAATCAGGGAGCTTCTGGGAATGGAGCCGCTTAATGAGACAGAAGTAGCCGAGTTCCTCAGTTTTGTTGAGGCAAGGGATAACGCCGAGGACCTCAACATTGTACGCGTTAAACGTGTAGGAGCAACGGCCGGATATTCGGCCCAACGCCGGAATGATTGAGATTATCGATCTCGAGAAGACGCTCGACGGCCTAAAGGTCCTGAAGGGCGTCAACCTGATGATCGACGGGGGGCAGACGACGGCCATAATCGGCTCATCAGGGGCGGGTAAATCGGTCCTTCTGAAGCATATAATCGGCCTGCTCAGGCCTGATAGCGGCAGAATAGTAATCGATGGCATCGATACAGCGGACCTCAATGCACGCCAATGGATGCAACTTCGAAAGGAGAAGCTCGGAATGCTCTTTCAGGAAGGCGCACTCTTCGACTCGATGAATGTCTATGAGAACGTCGCGTTCTTTCTCACTCAGCACACGAAACTCTCTCAGGAAGAAATAGAGCAGAAAGTTGCGGAGAAGCTCGAGATCGTGAACCTCAAAGGAGTCGAGGCTAAAATGCCATCCGACCTGTCAGGTGGCATGAAAAAACGCGTCGCGCTCGCAAGAGCAATCATCGCTGACCCCGAGATTCTCCTTCTTGACGAGCCCACCGCCGGGCTCGACCCCATCATCTGCGCCTCAATCATTCATCTGATCAGGCAGACACAGGAGCGGCTTGGCATCACGTTCGTGATGGTTACGCACAACATCCTGGACGGCTTCTCCATCGCACAGAAAATAGCCATGCTACATGACGGGACGATCGTCGCGTCTGGCACGGCGGACGAGATGAGAGATTCCGACAATCCCGTCGTGCAGGGCTTCCTCCGCAGCATCACGTCAAATCTGATTTCAGGGGGATGACCTCGTTCGTGCGCGAGGTCGAAAGCCGTTAGCTGGAGGTCCTGGTTCTTCCGGCTATCCCTGAAGGAGGCTTGCTGCGTTCACGTTGGGGTCTGCTCTCATCTCTTGGCTTCATGACGCGGCCGCCCGAATCCCGGACGGAGTGTTCAAAAATCGAGCGCATCTCAGGACGATTTACGCGCACCGCTCGGCTGCGCTGTCCGGCTCACGGCCGGAATGAGGCCGTATAGGGCTATCTAGGGCACGTGATGGATTTGGGAAGAATGTGGCCCGCAACCTGCTCCTCTATTAAGTGGAGGAAATATCAGATGTCTAATGCGAAACCGAAAAGGACAAGAAAGGAAGTGGGACAGATGGGAAAGACTAGAGGGCCGCGAGGCCAACACAAGGTTTCCACGAAGGAGAGCTTCAGCCCGGAACTAACGCTGGAAGTCATCTCAGAAGACTTCGATCCCGAGGAACCGAAGTCCTGCATCGTGGACGAGGCGCCCGAGCCAGGTGCGCTTAAAGATTCTGGCGAGGTCGATCGAAGAATCCATCGCGAAACGGATAGCGGAAGATCTGGGAGGGATAGCTTCGTGCGTTACTTATCAAGCTTAGCGGACGAGTCTCTTTTGACTCACGATGAGGAGGCCGAGCTAGGCAGAGAAATGGCGTTGGGTCGCCAGGTGGTTCGGGAGGCGGTCCTCGATAACGGGATCGAACTGATCCCGTTCAACAACGCCATCAATCGTGTTCGCTCTGGCGAGATGACCGTTCGTGAGATCGTGGACCTCGACAGCTTTGAGTGTGGGGACGAGCTGGCCGACCGCAATTTAGCAGTGCTGGACCTGTTGAAGAAGTTCAATCTCGAGGCAGAGCGATATGTCCATCTGATCAACGATTGCTTGGACGGCTCCCTGGACGACGCGTCGCCTCAGCCGATTGATCTTGTTCGCGCGAGGGTCGCGAAGTTGGTTTCCCGAATTCCGTTGCAGGATTCGTTCATCACACAAATGGCCGATGCAGTTGTCAGTTTCTTGGATTCGGTGCGGTCGGAGGACGATGTTGAAGACGTCAAGCTGGCGTCTGTGGCCTCCAAGTGCGAGCGCAGCTCACAGGAGGAAGCAGCCGTCGAGAGAGAGGCGTTAGAGACCTTCGGTCTGCCCTATCGTAAGATTAGGCCGGTCGCGGAGCGCATTCGCAATGGGCTGGAGATCTGGCGGAGTGCACAGTCTCAGCTTGTTCGCTCCAACCTTCGACTGGTGGTTTCCATCGCCAAGCACTACATAAACGCGGGCGTCCCGTTCGAGGATATGGTGCAGGAAGGCAACATGGGACTGATGCGGGCCACGGAGAAGTACGAGTATCACCGTGGGACGCGGTTCTCGACTTATGCCGCGTTCTGGATCAGGCATGCCGTCATCAAATCGATTGAGCGCCAGGCCAGAACGATCCGACTGCCTGGCCACATTTTCGACTTCTCAAACCGAATCTCGACCACTGCTGTTGCGTTCCAGCAGAAGCTCGGACGTGCCCCGACGGAATCGGAAATAGCGGACGTGCTTGGCGTTAGCCAGGAGAAGGTCGAGGAGATAACAGGCTATTCACATTACTCGATCGTTCCGCTGTTTACGGACACAGACAGTGAAAACGAGCTCAATCTGATCGATATCTTGCCAAATCCGTCCTGCAACAAACCTGAACGCTACATCGAAGAGCGCGAGATCGCAGACGGGCTTGACAGAGCGCTCGACGTCTTGACCGAGAAGGAAAGGCTCGTGGTAGAGCTCAGAAATGGACTCAAGGATGGGCATCCGCACTCGCTGCGACAGGTTGGCGAAGCGATGAACCTGACGAGAGAGCGGATCAGGCAGATTGAGAAGGTCGCGCTCGAGAAGGTCCGCGTATCTGGGCTGGCGGACACGCTGATGGCTTACACTTAATCGATGGACCATCAGGCGCTCGTGTTTTGAGTCGCTTGTGTTGTGAGCGCTCGAAAATCGAGCTCACCGATTCTGCCTGAACTGAGGCAGCCTCAGTGAGTAGGTCTTCGACAGTCCACACATATACCATCTGATATACCATCCTGCGCCGCCATTGCGGCAAGCGCGACCCCGATAATTAGATTGACGGTCCGGGAAGTTGTCTGTTGCAGCTGCTCGACACGTAGATAGAGGAGTTCATGTTGTAGTCCGAACAGCTGCCTCCTTCACCTGCGGGGTGCAAATGAGGGACCCACGCTGCAATCCCCGACAGGGGATACCGTGGGTAGAGCCGTGCGTGCAACGCAACGGGAGGGTTATCATAGGGAGCTCTCCTCTTACCGTCAGGCTGCGCCTGCGGCTACCCGTGGTGTGCCCTGTCGGGCAGAATCTCGTGCGCCCCATCCCCGAGGGGGCCACGACATTCCCCTCTTCAATCTGATTATTGGGGCGATGCAACAGGCTCTCGCTCTCGTTCATTTGTTTGACGCTCTGCTCCGCTGTGTCCATTTGGGCTGGCGCAGACCTCAGGACCCGCGTCTTGCAGATGGCAATACCAGCGAGACAAATCCCACGAGCGATACTAGCGAGGCGATCAAAAGCGATTGAAAAACGCCTAGCACAGGGAGGAGGAAAGAGGTGGTCGCTATTGCCCCAGCGGCGGAGCCAACAAGGTCTGCGAAGTAGGTCGTCCCGGCCGTCTGCGTCTGGACCTCATGTCCAACTGCGTTTGTGTAGGCTGCGTTTCCATAGATGTAGAGTGCGCCTCCTACAACGCCGGAGAGAAGAATGGCCATGACGAAAAGCGTTTGAACCAATGTGGCAGCGCCCAGAACTTGAACGCTTGCCAAGAAAGCTATCACCAGGAAGGGGAAGAGGGCGGCTATCGCCTGAAGGATGACGAGGCCCGAAAACGGTTCCCGCTGCCCTTTGGTCCGGAGCCTGTTTCTCGAGATGAGCGCCCCGACGGCTATTCCGGCCATATAGGCACAGACGAGCAGCCCAAGCATTGAATAGACCCGGCCGAAGAATATCTGGTAGGCGATCAGGACTATCATCTCGGTGCTGATCTCGAGAAATCCAATTGACGCAAGGGAGACGATTACCGCAACCTTTCTCGGCGACCTTGAGGCTCGCTGGACCAGTAAGACCCCCGCGAGCAAGAGAACGACAACCGAGTAAACCTCTGGCTTACTGCGATCGCCAAGCCACCTGTAAACTGCGGCAACTTGCCCGCTAGACTCCCTGCTCCACAGCACCTGCGCATAGTAGTAGCAGACGGGCGAGAAGTCCCGGTTGACCCTTGCGCCCGAGCCGGGACATCCCTTCAGCAACTCGTCGATCATTCTCAGCCTGAAGAACTCGAACGTCACTGGGATGCCCCAGTCGGTCACGAACTGCGTCTTGATCTGTCGCTCGGCGAGCCTTGCCACCAACACGTCAGGTTTGAGAGCAAGTTCGGCCGAAGAGCTGGCCAGAAGATGGGCGTTTTGGCCCGGCGTGAGAGCCACTTTGGGGAAAACACGAGCCAGCGTGTTGCGAACGCTACAAATAAAGGTCTTCTGCTCATCAGAGAAGTAGTTCTCTGCCGATGGGACTTGCACGGCGAATATACCGCCCGGGGCGAGCCGGTCCCTGACTACGATGAAAAACTCGAGCGTGAAGAAACGATTCAGCTGGGCATTTGTCGGCCTCGGAAGGTTGAGGATGACCATGTCGTATTCAGACTGGGCTGTCGCCACAAAGCGCCTCGCGTCGGCGTAGTGAATATGGACAGCCGGATCGGTCAAAGCCCTCCTTTCCACTAGCGGCAGGAATTCTTTAGACACAGCGATGACAGCCTGGTCGAGCTCAACGTAATCGACCTTTTCCGGGTGGTGCTTGAGCAGCTCACGCACAGACCCTCCGCAGCCACCGCCGAGCAGCAAGACGGACTTGGGCCTCTTGTGTACGAGCATGGGGATGTGAACCGCCTCCTCCGCAGACAGACTGTCCGGATACGAATACAGCAAAAGACCATTTTGAAAGAGCGACCTCTGCTCGAAGCGCCTCGCCAAGACGAGCCGCCCATATTTTGTCTCGCGAACGTCGATGACCTTGGCGCCTCCGAAAGCAAACCCAGATGACCAAATCTCAATGCTCGAGGAGAGCATTAGCAAGATGGCCGCCCCCACAATCAGCGCCGCCCAGACCGACTTGGGTGAACCTCCGGGCCGGGCCTGCCAGCACGCCCCCACCAGCGTGATCGCCGACAAGATGACCAGCGTGGCAAATGGCAGAACGCGACCCGTCAATACAAAATGCAGAACCACTCCCCCGACCACCGCGCCCAGCGCCTCGACCGAATAGACAGCGCTTGCCTTTCTCGACCTACCCTCGGCGCTCTTGTCCCTCAAGAAGCTGCAATAGACCCCAAAAAGGCCGCCCTGAACGAATGACAACGGGGCGAGGCAGACGAACGTTGTGCCTAAGATGGGCACGAGGCCAGCGATCTCTCCCGGCTCGATGCCCAGGACAACCCTTGCGAGCCTGATAGCGATGAGCGTGCAGGGAAACAGAAGACCTAGTCCCGTGAGCAGCCAGAGCCTCAGCCTGGACCTTCCGTCCGGGCTCAGCCGGTTCGCGGCCTTGCCCATAGTTACGCTGCCCGCGCCTCCGAAGAGAAGCCACACGAAAAGCACTAGGCCGATCGAGAGCTCGTTGCCCGAGAACACGTTGATGCACTCCCGCTGGAACACCACCTGCGAGACCAGTGCGCAGAAGCCCAAGCTGAACCAGAGGAACACGTCCAGCCACCTGTCGTCACGCATGTTGCTCACTTTGGGCATCAAGATAGATCCCCGTTATCACGCCGATTCGCCTCTCTTTGACAGCAAAACGGTTCCAATCTATTATAGTTCCCGCCGCTGAAGTTGCATCTGTGATTTATTACGCCAGGAGATAGTAACGTGAACGAGATTATCACGTGTATTGAGAAGCTGCGATTGAAGCTTGAGAAATTCCGAAAAGCGCACCTGAAGGAGCTTCCTACACGCATAACATTCATTGACCCGGTGCTCAGGGCGCTCGGATGGGATGTGGAAGACCCAGACGAGGTTGCCGTTGAATATCAAACCAGAGACGGCAAATCCGTTGATTATGCACTTAAGATAAATCAGAAAGTGGTCTTATTCATGGAGGCCAAGCCATTGAACGACCCACTTGATGACGAAAAAGCCATCGGGCAGGTCGTTTCTTACGGCGCTGTCGCAGGAGTTGACTGGTGTGTTTTGACGAATGGTGTCACCTATAAGGTATATCGGAGCACAGAGAAGGCGGCGGCGCCGGACAAGCTCCTTTATGAAGTCTCTTTGGACCCAAAAGAGTCCGAGGATATCACGATAGAGCAAGTAGCGGACCGGTTGCGCCGTTTCTCGCGCGAGGCGATGGAGAAGGGGCTGCTTGACGAAATTGGAGAGGAGATATTCACCACTGGCAAGGTGAGAAAGGCCTTGGATAACCTTCTGACGGACCCGCCAGCTTATCTGGTGACTCTCATACGGAAGGCAACGGGAGGCGAGGCAATCAAGCCAGTCCAAATAAGAAATGCCCTGAAGAGACTATGGTCGCAGACCGCTCAAACCGGGCCAACCGGCAAGGTGAAGCCTCGGCCGGATAGCCGACAGGAGGACAATGGGAAACGGAAACGAGAAGAGTATAGCGAGAGCCATCACACAGAAGGCAGGCCACAGGAAGTCGTAGAACTGTATCGTGCGGTTGACAAGTTCTGCATGCAACTCGAACCGGGTGCAGTTCAACGAAAATGCACGAAATGGTATATTGGATACGTCTTGAAACGAGTATTCTGCTCTCTCCGCCTGTCCAAGTCTCAGGTTCTGGTTTGGGTCAGACTCAGCTATACTGATCTACAGATGCCCCCTTCGTTTGTCCGCGACGTGTCTAGCGTCGGGCACTGGGGATTGGGCGATGTCGAGCTTCGGATAGACAGCCTCGATGTTTTTCAGGATGCGAAAGCTTACATTCAAAGGGCGTTTGAGGAGAACAGATGAGGTGAAGCCATGCGACAAGTAGTAATCTATCCTGGAGAGGATGGGTATTTCGTTGTCGAATGTCCGAGCTTGCCGGGTTGCATCAGTCAAGGCAAGACCAGAGAGAAAGCCATCCAGAACATCAAGGAGGCGATCGAGCTGTATGTAGAATCGCTTGAAGAAGATGGTATTCCTGTCCCGGAGGAGAACTTCGACGCTTTTACGGCTGCTGTATGAGGAATCTCCTGACCACACGGAGCTCGATCCTGGGACGCTCAGGGCAATTATCCGACAGGCTGGTTTGAGCGTGGATGAATTCATAAGGTTGTTGCGAAGTTGAGCGCCAAAAGAGTATAAAGAACCGGTCAGGAAGTAATGGGTTAGTGCATAATTTGGAGGAGTAAAATGATCCCAGAGTTCAAGAACGAGCCATATCTTGATTTCTCCGTGCCGGAGAACAAGAAGAAGATGGAGGAGGCGATTGCCAAGCGTCAGTCGGCGGTTGGCCGGGAGTATGACAGCGTGATCGGTCGAGAGCATATTCGGCTGGAGACGAAGCTCAAGAGCTACAACCCGTCGAACAAGGACGAGGTTGTGGCTGTTTTCCAGAAGGCCGGTGCAGACCTTGCGGACAAGGCTATCGAGGCCGCCGCCGAGGCGTTTGCGTCGTGGAAATACATGTCTGCAGATATACGGGCGGAGTTCGCGTTCAAGGCCGCCGATCTGATGAGGAAGCGTAGGCTTGACTTCGACGCCGCGATGGTCGTTGAGGAGGGCAAGAACTGGCTCGAGGCGGACGCCGACACTGCCGAGGCGATCGATTTTCTCGAGTTCTATGGTCGCGAGGCGATACGCTACGCTAAGATGAATCCGGTAACGCCAGTGCCGGGCGAGGACAACGAGCTTCGCTACATTCCGCTTGGCGTTGGGGTCGTTATTTCGCCGTGGAACTTCCCCAACGCAATCATGGCCGGAATGACTTCGGCATCATGGATTTTCGGCAACACAGTAGTTTTGAAGCCTTCGAGCGATGCGCCTCTTATAGCAGCGTTGTTTTTCGAGCTGCTTCAGGAGATCGGTCTGCCGCCGGGGGTCGTCAATTTCGTGCCCGGCAGCGGGGCTAGCTTCGGGTTCGAGCTGGTCAAGCATCCGAAGTGCCGCTTCATAGCATTCACGGGTTCGATGGAGGTAGGCCTCAAGATCAACGAGGCGGCGTCTAGGCTCGCAAAGGGTCAGAAGTGGATCAAGCGCGTGATACTCGAGATGGGTGGCAAGGATACGATTATCGTTGACGACAACTACGACATTGACGAGGCGGTCAATGGCGTCCTGGCCGCGGCGTTTGGTTTTCAGGGCCAGAAGTGTTCTGCGTGCTCCAGGGTCATTCTGCTGGAATCGATCCACGATGAGTTCGTCAAGAAGTTGGTCCCGAAGGTCGAGGCGATCAAGGTTGGCCCGCCAACCGATCCTGACAACTATATGGGGCCGGTCATCAACAAAGCCGCCGAAGAAACAACTCTCAGATACATCGAGGCAGCCAAGAAGGACGGCGCCAAGCTTCTTTGCGGAGGCGAGAAGGCGCCGGGCAACGGTTACTTCATCAGGCCGACGGTTTTCGATGGCGTGAAGCCAGACGACACTATCTCACAGGAGGAGATATTCGGGCCGGTGCTGGCAGTCTTGAAGGCAAAGGACTTTGCCGAGGCGCTGAAGATAGCCAACAACACGGTGTATGGCTTGACGGGAGCGGTCTATTCGTCTTCTCGTGCCAATCTCGAGCGCGCCCGACGGGAGTTTCACGTGGGCAATCTCTACTTCAACCGCAAGTGCACAGGCGCCCTGGTCGGCGGCCATCCGTTTGGTGGATTCAACATGTCTGGGACCGACTCGAAGGCCGGCGGGCAGGATTACTATCTGCTGTTCACCCAGGCTAAGGTCATTTCTGAGAAGATAAGATAGCGCAATCAGAGGAGGGAGCGACTTGCTTGGGCGGGACGCTCCCTTCCTTTCAGACCTGCGGCCGAGCGCCCTTTTCTGCCCGGCCTTGTGAATGTCAGCTTCGGCCGCACCGAAAGGCAATGACCAGCTTCAGACCAGACAAGAGCAGTCTTTAGTGTTTGAATACGTAGGTGCAGTGCATATTCACTCCCGCTATTCGGATGGGAGCGGCTCGTTGAGGCAGATTGTCAAGGCGGCGAGGCGTGCCGGAGTGGAGTTCATCGTGATCTCCGACCACAACAACATGAGTGTCCGGAAGGAGGGGAGCTCGGGCTGGCATGACGGTGTGCTGGTGCTCATCGGCGAGGAGGTCTCCCCTTATTACAATCATTACATGGCGATCGGGATCAAGGATGAGATCGCTCCGAATCCGGATAGTGCGCAGGCCAACATTGACGCCGTTGCGCATCAGGGCGGCATCGGGTTCATTGCTCACCCGTTCTGTTATCATCGGCCGTCGCCGGGCTGGGCCTGGCTCGACAAGCTGCTCAGATTAGACGTAACCGTCTATCCGTGGCGGGACCTTCGGGTGAAGCGCTTTGACGGGATAGAGGTGTGGCAATACATGTATGACTGGGTCAAATCGGTCAACTCATTCAACATCTTCGCGCACGTGATCGCGCCTGAACGGTTCATCACCGGCCCGAATCCTGAGACGTTGAGACTATGGGACGAGGCTTGCGCAACGCGGAAGGTAGTCGGGATAGGGACGCTTGATGCCCACGCCAAGCCACGCATCCTTGGGATGTTTCCCATCTGCTCATACAAATACCTTATGGGGACTGTCAGGACGCATATCCTGGTGCCAGAGCCATTCGGTGGCACAAGCCTGACCGATGAGCGGAGCGTGCTCGAGTCGCTTCGCCGCGGCTGTTGTTTCTTCGCCAACGACCGGACGGCTGACTCTGCCGGCTTTAGGTTCTACATCAAATCAGGCGGCGCGACCTACCAGATGGGGGACGAGTGCGAGCTGGCGGATGATACTGAGCTCTGCGTCATCCTGCCCCGTGACGGCGAGATTCGTGTTGTTCGAGATGGGGTGCTTGTGTTGGTGACCAATGGTGAGTCGTTATGTAGAAACGTTCGGGCCAGCGGCGTCCTGCGTGTCGAGGCCCGCATTAAGGACAAGCCGTGGATATTCTCGAACGCGATATATGTTGCATAGTCCAGAGCCGGGGCCACCGGTTATCGCCGCGGCCTTGCCAAGCACGATGCTTTGGACGTAAACTCCCCGACAGACCATTTATAGAGGCAGGCAGATGACAAATGCACTGATAACTGGGATCACGGGCCAAGACGGGTCATACTTGGGCGAGTTCCTGCTCCAAAAGGGCTACAAGGTCTATGGTATGCAGCGGCGCGCCAGCACGATTAACTTCGTGCGAATAGCTCATCTCATCGACCGCATAGAGCTTCTTCCCGGGGACCTCTTGGACCAGAACTCGCTCAAGCTGGCGCTCGAGCAGTCAGATGCGGACGAGGTCTATAACCTCGCAGCGCAGTCGTTCGTCCCGACATCCTGGAACCAGCCCATTCTCACGGGCGAGATAACCGGCCTCGGCGTGATGCGCCTCCTCGAGGCGATAAGGGAGGTGAACCCGAAGGCGAGGTTCTACCAGGCCTCATCCAGCGAGATGTTTGGCAAGGTGCTCGAGGTGCCCCAGACCGAGAGGACGCCCTTTCACCCCAGAAGCCCTTATGGTGTGGCGAAGGTCTATGGGCACTGGACCACGATTAACTACCGTGAGAGCTACGGCATGTTCAACTGCTCCGGGATACTCTTCAATCACGAGTCACCCAGACGAGGGCTGGAGTTCGTGACCCGGAAGGTGTCGTTTGGGGTCGCCCGCATCAAGGTTGGCCTCGCGGATGAGCTTCGGCTAGGGAACCTCGAGGCGAAGCGCGACTGGGGCTACGCCGGGGACTACGTCGAGGCGATGTGGCTGATGCTTCAGCAGGACGAGCCCCAGGATTACGTGATCGCGACGGGGCAGACCCACTCGGTCCGTGAGCTTTGCGACGTCGCCTTCTCGCACGTAGGCCTCGATTTCAGGGATTATGTGAAAGTCGATCAGCGGTTTATCAGGCCAGCCGAGGTGGACCTACTTGTGGGCGATGCGACGAGTGCCCGGCGGGAGTTGGGGTGGAGGCCGAAGGTATCGTTTGAAGAGCTCGTAACGACGATGGTCGATGCCGACATCGAGCTTCTCTCCTCCGAGGGCAGTAAGAGCCCGCATTCGCTACGAAACTTCGGGGTAAGATGAGAGTTTTCGTAACCGGCGCCGAAGGGTTCGTAGGTGGCCATCTCATCGAGCACTTGGTCGCACAGGGCCATGCGGTATATGGGACTACCTACTTGGAGGAGCTGATTGATGGCCATGTCCCATCCGGGGTTGACATCCGGCAGTGCAATATCCTCGACGAGACCGCGATCGCAGAGCTTCTGGGTGAACACCAGCCGGAGACCATCGTGCACCTGGCCGCGGTCAGTTCCGTCTCGATAGCCCGCACGCAGCCGGCCGCCACCGCTCAAGTGAACATCTTGGGCACCTTCAACGTCCTTCAGGCCGCATCAGAACTTGACCACAAACCTAAGGTTCTCGTTGTGAGCACCTCCGAGGTCTATGGCTCAGTTGCCGAGCTGGATTGCCCAGTAACCGAGCATCACCCCGTCCGGCCTCAAAGCATATACGCCGCCTCGAAGGCCAGCGCTGAGGTTCTTGCGGCGTTTTTTGAAAGGGTGCGGGGATTGCCAGTAGTGATTCTGCGGCCGTTTAACCACACGGGGCCTCGCCAGGCGCCAGATTTCGTCTGCTCGGCGTTTGCCAGACAGATAGCACAGGCCGAGGCGGGCATGGTTGACCCAGTTATACGTGTGGGTAACCTCGAA
>Ga0307380_10002781_pt1 | contig 24480 bp, 22 predicted proteins | sample UN3MG_FD_202239 | JGI IMG/M metagenome (GOLD analysis project Ga0307380, IMG submission 202239) | Soil microbial communities from Risofladan, Vaasa, Finland - UN-3 | ecosystem: Environmental > Terrestrial > Soil > Coastal area > Acid sulfate soil | place: Finland: Risofladan, Vaasa | collected... | reverse complement strand
CCGACGCGAGCGTCAACGTCGACATGATCGTGCAGAACACCTCCACGCAGGGCACGACCGACATCAGCTTCACGATGCCGATGGCCGACATGGGAGAGGCCGAGCAGATCGTGTCGCGTGTCGCCACCGAGATCGGGGCAACCGGCGTGTCACACGACAACGACATCGCCAAGGTGTCACTGGTCGGCGCCGGCATGAAGTCGGCCCCCGGAATCGCCGCGAAGATGTTCCGCATCCTCGCCGACGAGGGGGTCAACATCGAGATGATCTCGACCTCGACGATCCGCGTGTCGGTCGTCTGCGCGGCGGGCGACATGGAGCGCGCCGCCCGGGCACTCCACACGGCGTTCGGCCTCGACTCCGGCGCCGACTACTCCGCCCCCCTCCCCGAACGCAAGTAGACGTGACATCTGGGGTCTGACCCCGGACGTCGACCGCCGATGCCACGGTGTGACGTTCGGCGCACGTGACCGACGTTGCTTGAACGCCGGCGCAGTCGACGCCATGGTTGTGTCACGGCATCGACCAACACACGGGGGTAGGGAATGGCACGGGGTGGACATCTGGGGCAACGCGCGATCGTCGTCGGCGGTGGGATGGGCGGGCTGTTCTCGGCCCGAGTACTCGCTGATCACTTCGACGAGGTGATCGTCCTCGACCGCGACCACGAGCCCGCAGCGGCCGAGCCGCGGGGCACCGTGCCGCAGGGGCACCACTTCCACGTGCTGCTCCCCGGTGGTCTCGATGCCATGTGCGAGTGGTTCCCGGGTTTCGTCGATGACTTGGTCGACACCGGATCGGTCGAGATGCTGCTCGGCCGCGACTTCTACGCCTACACGACAGAGGGCAAGTCCTACAGCCTCCAACGTCACCAGCCAGAGCCGAACCCGGGTCCGATGACCTACGTACAAACGCGTCCACAGCTGGAGGCAAACGTCCGCCAGCGAGTCGGAGGACTGGACAACGTGAGTTTCCACTACCGGTCGCTGGTCGATGGACCCATCGTCGAGGACGACCAGGTGGTCGGTGTGACCATCCGCGACGGCGAGGCGATGCGCGCCGATCTCGTCGTGGATGCGAGCGGACGCAACAGCTGCACGGCGCAGTGGCTCCCGGAGATGGGCTACGAGCCTGCGCCGGAGACCTACGTCAACTGTGACGTCTCGTACACCTCGGTGATCGTGCAGCCGGAGGTGTGGGATGCGTTCGACGGGTCGGTGTTCTTCCTGATGCCGACCGGAACGGGCGAACATGCCGGACGATACGGCTCGGTTGTCAAGTTGCCGGGTGAGCGGTGGCTGCTGTCGCTCGGCAGCCGTTACGGCGACACCGCACCCACCGAGTGGGAGGCCTTCCGCTCGTATGGCGACACACTCATCGATCCGATCTGGTCACGGCTTGCAGCGACGGGCACCCCGCTCACCGACATCAAGACGTATCGGATGGCTCGCGCTGTCCGTCACCACTACGAGCAGGTCGACCGCTTCCCGGATGGTCTGGTCCCGATCGCCGACTCGGTGTGTTTCTTCAACCCGATCCACGGCCAGGGAATGTCGTCGGCCGCCGGACAGTGCCGTGGCTTGAGCGAACTGCTGGCGCAGCGGGCTGCGGGCGATGGCACCCTCGACGGAATCGCGATGGACTTCTTCCCGATCGCGGCCGACTGGGTTCGCGGGCCATGGATCCTGGCTGCTCTCAGCGACTTCGCCCATCCCCAGTGCACGGGTGACTTCCCCGTCGACGACGTGCCCGATCTGGAAGCACTCGGTCGAGTCGCCGCCTCGAGCGAGCCGAGTTCGCCGGAGATGCAGCTCGTCATCGACATCAGCGTGCTGCGCAAACCACTGTCGGCCATCAGGGCGTTGACGCCCGCCTGACCCGCGCGACCCCGGCTTTTCGAGTCACGTCCGGAAAGAGGGCGTCGCACACGCTTGAATGTCATCCACATGGGTGACGTCTGGCCACAACTGCTGCTCGTCGCACTCCTCGTGCTCGTCAACGCGGCGTTCGCAGGAACCGAGCTGGCGCTGGTGTCGCTGCGCGAGAGCCAACTGCAGCGACTCGAAGCACGCTCAGCGACGGGGGCGGTGCTCGCCCGACTGGCACGGCAACCGAACCAGTTCCTCGCCACGATCCAAATCGGCATCACGCTTGCCGGATTCCTCGCCTCCGCGGCCGCGGCGGTGTCGCTCGCCGAGCCACTCGAGACTCCGCTCTCCTTCCTCGGCGGGGCCGCCGGGCCGGTGTCGGTGATCACCGTCACCCTGATCCTCGCCTACTTCACGCTGGTGTTCGGCGAACTCGCCCCGAAGCGCATCGCCATGCAACGCGCCGAGAAATGGGGCATGGTGATGGCGCGACCACTCGATCTGCTGTCGACATTGACCAAGCCGATCGTCTGGCTGCTGTCGAAGTCAACCGATCTCGCGGTTCGGCTGCTCGGTGGCGACCCCGATCGCCAACGCGAGGAGGTCAGCGGCGAGGAGCTCCGCGACATGGTCGCGATCCACGAGACGTTCACGCCAGAGCAGCGCCAGATCATCGACGGCGCCTTCGAGATCGCCGAACGCACCCTCGACGAAGTGATGGTGCCGCGCAGCGACGTGGTCGTCATCGACGCCGACTCCACGTGTCAGGAGGCGCTCGACCTGCTCATCGAGACGGGCCACTCGCGAGCGCCGGTGGCCGAGAAGCGCAACCTCGACCGGCCCGTCGGCATGGTGCGCCTCCGCAGCCTGCTCGACCACGGCAGCGAACCGGTGCGGTCGGTCATGTGGGACATCCCCGCGTTCCCGGATGCCGCTCGGGTCCTGACGGCGCTGCGCGAGTTCCAAGCGCGGCGCACCCAGATGGCCGTCGTCGTCGACGAGTACGCCCGCACGATCGGCATCGTCACCGTCGAGGACCTCGTCGAGGAACTGGTCGGTGAGATCTGGGACGAGACCGACCCCGACCTCGCCACCGTGATCCACGAGGCCGACGGCACGATCGTGGTGTCCGGATCGTTTCCGGTGCACGACCTCGTCGATCTCGACGTCGAGCTACCCGAGGGCGACTACACGACCATCGCCGGGTTGGTGCTCGATCAGATGAACCGGTTCCCGCGGCCGGGCGAAACGATCGACATCGACGACTGGCAGGTCCAGATCCGCGCCGTGGGTCGACACCGCATCACCCAGGTGGCGCTGAAACCGCTCGACGAAGACCGCGATCAGCGAACGGTGGCGATCAACCAGTAGTGACGGGTGTTGATCCCGTCGAACTCGTGATTCACCGCGCCGTGCCCGGTGATCTTGCTCTTCGGGTTGCGCCAGATCTCGATGTCGGTGAGCAACGGCGACAGCGGACCGATCAGCTCGTCGGGTTGGAGACGGTTGGCCTGCCAACCGAGCCGAGCGGCGAGGCGGCGCTGCGACAGCCACGGCCCGAACTTGGGGATCCGGAACAGCTCACGCGTGACGGCGCCGAGTGGGAGGAGCAAGACGTCCTGGGCGCTGCGCGCACGGTAGTTGAGCACGACCTTGCCTCCGGGCCTGGTGATGCGCACCGCCTCGGAAGTCAGCTCCAGCGCATCGTCGGGGTCGCAGTGCTGCAGTGTGATGTAGCTGAAGGCGACATCGGTGGAGTTCGGCGGCAGATCGAGCGTGTGGCCGTCGATGACATGGCTGGTCCGCAACCGGTCGACCTTTCCGAATCGCCCGACGGTTTCGATGCACCGTTCGAGAAAGCCGGCATCGAGATCGCAGGCGGTCACCGATGCGTATTCGCGGGTGAAGGCGCACGTCATCCGCCCGATGCCGGACCCGATCTCGACGAGCGACTTGTCGTCCGGCGTCAGTCCCGCGGCATCCGGCTCGCGTAGCCCGAACACGGTGAGGTACGACGGGACCTCGGCGTCGCCGGTTGCCACGAACTGTTCGAGGGTGAGTTCGCTCCCGGTCTCGTTGTTGAACACCCAGCCGGTGGTCCGCACGACGTCGTCACCGCTCGCCTGGCGTTCACTCGTCTGGCCAGCGGCCTTCCACGGCACCAGTTGGGAGCGACGACGCATCCCAGGATTGTGCCAGAGCGACAGACCATCCACCCAGCACGCCGACCTTCGCGCAAACCCGCCGTCGACCCGACCGAGACGACCGTTATCGTTTCGCTCATGTCTGGAGCACTTCGAGTCGGTGTCGTCGGAGCAACGGGTCAGGTCGGCAGCGTGATGCGCCGCCTCCTCGACGAACGCAACTTCCCGGTTGGCGAGATGCGATATTTCGCGTCCGCCCGGTCGGCCGGCACCACGTTGCCCTGGAAGGGCACCGACATCGTCGTCGAAGACGCCGAGACCGCAGACCCCACAGGTCTCGACATCGCGCTGTTCTCCGCCGGCGCCACGTCGTCGCGGGCGTTTGCCCCGAAGTTCGCCGATGCGGGGGCGATCGTCATCGACAATTCCTCCGCGTTCCGGATGGATCCCGACGTGCCCCTGATCGTCGCCGAAGTCAACGGGCACTTGGCGGCGCACCCGCCGAAGGGGATCATCGCCAACCCGAACTGCACCACCATGGCGTTCATGCCGGTGATCAAGCCGCTCCACGAGGAGGCGGGGCTGACCCGCCTGGTCGTGTCGACGTATCAGGCGGTGTCCGGTGGTGGACTCGCGGGCGTCGACGAACTCGACAAGCAGGTCCGCGACGTCGTCGACCGCGCCGCCGAGCTCACCCACGACGGGGCAGCCGTCGACTTCCCGACACCGACGAAGTTCGTGAAGCCGATTGCGTTCAACGTCCTGCCGATGGCCGGCTCGATCGTCGACGACGGCCGGTTCGAGACCGACGAGGAACAGAAGCTGCGCAACGAGAGCCGCAAGATTCTCGACATCGCCGATCTGCTCGTGTCGGGCACATGTGTGCGGGTCCCGGTGTTCACCGGACACTCGTTGTCGATCAACGCCGAGTTCGAGCGCCCGCTCTCGGTGCAACGCGCAACCGAACTCCTCGGTGCAGCGAACGGCGTCGTGCTCTCCGACGTGCCGACACCACTCGAAGCGGCGGGCCAGGACCCGTGCTACGTCGGTCGCATCCGTGCCGACGAAGGCGCGCCGGGTGGCCGGGGGCTGGCGCTGTTCGTCAGCAACGACAACCTGCGCAAGGGCGCCGCCCTCAACGCCATCCAGATCGCTGAACTGATCCAGTCCGAGCGATGACGGCCGGCTCGGCCTGATCGCCGCTCAGCAAGCGCACGGGATCGACTGGCACTTGGGGCAGCCGTCGGCGTACCGCCGAATCGCGTCGTTCAGGTCGACACCCTGCTGATTGGCGAGCGTCGCCACCCAGGCGACCACATCGCCGAATTCGTGCACCCGGTCCTCGTGCGTGCCCTTGCGCACGGCCTGCGCGAGTTCACCGATCTCCTCGGTGAGCCAGGCGACGGTCGCTGACACACCACGTTGCCGATCACGGTCGCCGTAGGTCCGTTCGATGACGTCCTGCAGCTCCGCGAAGTCCATGCGACTCGACGGTAGCTCGCGCTGGTCGGCGCGCTCGCGGTCAGGACCCGGCGCCCACCGCGACCCCGTGTTCGAATCGTTCGGCGAACTCGGCCATTCGCGGATCGGCACTGATGACGGCGAGGTACGACGACTCGAGACCGGTCGTCGACGTCACTCTCGTCATCGCGGTGTACGCCAGACGTCGCGAACGTTCCTCCATGCCGATGCCGAGCACCACCGCCGGGCTCTCCCAGCCCTTGAACGCATGCACCGTGCAGCCCTTGACGGCGTCGGCATCGGGCCAGAACCTCGACTTTCGCCGCTGACGTTCATCGGGGTCACGGCTGTACACGTGATGCACGGGGTACCCGGCTGCCTCGATGATCTCGGCAGCGGCGAGACCGTCGTGGTGGTATTCGCAGAGGTAGACCACGTCGCGCGGTGCGAGATCTGGACGCTCGGCCAGGAGTCGAACCACTTCGCGGCCGATCTCCGGGCCGAGGTCTGCCACCCGGTCGATGTTGCGCCACGCCCGCTGGCCCGACGACACAGCACCGACCACCGCCGCCTGATCATCCGGCACCAACGGGATGGGAGCGTCGTCGGAGACGTACTCGCGAGCGAACAGGTTGGTCGACTCGATCAGCTCAGGGGCCATCCGGTACGAACCGCTCATCTCGATCCACGGTTCGACGAAACCGGCCGACTCCAACGTGCTCGGAGTCGCCCAACTGGACTTGCCGTAGAGATCGACCGTCGGATCGGTGGCCAACAGCATCTCACCATCGGGACGCAGCACCCGGTGACGCAGAAGGTTCCACCATTGATGCTGGAAGTCCTGCCCTTCGTCGACGAGCACGGCGTCGTACTGCCGTTCGAAGCCCCGACTGAGCACATCTTCGGTCTTCGCGACGATCTTCACCGGCCACGTACCGCGCAACGGCTCCTCGGCGACGATGCCCGCCGACGCCGCATCGTCGACCACCCGGGCACAGAAGGTGTGGAAGCTGGTGCACGTCACGCGCGCCGGGTTGGCGCCGTACTCGGCACAGCGCTGGCCCACCAGGTTCCGCAACCGATGCGCAAGGGTCAGGTTGAAACACAGCACGAGCACAGACTTGCCTTCGGCCGCGAGTCGGGCGGCACGGGCGGTCAGCGCAAACGTCTTGCCGCTCCCAGGAGGGCCGGTCACCCCGCGGATCTCCGCGCCCTTCGGATTTGCCGCCACCATTCGGGCCTGGGCGCTCAGTTGCACCGGAGCGACCATCCCGTGGGAGACACCGTCGACGACCAACTGGTGGTGCAGCCGGCGAACCGATTCGGCGTTGACCACGACCCCGGGTGGCGCCATCACCACGCCGGCGAGATGGCGTTCGAGCACGTCCGACCCCCACAGCCGCAGCGTCACACCGGACGGATCCGACCCGATGGCCTGCGTCGCATCGGCGGTCGACAGATGAGGCGCGATGATCGCCGAGCGCACCGACGCTCCCGGGTCACGATCGTCGGCCGGGAGGGCGAAGAACTGGTCGACGATGGTGTCGCGGTGCCGTTGTGCCACCTCGATCACGTCAGGCTGATCGACCAGGATCTCGACGACGATCACCCCATGCTTGGCGTGGACGAGAACGAAGTCGGGAATGTCCTGCCCAAGTTGCGGGCGGGCGTACACCGTCCATTCGTCGTCGAGAAGCTCGAGCTTCGACGCCACGTCGAGACCGCGCTCATCGAGCGGCGTAAGCAGCTCGTCGAGATGGTCGAGTGGTGGCAGGAACGTGGCCAAGGGAACCCCCAGTGAGCAGAGACGGACGCCTGGTCATCGGCGCGTGCTCGCTGGCACTTGAGGAATTCCTCGAGAGCGTCCCTCGCCCGAACTTCACTCGTCGCAGCGTCGAGGGTCCGACGTGCAGACACCTCGTGGTCGGGGTGAGAGGATTTGAACCTCCGGCCTCCACGTCCCGAACGTGGCGCGCTAACCAAGCTGCGCTACACCCCGTAGCGGCTGGCAATGCTATCCAGCGGTGACGGGTTCTTCCTCCGGTGAATTCTCGGGCTGATCCGCAGCCTCGTCGGCGCTCTCCGGTAGTGGCACCATTGGTTCCACCGGGGCCGCATCGGCAGCCAATCCCTCGGTGTAGATGCCGCCGGCAAGGATGGCATCGGCAGCACGACGCAGGCGCAGCGCATCGAGCGGCTTGACCAGCCAGCCTTCGGCGCCGCTGCGACGGGCGAGGTGGAGGTCGGCGCGGCGATCGAGCAACATCAGCACCGGAACGTGGCCGACCACGCCCGCAGACTCGTCGAGGCGCAGCGACATGGTGACCGCCATCGCTCCCATCGAGCCGACTTGGAGGTCGAGGATCGCAAGGTCGGGCATCCGCTCGGCGACCTGACCCGAGACGGCGCGGCCCTCGCGGCACACGGTGAAGTGGACGTTGTCGTCGCCGAGTGCGGCGGTGACCTCGTCGACGATCCAATCAGCATCGGTGGCAAGCAGGATGTGCACGGTCCAGACGCTACCCGTCGGCGACCGGATGGTCGAAGAGATGCCCAGCGATCACCAGCAAGCCGACGAGGTCGTGCACGTCGCTGTCGAGCAGCGGGAGGACGACCAGCCGATCGCCGCCGACGATCTCTGCGAGCGGCTCGATCACGCCGAGTTCGAGGTCCCGCATCGTGCGGAGCGTCGCCACGTTGTCCCACAACACGCCGAGCACATCGTCACCGGCGTGTCGTGCTCCATCGGCAGCGGCCACTGCGTCAGCCGCGGAACCGTCGCCGAACTGGGGGTGGGCACGGTTGACGATTGCGGAGGTGACCCCCACGCCCTGATCGATGAGCTGGTTGGCGAACCAGACCGCTTCGTCGATCGTGTCGTGGCGGGGAGCAGCGACGACCACGAATGACGTCGCTGGGGCTCGGATCAGACGCACCACGTCGTCGGCGCGCTCACGGAATCCTGTCTCCATGCCGGCGAACGCCTGGAAGAACGCAACCGAGTCGGCCAACACATCGGAGCCGACCACCTTGCCGATCGCCTTCAGGATCGGCTGGGTGGCCGTGCCGATCACTCTCAGGCCCCCGCGGGTCGGCAACATCAGCAGCCTGAACAGGCGATGGTCGAGGAACCGAGCGAGCACGCCGGGCGCTTCGAGGAAGTCCAGCGCGTTGCGGCTCGGCGGCGTGTCGACGATCACCAGGTCGAAGCGGTCGTCGCCGTGGAGGTCGTGGAGCGTCTCGGCCGCCATGTACTCCTGAGTGCCACTCAACGCTCCGGCGATGTTGCGGTAGAACGAGTTGGTGAGGATCCGTTCGATCTGCTCGTCGGAGTCGGCATGGCGCCGCACGAGCCCGTCGAACGTCGCCGCAGTGTCGAGCATCATCGCCCACAGTTCCCCTCCCGGCGTCCACGCTCCGTCGGCGGCGAGCTCGATGCGCTGCGGTTCCGCGGCCAAGCCCTCGGCGAGCCCGAGTGCGTCGGCCAAGCGACGTGCCGGGTCGATCGTGACCACGACGGCCCGTCGACCTCGCCGGGCCGCCTCGAGACCCAGCACCGCGGCCGTGGTCGTCTTGCCGACGCCTCCAGACCCGCAGCAGACGATCACCGTCGACGCGTCGATCACGTCACCGTCGATCACGTCACCGTCGATCACGTCACCGTCGATCACGTCACCGTCGATCACGTCACCACACCGGTCTCGCTGACGAGCGTCGCGGCGAGTTCCCGAACGTCAGAAGCGGTCAGCCCCGCGACCAGCAGCGCTGGCAGGGTGACCTTCGGGATCGGGAGTTCTCGTGCGAGTCGAGCGATCTCGCCAGCCTCCATCTCGCGACGCGACCGCCGGAAGGCTGCGGCGTCCAGCAGTCCCTGCGCACTGGCATCGTCGAGGCCGGCGACCGCCCGCCGAACGGCGGCGTCGTCGGGCAGCGGGTCGCCCACGTCGACGGCGTTGACGACGACCGGGCCGAGTTGCACGCCGACGTCGTCCTCGAGCGCGAACGCTGTCTCGACCACCTCGTTGACCGGTGTCGTCTCGGGCAGCGTCACCAGGACGACCTGACAGCGCTCGGCATCGTGGAGCAGCTCGAGCACGTCGTCTGCCTGCGCCCGCACGGGCCCCGAACTGACGGCGTCGGCCAGGCCTGCGGCCGAGGTGAGGAACGTGATCGCGTGGCCGGCGGCGGGCCCGTCGACCACGATCAGGTCGTAGTCGTCGGAGCGTTCGAGTTGTTTGATCTTGCCGAGCACGACGATGTCGTCGATCCCCGGCGCTGCGGTGCCGACCACGTCGATGACACCGGTGCGGTTGAGCCGCTTGGCGATGCGGGCGAATCCGTGTTCGCGGAGGTACTCGTCGAGCGCTTCGGGCGCCGAGATCGCCAGCACCTCGACGTCGGGCAGCAGCTCGGCCAACGCCGGCTTGCCATCGAGTTCGACCACCAGCACGCGCTGTCCGGCATCCGATGCGGCACGGGCGATCACAGCCGTTACCGTGGTCTTTCCCACACCGCCCTTGCCCGCCACCACGACGACGCGGGCAGCAGTCAACGACTGCAGCGGGAACTCGCTCTTTGGAGGCACCTGTGCGAAGACTAGCGATCGGCATGCTCACGCTGGTGGCCGGGCTCACACTGTTCGGCCCCGGCATTCAGGCCCAAGGCGACGCCGACAGCGCTCCCACCGTCGGCCGCATCGACGTGTTGCAGGTCAGCGGCTACTTCGACCCGATCCTCGTCGACACGATCGACGAGGCCATCGACCGGGCAGTCAGCGACGGCTCGCAGGCGCTGATCCTCCAGGTCAACAGCGACGGCACCGTCGTCGGCGACGACGTGATCGAGGACCTGCTCGTCCGCGTCGCCACCGCACCGATTCCGATCGGCATCTGGGTGGGGCCGAGCGGCGCACGCTTCTACGGCACCGCCGCACAGCTGCTGGCCGTGGCCGATGTCACCGGTATGGCGCCTGGTGCACGCGTCGGGTACATCGGTGTTCCGCTCGATCCGCCCGCGCTCCCCGAGGGCGTGACGATCGAGTTCGGCGTCGCCGAGGAGCGGCTCCGGAACGGCTCGGTGGGCTTGTCCGATGCCCGAGCGCTCGCCGTGTTCAAGCAACGCATCGACGACGAGGGCATCCCGACGATCACCAACATGGTGGCGGCGATGGACGGCTACGAGGAGAACGGCGTCGTGCTCGTCACCACCGAACTCACCGTGCTCGACGACGGCTCGACCCGATTCGACACCGTGTCGGTCGTCCGGTTCTCGAAGCTGACCCTGGTCGATCAGCTCTTCCACACCGTCGCCTCCCCTCCCGTCGCCTACCTGCTGCTGCTCACCGGATTGGCGCTACTGATCTTCGAGTTCTTCACCGCCGGCGTCGGTATCGCCGGAGCAGTCGGCGCCGTCTGCACCGTGCTCGCCTTCACCGGTCTGGCCGTGCTCCCCACACGACCGTGGGCGGTCGCGTTGATCATGTTGGCGATGATCGCGTTCGCGATCGATGTACAAGTCGGGATTCCGCGATTCTGGACCGGTGTCGGCATCGTGTTCACAGTCATCGGGAGCTGGTTCCTGTTCGAGTCGATCCCGGGCTCCTCGATGCGTCCCTCATGGCTCGCACTGATCGCCGGTATCGGCGGCATCAGCCTGACGTTCATCGTCGGGATGCCCTCGATGGTGCGAACCCGTTTCGCCACCCCGACGATCGGACGCGAATGGATGATCGGCCAAGAGGGCAACGCCATCGAGGCCGTCGATCCCGAGGGCTTCGTGTCCGTTGGTTCGGCAACGTGGCGTGCTCGAACCAACCGTGCGACTCCGATCGCCGCCGGTGACCCGATTCGCGTCGCCGCAATCGACGGCGTAACGCTCGACGTCGAACCGCTCGAAGGCGCCGCCCGCGACTACCGCGAAATGCGCAAGAAGCCGGCCGACGCAGCGGACACCGACGCCGTCGCCGACGAGCCCGCCGACGCGACCTGACCCGGCCCGGTTCAGATGTGGGGGAGGCGGGGGCCCGCGATACGGAGGTCGTCGCGTCGGCGAGTGACACCGCGGGCGTCGAGCTCGGCCATCAACGGCAGGACGAACTTGCGGCTCGCCCCCGTGGCGTCGCGGAACGCGGCCACCGTGAACCCGTCTGGGGACGCGCCGAGCAGTTGCGCCGCAAGCGCAGCGGCAGCATCGATCGTGCCCGCGTGGAAGTACATCCCGTCACGTGCCACCAGATGGCCGCGCCGCACAAGCTCGCGTACCTCGGCTCGGTCGACGTCGTCGGGCTGGGGAGGCACGAACCCGCCTGCACGCGCCGTGTCGAGGTACGGGTGATCGACGAACGGGTCGACCACGTCAGCGGTCCGAACTGTGGTGGCGTCGACGACCACCTCGTCGGTCGTGGCGAGCACGGCGCGTTCGCGATCGTCGAACGACGCCAAGTCGACGCCGATCGGGCCGCCATCGGCAACACGTTCGATCAGCGAGCTTCGCATGGCATCGAGCTCGTCGTCGGTCGTCAGCCAGTCGCCGACCACCGGTTCGACCCGCTGACCCGTCAGCCGTTCGACATCGCTCACCGTGATCCACCGACGCTCTCGAACGATTCGCTCGATGGTCCGATCGGGCGCCGCCCGCGACGCCCGCAGCACGGGCTCGATGTCGAGCACCTCGCCACCGCCGACGGTTTCGTCACGCCCGGACTCGCGAAGCACGAACCGATCGCCGGGCAGCAGTGGGAGCGGCTGCGCAAGGAACACCCGGACGGCGCCATCGGTCCCAGGGACCAGCGTCTCGGTTCCCAGCACACGGATACGAACCGCGTGTTCACCCGACCCGATGTAGGCAACGAAGGCCCCACGTCGAGACAGGTCGTGGTCGAGCGCATCCAGCACGTGAACCGATGCATCGAACCGATCCGTGGCATGCCACCGATCGGGAACGACGAGTGCGTCACCACGACCGAGGTCGTGGTGATCGACGCCGCTGAGGTTGACCGCAACACGGGTACCCGGCCCGACCTCCTCGACCGATCGTCCGGCGGTCTGCAGCGCCCGGATGCGCACTCGGTGATCGCCGACGACCAGGTTCTGGTCGATGTCCAGTCGACCTCCGGTCAAGGTCCCGGTGACGACGGTGCCGCTGCCCTTCGCCGCGAAGACCCTGTCGACCCACAGTCGGGGACGCCCCCGGTCGCTCGCTCGGGCAGAGCGCGCCACGAGCGCGTCGAGCTCGAGTCGCATCTCGTCGAGGCCTGATCCAGTGGTCGCCGAGACCGCAACCATCGGAGCGTCGCTCAGGAACGTGCCGTCGACGTGATCGGCGACATCCATCCGGGCCAGCTCCAGCAGGTCGTCGTCGACGAGATCGGACTTGGTGAGCGCAATGACTCCCGACTCGATGCCGAGCAGTTCGAGAATGCGCAGGTGCTCTTCGGACTGCGGCTTCCACCCTTCGGTCGCCGCGACCACGAAGACGCAGGCGGTGACGCCACCGACCCCGGCGAGCATGTTGCGCAGGAACTTCACATGGCCGGGGACATCGATGAAACTCAGCTCCTCGCCAGAGGGCAGCGTCATGTGCGCGAAGCCGAGGTCGATGGTCAGCCCTCGCCGCTTCTCCTCCTCGAACCGATCGGGGTCGGTACCGGTCAGTGCGAGCACCAGCGACGACTTGCCGTGGTCGACGTGGCCCGCCGTTGCGACGACGGTCACGACATCCGCTGCGAGCTGAGGGCCGCGATGATCGTTGCGTCGTCCGACGGGTCGACCGACCGGAGGTCGAGCATCGTCCGATCGTCACGAGACCGGGCGATCACCGGTCGGTCGTGCCGGCGCAACCTGTCGAGGAGATCCCCAGCGATGTCGACGCCGTAGGACGGCATCGTCACGCCGGGCGCCGAGCCGGCACCTGGCAACGCGTCCATCGGAGCAGCCACCACCGACGGATGCGCATGCGATACGGCCGCCGCAACCGACTCGGCACGCTCGCGAAGCGACGTCGTGGGCACTGCGACCATCCGCCAGAACGCGATGTCGGTGGCGGCACGCTTGTCGAGATAGGTCATCGCCGTGTCCTGTAGGGCGGCCAACACCAGGCCCCCCGGACGCAGCGCCCGCGCCAGCGGATGGCGTTGGCAGCGCTCGACCAGATCGGCCCGGCCGGCGATGACGCCCGCCTGCGGGCCACCGAGCAGCTTGTCACCGCTGAAGGTGACCAGCGCCGCGCCATCGGCAATCGTCTGGAGCGCCGCGGGTTCGCCGGCCAGCCACGCCGGTGGCGGACCCGACAGCCATGGGCAACCGGCATCGATCAGCCCGCTGCCGATGTCGGCGACGACCGGGACGCCGAGCGTGGCCAGTTCGCGCACCGAGGTCTCCTCGACGAACCCTTCGACCCGGTAGTTGCTCGGATGCACCTTGAGGACCAGCGCCGCATCGACGCCCGGCTTGTCGAGTGCACGGCGGTAGTCGTCGAGGCGTGTGCGATTTGTGGTGCCGACATCGACGAGCCGCGCCCCCGACTGCTCCATCACGTCGGGCACACGGAACGAGCCGCCGATCTCGACGCTCTCGCCCCGACTGACCGGAACGTCGCGACCCTCGGCCAACGCGGCGAGGACCAGCAGCACGGCAGCAGCGTTGTTGTTGACCACCATCGCCGACTCGGCGCCACACAGCCGAGCGAGCAGCTGACCGACCGCTCGTTGACGAGACCCCCGAGCGCCGGTGGCGAGATCGAACTCGACGGTTTGGGCGGCCGCATCCTGGTGGTGCTGCAGCGGGGCTCGCCCCAAGTTGGTGTGCAGCAAGACGCCCGTGGCGTTGACCACGGGCGTCAGGAGTGTCCGGCGGAATGCCTCGGCTCGTGCTGCAGCCGATTCGACGTCGCCGGCGTCGATTGCGGCACGAGCGATGTCGACCAGCACCGGATGTGGCAACCCACTGGCTGCGAGCGACCTGGCGAGCGCGTCGACCGATGGAGGCCGTTGACGCTCGCCCGCTGCATTCATCGCGCCGAGCCTATGGGGCCGGGCTCGTCAGGCGTCCGGGAGCTTGTCGATGCCGTCCTTGACGGCTTCGGCACCCTGCTGCACCTTGTCGGCGTGCTCGCCCGCCTTGTCGCCGACGACGTCAGCGGCCTTGTCGACGCCTTGCTTGACCTGGCTCTTGTTGCCGCCGAGCTTGGACTTGATCGAATCGATGAATCCCATTCGAGACCCCTTTCAGTTGTTGATAGGTAACGGAGCGTAGTGCGCGTAGCCACGATCGATCGAGTGCCGGGTCGGCTGACCGCGTATGGGTGCCGGTCGTTGCTGCGACGTCCGGCCTCGATGAGGGCCCACAGGTTCCTCACAGGTGACGGACGGGTCCATCGGAAGTGCCCGCGACACTCGTCGTAGGTGAGCGGACTCCGGTCGGGCGCATCGTTCACGACTCCCACCGCGCTCGGTCCCGCGGCGACCCGCGGCCAGGGTCCGCTCGAGCCGGATATCCTCACGATGTCGTGACCAGTTGGAGCAAGGCCGTCGTCAGGTACCCGCCGACGTGGATCGCGGCCGTCCTGCTCGGCGCACTGGTCTGGCTGGTGTTGACCGTGCTCGACCCGTCACCCGTGTTCGTGGTCATCCTGATCGCAGTGGCAGCGGTCGCCGTGATCGCCTGGCCGTTCACGATGTCGGCGACGGGCACGCTGGCGAAACTGCAGTTCGAGATCCCCCGTGTCGAAGAGGTCGACCCCGTCGAGATCGCGACGCTTCGCGCCGAACTCGAGGTCCTCACGGACACGCAGCCCATCGAGCAACTGGACGCCTTGCTCTCGAAGCGGCAGAGCCTGATCAACGTGCTGCAGCGGCGTCTCGACGCCGGCGAGCTCACCTACGCCCGATACCTGTCGACGTCGCAGCAGGTGTTCAGCTCCGCGCTCGACAACCTCCACGAGGTCGCCGTCGCCTACGAGAGCATCAGCACGATCGACGAGACCTACATCGATCGCCGCCTCGCCGAACTCGTCGACGACGACAGCGACGTCGGCTCGGCCACCCGTGAGCGCGACACCCTCGAGCGTCGGCGCGACCTACGCAGCACGCAGCGTCGCCGGATCGCTCAGCTGCTCGCCCAGAACGAATCGGCGCTGACAGCACTCGACCGCACCACCACGGCACTCGCCGAGGTGCCGATCGGCAAGCAACCCGAGGACGCCGACGCCGCGATGGCAGCTCTCGAGGAACTCGCCGACCGCGCCGCCAAGTACGCATGAAGCACTCGAAAGGCTCACCGACATGACCGAAGCTGCACCCACCGCCGACGCAACGGCGCCCGTTCTGAACCTCGTCCTGAACGTTCCCGAGACCAGGGCGGAACTCGCCGTGGTCGAGCCGGAACCGACCGACGAGCTGCGCGCACAGGCCGAAGCGCAGGTCGCTCAGTTGTTGGCGATCGACCCGTCCAACGACGACGACCGAGCTGCGGCGCGTGACGCGGTCGACTCGATGGGTCGCGACCTCCAGACCCGCTCGGCGACGCGCAGCCGCATGCTGCAGGCGCCACTGAAGGAGATCTCGCACGGCACCGAGGACGGCGGCGAGGTCGCCAAGTCGCTGTCGGACCTGCGCATCGAAGTCGAGAAGCTCGACCCATCCGGCCTCGACACCGACGCCGGATGGATCACTCGCGCCGTGGGCAAGATCCCGGGCGTCGGCACCCCACTCAAGCGCTACTTCATGCGCTACGAGAGCTCGCAGACCCAGATCGACTCGATTGTGAAGTCACTCGAGAAGGGCCGCGACCAGCTCAAGCGCGACAACGTCACGCTCGGCGACGACCAGAAGCAGATGCGCGAACTGACGCATCTGTTGGCCGATCAGATCGCCTTGGCGCAGTCGCTCGATGCGGTGGTCGTCGACAAGCTCGCCACCGAGATCGGTGCCGACGACCCGCGCCGTCAGTTCGTCGAGGAGGACATCCTGTTCGCTCTTCGCCAGCGCACGCTCGATCTCCAGCAGCAGCTCGCGGTCAACCAGCAGGGCGTGCTCGCAATCGAGATCATCATCCGCAACAACCGTGAACTGATCCGCGGCGTCGATCGTGCGATCGACGTCACCGTCAGCGCGCTGCAGGTGGCGGTCACGGTGGCGCTCGCACTGGCCCACCAGAAGATCGTCCTCGACAAGATCGAGGCGATCAACGCCACCACATCCGCAATGATCGCCGGCACCGCCGAGCGGTTGAAAACGCAGGGCACCGCGATCCACCAGCAGGCATCGAGCACGATGCTCGACATGGAGGCGCTGCGGTCGGCCTTCGCCGACATCGACACCGCCCTCGACGAGATCTCGCGCTACCGACGCGAGGCCCTACCGACCATGGCAGGCACGATCCTCGAGCTCGATCAGCTCACCGCCGAGAGCGAACTGGCGATCACGAACATGGAGAGTGGACGATCCGCGACCGCGCAGATCGACGACGGCGGGTCGATCGACGTCGGCGAGATCTCGGCGCGCAACGAGTCGGAGTCGGGATGACATCACCGAGCGCGCAGCGCCGCGCACTTCGTGTCATCGCGACGCTGGCAGGCCTGGCGTTGATTGCATCGTCCTGTGGCGATCTGGGAACGGAGAGCTCCGAGCCGCTCGACCAGGCCACCGCAGCCGACCAACTCACCGAGTTGGCCGACGAGATCGGCTGGATCGACAACCCGATCGGTCGCACCGCGTCGATCCCGCCACCGACCGGCGCCAACCTTGCCGACACGCTGCCCCCCATCACCGAGTTCCCGATCCGTGTCCAGGCACCGAGCAGCGCCGACACCGTCGTCGAAGTCTGGTCGTCGACGGAGAAGTCCGGTGAACTCGGGACCACCGACGGATGGATGACCGAGGTCGCCGAGAAGTTCAACGACGCAGGTATCACGATGTCGGACGGCAGTGTCGCCGGTGTCGATCTGCGCAGCATCGCGTCGGGCACCGGCTATCAGTTCATCGCCCGAGGCCAGAACCTGCCAGACGGATTCACCCCGTCGAGCGAGCTGTGGATCGAGATGGCAGGCGAGTTCGAAACGATGACCGAGATCACGCCGAACACGGTCGACAACGTCGCCGGCATCGTGATGAAGAGCGAAACCGCCGACGAGTTGCGCGCCACCTATGGCGACCTCAGCGCGGCGAACCTCGTCGACGCCGTGATCGCCGGTGACCTCGTGATGGGCTACACCGACCCGTTCGCGTCGAGCACCGGCCTCAACTTCCTGCTCACTGTGCTCGACACGATCGCCGACGGCGACCCGGCTCGGCTCACCTCGCCCGACGTGGCCAGCGTGTTCGAGCAATTCCAGCGCCAGGTGCCATTCGTCGCGCTGACCACGCTGCAAATGCGCGACTCGGTCGAGAACGACACCGGCACGCTCGACACGTTCGTGATGGAGTGGCAGACCTTCACGAACACCGAGTCGCTCCAGTCGGGGTTCGAGTTCATCCCGTTCGGTGCATCGCACGACAACCCGCTCGCGGCCGTCGGCGATCTGTCGGCTTCTCGGCAGGAAGCAGTGCAGTTGTTCGCCGACTTCGCTGCGCAGCCCGAGTTCCAAGAGCTCGCCGTCGACTACGGATTCGACCCGCCGCCCTACACCCCGAGCGTCGAGGTGCCATCGGGCTCGACGCTGATCGAGGTGCAGAACGTCTGGAAGGACAAGAAGGATGGCGGACGCCAAGTGGCGACCGTGTTCGTCGTCGACGTCAGCGGATCGATGGAAGGCACACGGATCCAGTCGGTGCAGACGGCGATGCAGTCGGCGCGAGAGTTCATCAAGCCGACGACCGAGGTCGGCGTCGTCGAGTTCTACGACACGGCGGTGAAGCGCCTCCCGATCGGCGAGTTCGATCTCAATCAACAGGCGCGCTACGCCGCCATCGCCGAAGACCTGGCACCGGGTGGAGGAACGGCGATGTACGACGGCATCGTACTCGGCTTACAGATGCTCGAGGAGCAGCGGACAGCAAATCCCGACATCAAGCCGATCCTGGTGGTGCTCACCGACGGCGAGACCACCGACGGCCTCCAGTTCGACGACGTCGACAACGTGATCGAGGGTCTGCGGATCCCGATCTACACCGTGGGTTTCGAAGCCGACCTCGACGAACTCGGGCGGGTCTCATCGCTCGTCGAGGCTGCGAGCATCGACGCCAGCGAAGAAGACGTCGAGTTCAAGATCGCCGCGTTGTTCAACGCCGGCGGCTGAGGAGCCCGTGAACCACGTCCTGGTGCCAAGCCGGTGAAGCCTCTCGCGATCTGGATCGCCGCTGTCGCCGTGCTGTTCGGCGGCTACGCGCTGATCACGTCGATGCTGCGCGAGACCGAGCAGGTCTTCGTGGTGGTCGACACCTCGTTCTTCATGGAGGCAAAGGAGCCCGAAGTGCGACGCGAGCTCGATCGGATCGACAACGCCGACCACAGCGAGTTCGCGCTCGCCTCCGTGCGCGATCGCAGCGGTGCGGCGCTCGTGCACACCTGGCAGGACCAGCTCGCCCTCGGCGGGTTCCAAGCGTTCGGGCCATGTTCGCTGGACGGCATCGACGAGTTCCCCGAAGCGTCCGACGCCGACAAAAGGGTCCTGATCACCACCTCGGAATCATGCGACACCGGCACGCTGACCGACTGGACGATCGTCACCATCGATTGATTGCAGCAGGGGTCAGACCCGCGAGGTAACACCTACGATCGTCGAGGTGAGCCTGCCTGTCCCGATCGTCCAACTCGACCTCGACCTTCCGCTGCCCGAGTACGCCCACGAGGGCGACGCCGGCCTCGACCTGTACGCCCGCGAAGATGCGACGTTGGCCGCCGGTGGCGGGCGGGCACTGGTGCCGACCGGGATCGCCATCGCCATTCCGATGGGTCACGGTGGCTTCGTACTGCCGCGCAGCGGGATGGCGGTCAAGCACGGCATCAGCGTGGTCAACGGACCCGGTCTGATCGACGCCGCCTATCGGGGCGAGATCAAGGTGGTGTTGATCAACACCGACCCCGACGCCGACTACCAGGTCCATCGGGGAGACCGCATCGCCCAGCTCGTGATCCAACGGGTCGAGTCGGTGGCCTGGCAGGTCGTCGAGTCGCTCGACGGCGTCGACCGTGGCGGCGGCTTCGGCCACTCCGGCCGCTGAGCTTCGTTTGCGTCAGCATTTCGGTGGCCCGCCTCACCGAAACCCCGACGCAAACGGGGTTGCGCGGGTCGTCAACCCCAGGCGAAGACCGGCTGTTCGAACTCGTGGACGCGTGCATTGGCACGGCCATCGAGTGCAACCCATCGGAACTGCACGAGCAGTGCGCCGGTCGGGGCGTGGATCAGATCGCCGCCGAGGGGAACCTGCACGACCGGGCGGTCGCTCTCGGGGATGGTGACGAAGCGCGGTGAATCCGCCCGAGTGAGTTGATGCAGGCCGATCCGATATGCCGCCAGCACTTCTCCGGGGTGGGGAACGATTTCGACGCGCTGGCCGCCCCAGACCACGACGGGGGTGATCACGTAGCCCGAACGAGTGGCGTAGTCGTCGAGGAGGCCGAGCACGGACTCGGGCGCGAGCCGCACACCGATCTCCTCGTCGGTCTCTCGCAGGGCCGCGTCGACGACGGTCTCACCAGCGTCGAGACGCCCACCCGGCAGGGCCCACTGCGACGCGTGACGGTTGAGCCCGGCGCTGCGGCGACACAACACGAACGATGCGCCCCCCGCTACGTCGGCCATGCGTCCATCGAGGTCCGAGACGTCCGAGGGAATCACCGCCATGTCGTCAGCTGACGCACCGAACGGATCGACATCGTCGGAGCCCGCGACGGAATCGACGAGCAGAATGGCGACCGCCGCGTGTCGACGCCCGTCGAGCGGGAGTTCGAGGCGGTCGTGACGATCGAGGTTGGACGCGATCGTTTCGCGCAGGTCCGCGTCGAAGACGATCACCTCGTGGTCGAACCGTTCAGTTCGACGTCGGGCTCGCTGTGGCTCGGGCTCATCGATGCCAACACCTTCGCAGCCAGCGCAGTGCTGATCGGCACCGAGGCGACCAGGCCGATCGAACCGACGAGCGCCCGCACGATCTCGACGGCGACGATCTCACGTGTGGCGACGGAGCCGAGGCCCTGCTGTGCTTCGCTGAACAGCAGCAGCAACGGCAGCGACGCGCCGGCGTACGCGAGAAAGAGCGTGTTCACCGTCGACGAGATGTGGTCGCGACCGATCCGAAGCGCCCGACCGTAGAGCTCTGCGAACCCCGCCTCGGGCGACGATCGCTTGAGCTCCCACACCGCCGAGACCTGCGTCACGGTCACATCGTCGAGAACGCCGAGCGAACCGATGACCACACCGGCGAGCAGCAGGCCGCGCGGGTCGATCTGCGAGCCGAGCGCGTCGAGGAATCCGACGCTCTCGTCACCGAACCCCGTGAACTTCGAGGCGGCGAGGAAGATCCAAGCGAGCAACGCCGTCAACGCGAGGCTCGCGAATGTCGACAGCAGCGCCGCGGCAGTCGCCAGGCCGCGGCCGTGCGCGAGAAACAGGGCGACGAACGCGATCGCCCCGGCGGTCACGATCGCGACCGCCACCGAGTTGGATCCTTCGAGCAAGGCCGGCAACGCGAACACGACGATGATCACGAGGCTCATGGCCAGGCCGGCCAGGGCGCCGACGCCGCGCCACCGGCCCAACACGACTATTGCGGCCACGAAGAGGATCACGAGCAGGAGCATCGGTGTGCCACGCTGGAAGTCGTAGAACACGGCCTGTTCGACGCCCCCGCCGAGATCGATGAGATCGACGAGGATCCCGTCGCCGGCTTCGATGGTCGAGTCGAGCGGTTGCTCGAGCACCACACGGTCGCCCTGACTGTCGCCCTCGCTCACGATCGCTTCGACTCGCTTGCAGGCCAACAGCGGGTCGAACGAGCAGGGCACCTCCTCGACCGACTCGACGCCGGCCTTCACCGGGTCGCCGGCGAGGCCCAACGGGTCGTTCGCACCGTCATCGCCGCCTCCGGGCCAGAGCACGACCAGTCCGACGAGCACCAGCAGCGCACACACGCCGACCGCACTCCACATCGCTCGGCGCACCTGGGGAGGCACGGAGCGATCGAGGTCGTGTCCATCGTCGACGCCATGCGCGTGTCCAGCACTCATCCGGCCAGTCTGATCGACCGCAGCGACCCGTGACGTGACGGTCAGCCGTGGCGGTGTTCGGCGGCGTGCTCGGGTTGGTGGAGGTGCCGGTGTCCGACGTCGTCGTGGTTGTGCTCGTCGCCGAGGTCGTGACTGTGTCCGTGTCCGTGGTCGTCGACGAGCAGCGCTTCGCCTCCGATTCGCAGCAGTCGCCCCCCGAACGCAGTGGCCAGGTGCTCAGGGCGGAGCACTGCCTCGGGGGCTCCGTCGGCGATCACGCAGCCGGCGAGCAGCATGACCCGCTCGGCCCGCTTGGCCTCTTCGAGGTGGTGCGTCGAGAACACCACGGTCGCGCCGTTGGACACCTCGGCGTCGATCAGCGACAGGATCGTCTCCTGGCTGGGCAGATCGAGGCCGGTGATCGGCTCGTCGAGCAGCAACAGCTTCGGCGACCCGATCAGGGCTTGCGCGACGAGGACGCGCTGTCGCTGTCCACCGGACAGTTCGCTGAACGAGCGCCTGAGCAAGTCGGCAACGTGAAGGCGGTCGGCGACGGCATGGATCTCTGCGCGATCGGCACGGGTGACCCGACCGAGCAGTCCGCGGGCGCGGTAGCAGCCCATGCGGATCACTTCGTCGACGGGGAGCGGCATCCAGGCATGATGCTCGTGCTGCTGCGCGATGAACGCCGCCTCGACACCGGGTGTCCGCACGACCGTTCCCGCCGAGGGAGCGAGCAGACCCGCCAGCAGCCGCAGCACGGTGCTCTTCCCGCTGCCGTTGGCCCCGACGAGCGCCACCGAGGACCCTCGATCGAAGGTGATCGTGGTCGTGTCGAGCGCAACGACGTCGCCGTACCGGACCGACACATCGGCGAACTCGGCGATCATGAACTCGGACCGTTCGATCACGGTCATACCGTAGCGGCTGATCTTTGCATTGGAATGAGAGTCATTCTCAGTAAGATGGCCGGCATGAGACTGATGCGTTCAGCCGGAGCGGCCACTGCGGTTGTCGCCCTCCTGGTCACGTCGTGCGGCTCCGACAGCGACGGGACGACCGTTCCCGGCGACGACACCCCCACCGTGGTCGCCACCACGAGCATCTGGGCCGACATCACGTCCAACGTGGCCTGTGATGGTCTCGCCCGCATCGACGTCCTCATCCCGCCGGGCGGCGATCCCCACTCGTTCGAGCCATCACTGCGCGATCGAGAGATGATGGAAAGTGCCGCGCTCGTGGTCGCCAACGGCCTGTCTCTCGAGGAGTCGCTGGAGGACACGATCGACGCCGTCGAGGCCAACGGCGTGTCCGTGCTGCATGTCGGCGATGGACTCGACACGATCCCGGGCTCGGGAGACGAGGACGAGGACCATGCGGATGACGAGGACGGCCAAGAGGACGGCCACGACGGCGACGACCCCCACGTGTGGTGGGACCCCACTCGGATCGCTGCCGCGGTGCCGTTGATCGCCGACGCACTCACGAGCGCCGGCGTCGATGCTGTCGCGGTCGACGCCTGTGCGCAGGACTACGTCGCTCAACTGGCCGCACTGGATGACGAGGTGGCCGCGATCGTCACTGCGCTCCCGGTCGATCAGCGGCTTCTGGTCACCAATCACGATTCCCTCGGCTACTTCGCCGACCGGTACGACTTCGAGGTGATCGGCAGCGTGATCCCGTCGTCGAGTTCGCTCGCAGCGACCAGCCCGGCCGAACTCGATGCCCTGGCCGCCGACATCGAGGCAACGGGCGTCACGGCGATCTTCGCCGACACTCAGAATTCGTCGGACGACGCCGATGCGCTCGCCAACCGCATCGGCGAGGTCGAGGTGATCAGCATGCTCACCGACACACTCGGCGAGCCGGGTACCGAGCAGGGCACCTACGTCGACTGGCTGCGCGAGAACGCAAAGGTCATCGTCGCTGCGCTCGGCGGGGCAAGCTGAACCACGTGGAGTTCCTGAGCGATCCCTGGGGGTGGTGGGTCGCTCCGTTCGTCGACTCCCAGTTGATGCGCGATGCGCTGCTTGCAGGGCTGCTCACCGTCGTCACCACGTCACTGGTCGGCACCTGGGTGGTGCTGCGTGGGATGAGCTTCCTGGGAGATGCGCTCGCCCACGGGGTCCTGCCGGGGATCGCCATCGCCTTCATCATCGGCGTCGACACCTCGATCGGCGCACTGGTCGCTGCGGGAGCGATGGTCGGCGGCATCGCCGTGATCAGGCGACACTCCCCGCTGCCGGACGACACGTCGATCGGCGTGCTGTTCGTCGGATTCCTCGCACTCGCTGTCGTCATCATGTCGACCCAGCGCGCGTCGTACACCGGCGACCTGAACCGCTTCCTGTTCGGCTCGATCACCGGGCTCGACAGCTCCGACGTGATCCGTCAGGGCATCGCCGCTGCGATCGCCCTGGTCGGCGTCGTCGTGCTGTACCGGGCGTTCCTCGTCATGACCTTCGACGTGTCGCTCGCCTCGATGCTCGGGCTCCGCCCGGGCCTCGCTCAAGCGGCGCTGCTGGCGCTGCTGGCGATCTCGATCGTCTCGTCGTTCCAGGCGGTCGGGAACCTGTTGGTCTTCGCGTTTCTCATCGCTCCGCCTGCCGCAGCATCACTGCTCGTCCGGCGCGTTCCGATGATCATGGTCGTCTCGATCGCGCTCGGATCGCTGGCCACCGTCATCGGCATCCTCGTCAGCTACCACCACGCCACGGCCGCCGGCGCCACGATGGCGCTCACGTCGGTGATCATCTTCTTCGTCGTGCTCGCCGGTTCGGTCGCCCGACGCGCCGTCGCCCAGCGACGCACCCTTGCCCCGGTCTGACCGGCCTGAACTCGTTCCAGCGATGAGCGAGGCGACTG
>Ga0307380_10002779_pt1 | contig 24489 bp, 22 predicted proteins | sample UN3MG_FD_202239 | JGI IMG/M metagenome (GOLD analysis project Ga0307380, IMG submission 202239) | Soil microbial communities from Risofladan, Vaasa, Finland - UN-3 | ecosystem: Environmental > Terrestrial > Soil > Coastal area > Acid sulfate soil | place: Finland: Risofladan, Vaasa | collected... | reverse complement strand
GGCGACACCGATAATCCGAAGAACCTTGGAGTCGATGAGTTGGCCGACGCGGTTGCGCACGGCCCCTTCCGAGATGCCAAGCTGCTTGGCGATCGAGGTGAAGGGGGCGCGGCCGTCTGCCTGCAAGAGCTTGATGATGGTGGAGTCGATAGCGTCGAGACCGCCCGCCGATCCCGCGGACTGAGAGCCATGCCCGCCCAACCGCCATGCGCCGGACCGCTTACCAGAACTTAGTGGCTTTCTTGGCAGCGCCATCCCCACGCCCTGTTCTGCGCTTCTCGAAGCTTGAACCTAAGATTGATACGAAAAGCAACGTCTATCAAGGTGATTCTTTACGTAAGGATCATTGGTTGCTCAAAACATGTGCGATTTTCGTTTCAACTCAGTAGCCTAATGCCGGTTTTCGCGGCAACATCGCTTCAAGAACAGGGGATCGCAGTAAACCTCCGATAAAATTGCATTCTCCGTAACAAAACCCCTTGCCTGGATATCTTTTTCGTACAAAATAGCTGGAATAGTTTCGATTAGCACAATCATCACGGCTCTGAACGAGGGAGGTTCGAAATGAGGCAGAACATGCTGCGAGTGGCAGTCATTGCGCTCGGCCTGGCCCCCACCGCCGCGCTCGCGCATGTCGGCGTCGGGCACGCGAGTGGCATGATGCATGGCTTCATGCATCCACTGGGAGGCGTGGACCATTTGCTCGCCATGATCCTGGTCGGCGTCTTTGCCTACCAGCTTGGGCGCAAGGCGCTGGTGCTGCTTCCGCTGTCCTTCATTGCGCTCATGGCGCTCGGTGGATTGGCCGGCGTTGCCGGCATGCCCCTGCCCTTTGTTGAGATTGGCATCGCCTTGTCGGTCATCGTGCTCGGCTTGGCGGTGGCTTTCGGCGTCAATGCGCCGGTAGCCCTCGCCGTAGCTCTTGTGGGAGCGTTTGCGGTCTTCCACGGCCACGCTCACGGCGCCGAGATGCCCCTGGGCATTTCGGGGTTCACCTACGGCCTAGGCTTCATGCTGGCCACCGCCCTGCTGCACATCGTCGGGATCGGAGTCGGCGTTCTCGTCGGTACGCTGGGCAACAGCTATGGCAAGAGCTTCTACCGCGTGGCGGGTGGCGCAGCCGCAGCCGTCGGTTTAGTGCTGCTGGTCTAATCCGCGACACAAGCCTCAACGAACGCGAAACGCCCCTTCGGGACGGTCGCTCCGCGCCGTCTCCCAGATCCGGGTCGTTGTTTGCTTCGCGCCCGATCGCCTCTCGGGGCGGGCAGAGCCTGCGCGTGGGGTGAGGCCGGCCTTACAGCTAGATTCCCTCAGCATCCGAACAGGGACTCTTTGTGAGCTAACAGGGAGTTGTTTCCCGCAGAGCAGGCAAAATCGCTGGCTGAATCTCCAGCGTATGGAAATTTTGGAAAGGACAGCCTCCTGCGGCGCGCTGGGCCTTTAGATTCTCTGCCCTCACACCTTGCCGGCTGCGGTGGCGGCGGGCACCTCGATCAGCCGGCCCGATTTCACGTCGTAGATATAGCCGTAGATCGGCACGTCCGCGGGCACGAGGGGATGCGATCGGATGCGGGCTACGTCCGACGTCACACTCTCAGCCTGGTCCTTGATGGTCAGCCAATCGATCGTGTCGCCTGCGGTGGAGCCCGGACCGGGCCCGACATCCTTCCAGCCGTCCGGCCCGACTTCCGCGGTGTCCAGGCTCTGCCTCAGAAGCCCGCGCATTACGTCATTGGTGAAGGTCTCCATTCCGCAATCGGTATGGTGGATGACGAACCAGGCGTTGGTCCCGAGCAGTTTGTGAGAGATGACAAGCGAGCGGATGGCGTCGTCGCTGGCGCGTCCGCCGGCGTTGCGGATGACGTGCGCGTCGCCTTCCTGCAGGCCTGCGAACTTCGCCGGATCGAGCCGCGCGTCCATGCAGGTGAGGATGGCAAAGCGGCGGGCCGGCGGCATCTGCAGGTTCGCCTTGTCGCCGAAGTCTGTCGCGTAGGCTTCGTTCGCCGCCAGGACGTCCTCGCGGGCCTTGGTCATGATGTCTCTCCTATTTCGAGCGCGCTGCTGCGCCCGGCTCGGCATTGTCAGTGTAAATTGGCTTGAGCCTCCTGGCGAGGATGCTTAGCCTCCGGCGATGCGACATCGACATCTGCTACGAGACGGTTCGGTATTGGTAGAACCGCTTCGGTCAGGAGTTTGCGGCGGACTGTGCAGGAGAAAGTATTCGGCGATTGCACGCTTGTACTCATCAAAGCCATTAGCCGTTGACCCTGAGCACATTTCCGAAATCTATGCCAACCATCTACCAAATTGAACATCTGCACCAACCAGAAGGCTGGCTGTCGCCCGGATATCTCGAAATAGGCGACGATGGCGTGATCGTGCGGGTGTCACGTAATCGCCTCGGTGACCGCGAGGCTGTCAAACTGGCCGGTTATGGCGTGCCGGGCCTCTCGAACCTCCATTCTCATTCCTTTCAGCGCGCGCTTGCCGGTCGAACCGAGTTCGTTACCAGTCATCGAGCCGAGGATAACCTCTGGACGTGGCGCGAGGAGATGTATCGCTTTGTCGATCGGCTGACGCCCGATGACTACGAAGCGCTCGCGTCGCTGGTCTATTTGGAAATGCTGCAGTTCGGCACGACGGCAGTGTGCGAATTTCACTATGTCCACCATCGGCCCGGGGGCGCCGATTACGACAACCGCACCGAAATGTCGGATCGCCTCATCGCGGCCGCCGACCGAACGGGTCTGGGTTTGACGCTCTTGCCCGTGCTCTATGCACACGGAGGCATCGGCAAACCGCCGGAGCACGCACAGCGGCGCTTTGTCCATTCGGTGGACGGCTACCTTGCGCTTTTCGATGAACTGCGCCGCCGGTGCAAGGACCGACCGACGCTCCGCGTCGGCGTTGCCTTGCACTCGTTGCGCGCGGTGACCCCCGATGAAACCCTTACGATGTTGGCCGGCTTGAACGATCTAGACGCGGCGGCGAAGATCCACATCCACGTGTCGGAGACTGCCCGGGAAGTCGCCGAAATAATGGCCGCGTTGGGCGCGCGCCCCGTGCAATGGCTGCTGAACAACGTCGAGCTGAATAACAGATGGTGCCTCGTGCACGCCACGCATCTCGACGCATCCGAACTCGCAGGAGCGACCGCCAGCGGCGCCGTGGCCGGCCTGTGCCCCCTCACTGAAGCCATGTTGGGCGACGGCCTCTTCCGGCTCGTGGAATACCACCGCTCCGGTGGGGCCTGGGGCATCGGCACCGACAGCCACTGCTCTATATCCATCGCCGAGGAACTGCGGGTGCTGGAATGCGGCAAGAGGCTCGAACTGCGTCGCCGCAACGTGATCGCCCGTTCGGACAATGAAGGAGACTCGCATACGGGACGCGTGCTGTTCGATAGCGCACTCGCTGGCGGCGAACAGGCCTCGGGTCAGGGCGGTGGGGCATTGGTTCAGGGGCGGCGCGCCGATCTCGTCATGCTCGATGCCGAGAGCAACGTGCTTTTGGGGCACGGTCCCGAGACGGCTCTCGACGCCTGGATTCTTGGCGGCACGCAAAACCCAGTTCGCGATGTCATGGTCGCGGGGAAGTGGGTGATCCGCAACGGGCGGCATACGGAAGAGGCCGCCATCCGCGACGGATACCGCAAGGTAATGGCACGGCTAACGAAGTAGTGTCGGACCCGAGCTCGCAGGGCGTACCTCCGCGCCCGCCGATTGCGCGTTCGAAAATGACTTTCAGCCGAGTGAGGACAGGAACTCTCGCCTCAAAGCTGTATCGTCTCGGTAGACGCCCAGCATCCGCTTGGTCACCATCTTGTGCTGTGGGGGGACGCCGCGCGTGGGGCTGTTCGGCGACGGTCAGGAGAGAGCGAGAAAACCCGCAACTGGGTGGCTGTGCTGGCAGTCTGAGGCGAAAGGCTCTCCGGGTGCATATTCCCTGATACGCGGGAAAATACAGGGAAATTTCGCAGATCTCGCCGCGAAGGCGGGAAGATGGCTCGGTTTTCCGACTATAAATCAGCTGGTTACAGCCATATTCCCTACGCACCCGAACAGGGAATTTTCAGTAGCTAACAGGGAATTTTTTCACGCATAGCAGGGAAAGCCGCCTGATCTCCAGCGGATGGAGTTTTCGGAAAGGACAGGTAAAACCCCCAACCTCACGGTTTCGGGAGCGGTCTCGCTTTCGTCGGAGCCGCACAAAAAGGGGGCCGGAGCTTTGAGGGAACGCAAACCTAGCGGACAGGCTTTCGCGCTGCCGGGCGAGCCGCCTTGGGTGGTGCCTGCCCGGCGCCCGGCGATCCGCCCATAGACCGCGCCCAAAGCGAGGCCGGCCGCAACGAAAAGATAAGCATGTTCCCCGGAAATGCCCGGCGTGAAGCGGCCGAGCCCGAGCGCCGCGGCCAGCGGAAACAAGCTATTCCGCGGCTGTCTTGCGCCGAGGCTTGTGGTCCGCCAGCGCTTCATCGCGCACCTCAGACGGCGGACGCCCATAGCGGCGGCGGAACATGCGATTGAAGTGGGACACGTCGCCGAAGCCGGCGGAAAAGGCAATGTCCGCAATCTTGCGATGCGCATGGCTCGGGCTCGTCAGGAGCCGGTAGGCGCGGGCCAGGCGCAGGGCGATGACGAATTGCATGAACGTGGTGCCCTCGGCCTCGAACAGCCGGTGGACGGAGCGCGGCGACACGCCCTGCCTGCGGGCGACCGTCACGACGGAGAGGTCGTGGCTGGCGATCTCGCGCATGACCGCCTGCTTGATCGCCATGAGCCGCGCCGCGCGCGTTGAGCGCATGAATTTCGAGCTCGCACCCATTGCTTGACCCTGCATCGACCTCCCGGATGGACAGACTGCGGCCGGAATCAGGCCGTCGGGCGACGCTAGACGCCAGCCTATACAAGCGATTGCGGGAAGAATTCCCTACTCAGCAGAACAGGGAAATACCGGCTACGAATAGGGCACGTTACCTGAGCAACACGGAACAGCCTCCTGGTGACGGCACCCCTCGGTCTCATCGGCGTCGTGCCGATGCTGCTCACCTTCAACCAGCCCTTCGGATTCAACGCCATTCTGAACCTGATAGGACTGGCCGGCATCCTGATGCGCAATACGCTGATCTTGACCGAACAAATCAAGGAGAAACGTGCTGACGGCCTCGACGACTATCACGCGGTCATTGAGGCTACCGTGCAACGCACGAGGCCCTTAATCCTGACGGCACTTGCCGCCGTGTTGGCCTTCCTCCCCCTCACGCATTCCGTCTTCTGGGGATCGATGACCTATACGCCGATCAGCGGCACGGCGGTCGGCACCGTGCTGATCCTGCTTTCCTCTTAGAGAAAGCGAGAAATACTCTTTATTGCCTCGAGAACTCACCGTGGGTGCTTTTCGATGCGCCTCAGAGCTTCACCATCACGTGGCGGGCGACGGTGTAGTCTTCGAGCGCATACATGGAGAGATCCTTCCCGTAGCCAGAAGCCTTGAGGCCGCCATGCGGCATCTCGCTGACGAGCATGAAGTGGGTATTGACCCATGAGCAGCCGTAACGGAGACGCGCCGCTGTCGCCATGCCCTTGGCGAGATTCGAGGTCCACACCGACGAAGCGAGACCGTAATCGCTGTCATTGGCCCAACCGACCGCCTGATCGACATCATCGAAGGACGTCACCGAGACCACCGGACCAAACACTTCATGGCGGACAATCTCGTCTTCGTGCCTGGCGCCGGCGATAACGGTCGGCTCGAAGAAGAAACCCTTGCCGCCGGGCGCGCCGCCGCCCGCTGTGATCTCGATGTGCCCTTGCCCCCCAGCGCGCTCCACGAAGCTTTGCACCCGCTCTTTCTGCGCTGACGAGATCAAAGGTCCGATTTCGTTCTCGTCGTCGTTCGGCAAATTATATTTGAGGTCCTTGGCCGCACTCGAAAGATCGGCCACGAGATTCTCGTAGATCTTGCGGCCGGCGTAGATGCGGCACGCAGCCGTGCAGTCCTGGCCGGCGTTGTAATAGCCGAACGCCTTGATGCCCTCGACCACCGACGCCAGGTCGGCATCGTCGAATACGATCACCGGAGCCTTGCCGCCGAGCTCCAGATGCGTGCGCTTCACCGTCGATGCCGCCGCTTGCAGCACCTTCTTGCCCGTTGGGATGCTCCCCGTCAGGGAAATCATGTCGATCTTCGAATGATTGATGAGGGCGTGGCCCGTCGTCTCGCCGCGCCCGGTGATGACGTTCACCACGCCTTCCGGAAAAATATCGGCGATAGTCCTGGCAAGCTTAAGAGTCGTCAGGGGAGTCTGCTCCGAAGGCTTGATGACAACTGTGTTCCCGCCGGCCAAAGCAGGCGCTAGCTTCCAAGCGGCCATCATCAAAGGGTAGTTCCACGGCGCGATCGAGCCCACCACGCCGACCGGATCGCGGCGGATCATCGAGGTGAAGCCGGCCATGTACTCGCCGGCCGCGGGGCCATGCATGTTGCGCACGGCTCCGGCGAAGAAGCGGAAGCAATCGACCACGCCCGGTATCTCGTCCTTGAGGACGCGGATGCGCGGCTTGCCGCAATTCAGCGCTTCGAGTATGGCAAACGCCTCCGCATCGCGCTCGATGGCGTCGGCGAGCTTTAACAGCAGCGCCGAACGATCCGCAGGCGTGGTGCGCGACCAGGTCTCGAAGGCACAGCTCGCCGCGTTGACCGCCGCATCGACCTGCGCCGGCGACGCATCTGCAAGCTCGATGATCGTCTCCTCGGTCTTGGGATTGATGACCGGTTCCGCCGTAGCATCGCCGGCCACGAAGTTGGCGCCAATCAGCATTTCAGTTTCGAGCATGGAATGTTCTCCCTTGCGGCAGCGGACGGCCGGCTATTTTGATGATCCGCCCGTGTGCTCGCCCTCGCGCGTGAGGTAGTAGGCGGCCAGGATCGGGATCAGCGTAACGATGATGACAAAGACGGCGACGACGTTGGTCACCGGCCGTTGCCGCGGCCGGATCAACTCCGACAACATCCAGATCGGCAGAGTGGATTGCTGACCGGAGGTGAACGTCGTCACGATAACTTCGTCGAACGAAAGGGCAAACGCCAGCATGCCGCCGGCGAGAAGCGCTGTTCCGATTTGCGGCAGCACGACGTGGCGAAAGGTTTGAAAACCGTTGGCCCCGAGATCCATGGACGCCTCGATGAGATTGCCGGGGAGTCGCCGGAAGCGCGCGATGGCGTTGTTGTAAACCACCACGATGCAGAACGTGGCGTGGCCCAGGACGATCGTCCAGATCGAGAAATCGATGCCCATGATGTCGAAGGCGGAGCGCAAGGAAATGCCCGTGATGATGCCGGGTAGCGCGATCGGCAAGACGAAGAGGAGCGAGATGGTCTCGCGACCAAAGAACCGAGCGCGCGCCAGGGCTGCGCCGGCGAGCGTCCCGAAGATCAGCGCGAGAACTGTGGCGATCGCCGCGACCTCGAGCGAGAGATAGAGCGCCTGCCAAATATCGGGACGATCAAACCACGCCACGCCGAACCATTTCGTAGTGAAGCCCGGCGGGGGGAACTGGAAGCTCTTCTCCTCGGTGGTGAACGCATAGAGCACGATAAGCGCCAAGGGCAAATGAAGGAATAGCAGCCCCGCAATCGCGGCGATGCGCAAGCCTACCGGCCTCTCGCGATTGACCTCAGAGGACATCGAAGGCCCCCATGCGCTTGGCCATCCACAGATAGAAAGCCATGATCAACATCGGCACGACCGTGAACGCCGCCGCCAGAGGCACGTCGCCCGCTGTTCCCTGCAGGGTGTAGACCGCCTGACCGATGAAGAGTCGTGAGTTGCCGACGATCGTCGGAACGATGTAATCGCCGAGCGTGAGCGAGAAGGTAAAGATCGAGCCGGCGATTATGCCCGGAAGCGCCAGAGGAAATATGACCGTCCGAAATGTCTGGCGCGGATTGGCCCCGAGATCGGCGGAGGCCTCAATATAGTTCGCGGGCACACGCTCCAGCGCTGCTTGGATCGGCAGGATCATGTAGGGAATCCAAACATAGACAAACACGAGGAACGTGCCGACATAGCTGAACGACAGCGACGGACCGCCGATGATCGGCACCGCCAGAATGCCGTCGATGAGCCACGACAGATGCACGCTCTCGGCCAGCCACGTCAGAATTCCTTCTTTGGCCAGGATGAGTTTCCAGGCGTAAATCTTGACGAGATAGCTCGACCACAACGGCATCATGACCGCGAGATAAAAGAGCGCCTTGGTCCAGCCCCGCGCGTAACGCGCGGCGTAATAGGCGATCGGAAACGCGATGATCGCGCATGCGATGGTAACGAGCGAGGCCATCGCCACCGTCCGCAAGATAATTTGGACGTTGGCCTCATCCAGGAGCTGCGCATAAGTCGATAGCGTGAATTCGTGGACGACGAGGCCCGAGAAATAATCGAGGGAGTAGAAGCTCTGCAGCAGCAGTGCAAACAGCGACCCGATATAGACGATGCCGATCCACAGGAGAGGCGGCAGCAACAGAAGCAGCGTTAGGAGCTTGGGCCGCGCGATTAGGACGTCCGAAATCTTCCCGACAATGCCGCCATTGCGGTCGACTGTCACGGCGTGGCTCACGCGTCGTTCTCCATGGTGACCATGGCGGACTTCGGCCAAATGAGCCGCACGCGATCGCCTTCCTTCAGCGACGAAGCAGAAGCCGGCATCTCCGCGGTGATGCGGATGTCCCCGCCGTCCACGCTGAACCGGGTGACCGCGCCCTGATAATTGATCGCCTTGATCTCGCCGTCGGCGTGGCCGTGGTCCGCTGGCACCGACTTCCCCGCCGGAACGACGCGAATTTTCTCAGGTCGTAGGCTGGTCCATCTATCCGTCCCGCCGTGGCAGGCGGCGAAGGCAGGGGTGAGCACGTTGGAAGACCCGACAAAGTCGGCGACAAAACGAGATTGGGGCCTCTCATACACATCGGAAGGCGATCCGACCTGCACGATCCTGCCTTCGCTGAAAATGGCGACCCGATCGGCCATCGAGAGCGCTTCGCTCTGGTCGTGCGTGACGAAGACGAAAGTGATCCCGAGCTCCCTCTGCAAGGTCCTCAGTTCCTCCTGCATCTGTTCCCTAAGCTTGAGGTCGAGCGCGCCGAGGGGCTCGTCGAGCAGAAGCGCCTTCGGTCCGTTCACCAGCGCGCGGGACAGCGCCACGCGCTGACGTTGGCCTCCTGACAATTGCGCCGGGCGGCGATCTGTGAACCCGTCAAGCTTCACCATGGCAAGCGCGTCCCTTGCCTTGGCCTCGCGTTCGGCGCGGCCGACGCCCTTGATCATCAGGCCGTAAGCGACATTCTCGCCCACCGTCAAATGGGGGAACAGGGCATAGTCCTGAAACACCGTATTGACGTTGCGCTTGTAGGGGGGAACGCCATCGGCGGTGTCGCCGAAGATCTCGATATGGCCTTCGTCCGGCTGCTCGAACCCGGCGATGAGACGCAGGCACGTGGTCTTGCCCGAGCCCGAGGGCCCGAGCATGGCGAAGAACTCGCCCTCCGCGATGTCTAGGGTGACATCGTCCACCGCCCGGATCGAACCGAAATGGCGGCTGACATTGACGAACCTAACGGCCGGCGGCATGACGCTGCGCCATCGCGGGAAGTGCCCCCCTGTTAGAGCTACTTACCGAGAATGGCAATGTAGTCCTTGGCCCACTGCGAATAGGGAACGCACGCGCCCTCTTGCTCGCATTTGGCCGTCGGCGTCCGCCAGAACCAAATCTGTTCGAAATTGTCGAAGCCGTTGGTGGCGCAACCCGTATCGGTCAGGAGCTCGTTGCCCTTACAGGCGGCCGGCACCGACGGGACGGAGCCGAACCACGAGGCGAGGTCGCCCTGCAGCTTCGGGCTCAGCGAATGCTCCAACCATTTGTAGGCACAGTTCGGATGCTTCGCGTCGGCGTGCATCATTGTCGTATCGGCCCAGCCCGTTGCTCCCTCCTCCGGGATGGTCGAGCTGATGGGCTGCTTTTCACCTTCCAGCAGGTTGACCTGGAAAGGCCATGACGACGAGGCGACGACGCCTTCATTCTTGAAGTCGTCGACCTGCACCATGGCGTCATGCCAGTAGCGTCCAACCAGAGCCCTCTGCGCCTCCAGCACCTCCATGGCGGCTGCATATTGCTCCTTGGTAAGCTCGTAGGGATTCTTGATCCCGAGCTCCGGCTTCTTCTTCATGAGGTACACGGCGGCATCGGCGACATAGATCGGGCCGTCATAGGCCTGCACGCGCCCCTTGTTGGTCTTGCCGTCGGGCAGGTCCTGCTCCTCGAATACGACCGACCAGCTCTTGGGCGCCTCCTTGAACACGTCGGTGCTATAGGCGAGCACGTTCGGACCCCATTGGAACGGAACGCCGTAATGGGTGCCGTCGACCGTGTGCCAGGGCGCGTCTTTCAGCCTGTCGTCCACGGTGCTCCAACTTGGGATCAGCTCGACATTGATCGGCTGGATTTTCTTGCCCGCGACGAGACGCAAGGAAGCATCGCCGGACGCGGTGACGAGGTCGAACCCACCCTGGTTCATCAGAGTCACCATTTCGTCGGAGGTGGCCGCCGTCTTCACATTGACCTTGCAGCCGGTCTCCTTCTCGAACGCGGTGACCCAGTCGTAAGCCTTGTCGGTATCTCCCCGCTCGATGTAGCCGGGCCACGCAACGATATCGACCTCACCTTCGCCGTCCCCGACGGCGGTGGGCATTTCAGCCAGCGCGGGCCCCGACAGAGCAAACAGGATCAAAGAAGCTGAAACACCGAATGCGCGGTTCATGGTCATGTTCTCCCTAAGCGTGACAAGTAGGCCGCCGGCTTTCGGATTTCCGAAGGACGCGCTGCCCCAGGTACATACCGTTCGAAATGCTAGTCGAAGAGCCTACCGAGCGCCACTGGCAAGCCGCCGACCGTGACAACTCGTTCATTTCTGCGCCGCCATGACCTCGACGAGGGCGGCGGCGGCACGATTGCCGCTTTCGACGCCGCCGTTCATAAAGCCAAGAAAGTCGCTGCTCGTATGCTCGCCGGCGAATTGCAGGCGCCCATCAAGAGCGGGCTCGGACGCTACCTCCAACATCGTGGTGTATTGCCCGACCTTGGCGCTGGCATAGCTGCCGAGCGTGTAGGGATAGGTGCTCCAGAACCAGGACACGACGGCCGCGGGATCGATGCTTTCAGCCAGCTTCGGCGCCATCTTCGGCAGGTCCGCGCGAAAGGCATCGAGCGCCGACTTCGCGTCTTCGGCGCCGGGTTTGACGCCCAGAAAATTCGTGATGATGCCGGCATCGCCCGACTGGCCGCGGCTTGAGTCCCACAGATTCTGAAAGCCGAGATCCGAATAGAACGTGCCGTTCGACGGGGCGGGCAAGCCGGTGTCGGCGCCATGCCAGGCGCGCGACGTGGTTCCCTGGAGGACTTTCGCGTTCTGGCCATAGCCGAGCTCGCGAATGCATTCCAATTTCTCGTCGCCGAGGTCCAGACCCTCGAGACCCTCGACCTGCCGCAGCTTGGTGAATGGCAGCGCCAGGATCACAGCGTCATAGCTCTCGGAGATCGCCCCACCGGGCGCGTTGAGCCCCAGGACGATCTTTCCGTCCTTGGTGTCGAGCGACGTCAGCGCGTGCCCTTGCTTCATGTCGATCTTGTTCTCGAGCGCTGCCAGGAGAGCCTTGATGAGCGCCGAGGACCCGCCCTTGATGCGGTAGAGCTCATCGCTCTCTCCGAACATCTGGAACGGCTCGCTCATATCGGTGCCGATGAAGTCCACCATGTTGAGGCTGGACTGGTCCTTGGTCTCGAGACCGAATTCGATGTTGTAGCCCACGTCCAGCAGATCGATGACCCAGTCATCGGTCTTTCCGCGGAATTGCTCGAGGTAGTCCTTCAGACTCATGTTATCGAGCTTGGTCGCGTGCTCGGTCCAATTATCCTCGTCGTCGTATATTTGGTCGGCGTCCTCGGCGATCTGCTTAGCGATCGGCGCAAACGCGCCGGTTTCGTTCTCGGGATCGATCATCTCCGACGGTGTATGGAATTTGCCGTTGAAGAAATAGAGGTCCTCGCCATCGTCCTCGGCGGCGAGAGTTTGCAGTTCGACTCCGACCTCCTTGGCGAGAGCCTGGAGATCCTCGTGATTGGTATCCACGAATTCGCCGCCGAGTTCGCAAAACATCCCCTTGTAGAAATCGTAGTGGGTGTACATGCGCCCACCCCAACGATTGCTCGCCTCGAAGAGAACCGGCTTCGCGCCGGCGGCTAGCAATCGGAAAGCGGCGGTCAACCCCGCGACCCCGCCGCCGACGATGGCGACCGAGTCCCCACCTGGCTCTTTGGCATAGGCGCTCCACTTCAAGCTGGGAGCGAGAACCGCAGCGCCGGCCGCGGCAGCGGAAAGTCGGAGCAGCCGCCGTCTCGTCACGACAGACGAGCGCGCAAGGACGACACCGCTGTCATGGGCCGAACGGACCAAGGCTTTCTTGAGTGCGAAGAATAACGGCGTGCGCGACATGACAATCACCCAGGTTGTGATCGACGAAGGTCCGCCGCACCTGCGCTTTCGCAAGTGTGGTGTCCGAGTGTGTCACAAGCCGTGGCGTTGCAGAAGCGCAGACTGCGGGAGTCCGGCAGCTTCCGGCAGCGTCATTTTCGCGCCGGCAGCAGGCAGGACGCCGGCAGGGGACGGCTCGCGACCTCGCGCAGGGCGAAACTCGATTTCAACCGGACGACGCCCGGGAGCCGCGACAGTTCCTCTTTGTGGATGCGTTCGAAATCGGCAAGGTCCCGCGCCAGAACCGAGACGAAATAATCGTCCTCGCCTGACATCAAATGGCAGGAGACCACCGACGGCGCGAGCGCGATGGCCTCCTCGAAGGCTTTGAGCAGGTCCTCATTCTGGCTCTTGAGGCTGATCTGCACGACGACGGTCATGCCGAGACCCAGCGCGTGGCGGTTGAGCCGCACCTGGTAGCCCTCGATGACGCGTCTTTCCTCAAGCGCGCGAATGCGCCGGGCGATCGCCGTGGCGGACAGCGGAATCCGCTCAGCCAAGTCGACTTGGCTTTGACGCCCATCCTCCAGCAACGCGCCGAGGATCGCGCGATCCAGCGCATCCAACTCAATTTCTTTCATTTTTCTGCGCTCTTTAGGCTCTATGAGCCTAATTATAGCACAAATAGCCGGATCGAACTAAGAAAACGCCGGGTAACGCTGCCGGTAAAATGCCAGTCTTTGGGAACGACTATCCCCATCCCACGGAGTGGACCCATGCGCATCGGTGTGCCGACGGAGATCAAGAGTGACGAGTTTCGGGTAGGCCTCGTGCCCGGCTCGGTTCGCGAGCTGACGGCACGTGGCCACGAGGTCGTGGTGCAGGCCGGCGCCGGTGCCGGCATTTTCGCCGACGACGCCGCCTACGAAAAGGCCGGCGCGCGGATCTTGCCGACGGCGGACGCTGTGTTTGTCGAGGCTGACATGATCGTTAAGGTCAAGGAGCCGCAGGCGGTCGAGTACCGCCGGCTAAAGCCGCATCAGATCCTCTTTACCTATCTTCACCTCGCTCCGGATCCAGAGCAGGCCCGTGGCCTTATGCAGTCGGGCACCACCGCCATCGCCTATGAGACCGTCACGGATTCCGCTGGGGGCCTCCCGCTCCTAGCTCCCATGAGCGAGGTCGCCGGGCGTCTGGCCATCGAGGCCGCCGCGATCGCACTTCGCCGTCCTACGGGCGGGCGGGGCGTGCTCATGGGCGGCGTTCCCGGGGTTCGTCCGGCCAAGGTCACGGTGCTCGGCGGCGGCGTCGTCGGCACGCACGCAGCGCGCATGGCCGCCGGCCTCGGTGCCGATGTGTCGATCATCGACCGTTCGCTGCCGCGTCTGAGGCTGCTCGATGAGCTGTTCGAGGGACGCGTGCGCACGCTTGCCTCAACCTTGGAGACCGTCGAAACCGAAGTCCTCGACGCCGACGTGGTGGTCGGGGCGGTCTTGGTCGCCGGCGCCAGCGCACCGAAGCTGGTCCGCAGGGACATGCTTGCCCGGATGAAGCGCGGCGCCGTGCTCGTCGATGTTGCCATCGACCAGGGCGGCTGTTTCGAGACGTCCAGGCCCACCACCCATGCCAATCCGACCTTCGAAATCGACGGCATCATTCATTACTGCGTGGCGAACATGCCCGGCGCGGTCCCGACAACGTCCGCCCAAGCGCTCAACAATGCAACGTTGCCGTTCGTCATGAAACTCGCCGACAAAGGCTTGGCGGCGCTCGATGAGGATCCGCATCTCGCCGCGGGGCTCAATGTCCGCAACGGCAAGATCACACACGATGCGGTCGCTGCCTCGCTCGGCTTCGGACACGCTCCGGCGGAGCGTGTCGCCCTGGCCGCGGCTTAAATCTGTCCCCCGGACGCAATCCCCCCGCGTCCGTCGCCGGTCCGTTTCGCCCCCTCGAAAGCGGGCCGGCATTTTATTTAAGGCTTGGAAAGTCGAACTGCGCGCCGCCACGAATGCCGGTTGGCCAACGTGCGGTCACAGTCTTGAGCCGCGTGTAGAAGCGCACGCCTTCCGAACCGTAAACCGCATGATCGCCGAACATAGATCGCTTCCAGCCGCCGAAGGAGTGATAGGCGACGGGCACCGGGATCGGCACATTGATGCCGACCATGCCGGCCTCTATCGACGAGGCGAATTCGCGGGCGACGTCGCCGTCGCGGGTGAAGATTGCGGTTCCGTTGCCGTATTCGTGGCTGTTAACGAGATGGGCGGCTTCCTGATAGCCGCCGGCCCGGACAACCGACAGCACGGGGCCGAAGATCTCGGTCTTATAGATGGCCATGTCTTTGGTCACTCGGTCGAACAGCGAGCCGCCGAGGAAGTAGCCACGCTCATAGCCCTGTAGCTCGAGCCCTCGGCCGTCGACCACGAGCTCGGCGCCTTCCGCGACGCCCTGATCGATTAGACCGACGATGCGCTGCTTGGCTTCAGCCGTGACTACGGGGCCCATCTCGGAGTCGGGATCCGTGGCCGGGCCGACCATCATCGTGCGGATCTTAGGAGCGAGCGCCTCGACCAACCGGTCTGCGGTCTGCTCACCCACGGGAACCGCCACCGAGATCGCCATGCAGCGTTCGCCGGCGGACCCAAAGGCCGCACCCATCAACGCATCGACCGCCTGGTCCACGTCGGCGTCCGGCATGACGATCATGTGGTTCTTGGCGCCGCCCAATGCTTGCACGCGCTTGCCGGAAGCGGAGCCTCTGCGGTAGACGTGCTCGGCAATCGGCGTCGAGCCGACAAAGCTCACGGCCTTGACGTCGGGATGATCGAGAAGTGTGTCGACCGCGACCTTGTCGCCATGGACGATGTTGAGCACACCTGGCGGAAAGCCCGCTTCCTGAAACAGCTCCCAGATCAGCATCGAGGTGGAAGGATCACGCTCGGACGGTTTGAGCACGAAAGTGTTGCCGCAGGCGACCGCCACCGGATACATCCACATCGGCACCATGGCCGGAAAGTTGAACGGCGTGATCCCCGCGACGACGCCGAGAGGTTGACGGTCGGACCAACTGTCGATCTCGGGGCCGACATTGCGGCTGTACTCGCCCTTGAGCAGATGCGGAATTCCACAGGCAAAATCGACGACGTCGATCCCCCGGGCGAGTTCGCCGAGCGCATCCGCATGGGTCTTGCCATGTTCGCTTGAGATGGTCCGGGCGATGTCGTCGGCGTGGCGCTCCAATAATTCCTTTAAGCGAAACATTGGCTTGACCCGCTTCAGCGGCGGCGTCGCGCCCCATGGGCCAAAGGCTCTCGCCGCCGCTGCCACAGCGTTGGAAACTTCCTCGGCGGTCGACAGCGGCAGGCTCGCGATCTGCTCGCCGGTGGCGGGATTGTAGACGGGCGCCACGCGCGAGGAGCCCGACGCTACCTTTCGTCCGTCAATGGCGTTTTGAATGGTGTCCATCTGGAAGATGACCTCACGCTGCCGCTCTGAGAACGCCGGAGAGAATATCGATCAGCCGGTCTATCTCCTGCTTCTCGATGATCAGCGGCGGCGACATCGCGATAATGTCGCCTGTTGAGCGGACGAGCAGACCCCGATTGAAGGCTTCGACGAAGACGTTATAGGCGCGCTTCGACGGCTCGCCGGGGATCGGCTCGAGCTCGATGGCGCCGATCAGGCCGATATTCCGAATATCGATAACGTGAGGCAGCCCCTTGAGGGAGTGGATGCCATCCTCCCAATAAGGCGCGAGGTCCGCCGCCCGCGTCAGCAGCCCCTCCTCCTTGTACGTTTCGAGCGTACCGATGGCCGCCGCACAGGAGACAGGATGGCCGGAATAGGTGTAGCCGTGGAAGAAATCGATCACATCCTCGGGGCCGTTCATGAAGGCCTCGTGGACCACTTTTTTCACCAGCACCGCGCCCATGGGAATGGTGCCGTTGGTGAGGCCCTTGGCCGTGGTGATGAGGTCCGGGGAAACGTCGAAATAGTCTGCGCCGAATGGCGTGCCGAGACGGCCGAACGCGGTAATGACCTCGTCGAAGATCAGCAGGATGTCGTGCTTGGCGCAGATCGCCGCCAGCCGCTTCAGATAGCCCTTGGGCGGCACCAGCACCCCCGTCGAGCATGCGACCGGTTCGACGATGACGGCGGCGATGGTCGAGGCGTCATGGAGCGCCACGAGCCGTTCCAAATCGTCAGCCAGCTCCGCGCCATGCTCCGGCTCGCCGCGGCTGAACGCGTTTCGGGACAAGTCATGGGTGTGGCGAATGTGGTCGACGCCGGTCAGCAGGCTGCCGAACATCTTGCGATTGCTGGCAATGCCGCCCACCGACGTGCCGCCGAAATTGACACCGTGATAGCCGCGCTCGCGCCCGATCAGCCTGACCTTGGTCGCGTTGCCCTTCGCCCGATGATAGGCGAGCGCCATCTTGAGCGCGGTCTCGACCGACTCCGATCCCGAGTTGGTGAAGAACACATGGTCGAATCCGGGCGGGGCAATGTTGACGAGCTTCGAGGCGCACTCGAACGCCTTGGGATGCCCGATCTGGAACGAACCCGCGAAGTCGAGTTCGCCGACCTGATTACGGATCGCCTCGACGATTTTCGGCCGGCAGTGACCGGCATTCACGCACCACAATCCCGACGTGCCGTCGAGAATGCGACGTCCGTCGTCGGTCGTGTATTGCGTGCCTTCGGCGCTGACGAGAAGACGGGGCGCCTTCTTGTATTGGCGGTTCGCCGTGAACGGCATCCAATATGCTTCAAGATCGTTGGTCGAGAGCCTGGCGCTCATGTTTGTGCCTCGTCGCCGTGACAGCAGTGACCGGTAAATTGTTGGGTTTAAAGCCTCAGCCTTGCAACACGACCGGGCTCGTACCGCCCCAGCTGACCCAGACCTTCTCGCCCCAGCCGAAATCGTCTTGGTCGAAGCGGGAGCGATTGGGACGCGATATCCGGATCAGCGTCCCGTTGGCAAGCTCTACGTGAAAGATCGAGAAATCGCCAAGATAGGAGATTTCCTTGATCTCCCCTTTGGCGACATTGTGCGCCGGCGGGCACTCAGGCACCGAAGGCGGGGCGTCCGCCTCCTTGTGCAAGTTCATCTTCTCGGGGCGGATCGCGACCCACACGCCAGAGGACTCCTGCCCAAGCACGGCGTGGGGAACATAGATGCGATGCGGCGCCAGCTCGGGGCAGGCGACGGTCGCTTCATCAGGCTTATCGTCGATCAGTTTGCCTTCGAACATGTTCACCGAACCGATGAAGTCGGCGACGAAGCGCGACGCCGGAAATTCATATAGGTCGGACGGCGTGCCGAGCTGCGCGATCGAACCCTTATTCATGACCGCGATACGGGAGGCGATCGCCAGAGCCTCGGTCTGGTCATGGGTGACCATGATGAACGTGATGCCGACCTTCTGTTGCAACTGGGAAAGCTCGAAGCGCATGGCCTCGCGCAACTTGGCGTCGAGCGCCGAGAGCGGCTCGTCCAGCAGCAGGACCTTCGGCTTCTTGACCAATGCACGGGCCAGCGCCACGCGTTGTCGCTGACCGCCCGAAAGCTGGTCCGGTTTGCGGTCGGCAAGCTGCCCGAGCTGCACCAGTTCGAGAGCTTCCTGCACGCGGTCCGCCCGCTGCGGCTGAGGCACGCGGTCGATCTTGAGCCCGTAGGCGACGTTATCCGCGACCGTCATATGCGGGAACACGGCGTAGGACTGGAACACCATGTTCACGGCGCGCTTGTTGGGAGGGATGTCTTCCATGTCCTGACCGTCGATCAGGACCTGGCCCTCGGTTGGCACCTCGAGGCCCGCAAGCATGCGCAACAAGGTCGTCTTGCCGCAACCGGACGGACCGAGCAGCGCGAAGAATTCGCCGGGCTCGATGTCGAGGGTGACGTGGTCCACGCCGACTGTGGATCCCCACCGCTTGCAGATGTTGCGAAAGCTGATGATAGGCTTGACGGTCGCTTCAGTCCCGCCGGGTGATACTTGGTCCACGTTCATCATCCCTCTAAGGCTACTTTTTCCCCCTGCCCTGCATCAGCATCATCAGCGCCATGAGGACGATGGTCACAAGGATCAGCATGGTCGACGCGGCGTTGACTTCGGGGGTCACCGAGAAGCGCAGCATGGAATAGACCTTCACCGGGAAGGTGACCGTGTCAGGGCCCGAGGTGAAGAACGTAATCACAAAGTCGTCGAGCGACAGCGTAAATGACAGCAGCGCCCCCGCAATCAGCGCAGGTTTGAGATGGGGCAGCAGCACATCGCGGAACGCCTGCCAGTCGTTGGCGCCGAGGTCGCGCGCAGCCTCCTCCTGTTCCTGGTTGAAGCTGGCGAGCCTGGCACGAACCACCAGCGCGACGAAGGGGAAGCAAAATGAGACATGAGCGATAATGATCGAGCCGAGACTGAACGGCCATATGAGGTCGTTCGGCCAGGGCAGCACACGCGTGAAGAACAGCAGCATCGAGACGCCCATGCAAATCTCCGGCACCACGATGGGCAAGGTGAACGCACCCTCCACGGCGGTCTTGCCGAAGAAGCGGTAGCGCCATAACAGAATGCCGGCCAGCGCGCCGATCACGAGGGAAATCAGGGTGGCGAACAGCGCGATCGTCAGGGAGTTGGCAAAGGCAATCAGCAGATCCTCGTTGTTGAAGAGCTTCTCGTAATATTTGAGCGTGAAGCCGCGCCAAACGATATTGCGCTTGCTGTCGTTGAAACTGAAGATGACGAGCGCGACGAGCGGCGCGTACAGAAAAAAGAACACGACGAAGAGCCAAAGCTTCATCTGCCATGCGCGATTATATTCGAGGGGTGCGCGTCGGGTGGCCATCTTCTAGATCCCGTGACCGTCGTCGGACGGCTTGCCGCGCGTGAGGTAGACCCGCAAGGCGATGGCGGCAAACGTCGCGTACATCAGCAGGAACGACAGCGAGGCGCCGAATGGCCAGTCATTGGCCTTTTTGAACTGACGCTCGATAACGTTGGCGATCATCTGGCTGTCGGGGCCGCCGAGCAGATCCGGCGTCAGATAGGCGCCGAGCGCCGGGACGAAGGTGATGATGATGCCGGAGATGATTCCCGGGAGCGCCAGCGGCACCACGATCAGGAACAAGGTCCGGATATGGCCCGCGCCGAGGTCAAGGCTCGCCTCGATGAGAGACTTGTCGAGCCGGTCGAGCGCTGCGTACAGCGGCAGCACCATGAAGGGCAGATGCACGTAGACCAGGCCGAACACGACGGCAAAGTTGTTGTAGAGCATCTGCAAGGGCGTGAAGTCGCCCAACGGCTGCAGGCCGACGAGCGTCATGAGCCAACTGCCCTGGTTCCAGAGCCATTCGAGCGTGAAGTTCACGTAGCCCTGAGTCCGCAGCACCGCAATCAGCGCATAGGTGCGGATCAGCAGATTGGTCCAGAACGGCAGCATGATCAGCAGCAGGATCCACGCGCGCCACCGTTCGCTGGCGAAGACGATCGAGAGCGCCACCGGAAAGCCGATGATGAGACAGAGTAATGTCGTGATCCCGGCGACGAAGATCGACTTGGCGAAGATGCCGAGATAGAGCGGCTGGAGTGCCCGCACATAGTTGGCGAAGGTGCCGCTGATGTCGACTTCGGTCAGACCCTGATTCTGACCGAAGCTATAGGCCCATACGATCGCGAGTGGCGCGAGGAAGAACACGATCACCCAAGCAATAGGCGGCACTGCTATCGCCAAAAAAGCTAGCCGACGCTCTTGTGTCTGGGTTGCCATGGCGGGCGTCCTGTCCCTCCCCTATGCCACTCGCGTCCGCTTACCTTATGCCGCCCGCAGCCGGGTCATCGCCTCGTCGAGCAGCCGCGTGAAGTCGGCGCCGAGGTAGCGTGGATATTCGCATTTGGCCATGAGGTCGGCTGGCGGGAAGATGACCTTGTTGTCCTTGTAGGAGTCCGGCATCAGCGCGACGGCTGCCGCGTTGGGAGACGGATAAAGGATGGTCTTGGTGATCTCCGCGCCGACCTCCGGCTCGAAGATGAAGTTCAGGAACTTGAGCGCATTCTCCGGATGGGGCGCGCCTTTCGGGATGGCTAGCGTGTCCTGCTGCTTCATGGCGCCTTCCTTCGGCACGACGAAGTTGATGTCGTCATCCTCGGTCATGATCTGGGCAATGTCGCCGTTGTATTCCATCACGAGGTCGACCTCGCCCGAAAGGAGAAGGTCCTGGCCATTGTCCTCGTGGAAGGCCTTTATGTTGGGCTTCTGCTTGATGAGCATGGCCTCGGCCTCCTTGATCAACTCAGGCGAGTCATCGTTGATGGATTTGCCGAGATACTTGAAGCAATTGCGGAACAGCTCGCTCGCGTCGGACATGACGGCGATGCGCCCTTTATACTCGTCGGAATTGAAGAGGTACTTCCAGCTGTCGGGCACTTCCTTGACCTTGGACTTGCGGTAGCCGATGCCGATCACGAGCCAGGTATAGGGCAGGCTGTATTTGCGGCCCGGATCAAAGGGCGCATCGTCCATGAACTCGGGCGCGATGTTTTTGATATTCGGGATATTCGCGTGATCGAGCGGCTCGAGCAGGTCGGCCTTGATCATGCGCTCGACGAACTCGCTACCCGGGACGATGACGTCGTATCCGGGGTTGCCCGCGCGCAGCTTGGCGAACAACTCGTCGTTCGTCGCGAACAGGCTCATATTGACGTCGATGCCGCTCGCGTCCGCGAAATCTTCGAGCGTGGTCTCGCCGATATAGGTGTCCCAGTTGTAGAAGTTGAGCTTCTTCTCCTCTTCCGCCGCCAGCGCGGAGAACTTCTTGCTGGTAAGGGTGATGCCGACCGCGGCAGCGCCGAGGCCTTTAAGAATTGATCGGCGTGAATGGGATCCGAAGATAGACTTCTTGCGCGCGTCGGACATGCTCACTCTCCCTTGTGCTTACTGATCGTGCTGCTAATTCCTACTTCAAAAACTTCCATTCAATGGTTGCTCGCTTCCGAGTATGGCTTGTCCCTGGGACCCTCACCAGCCTAATAGGTAGTCAGTTCTCACCCGATCTGATCAATCATGCATCTATCGCGCCCAGGCAGATGTATTTGACCTCCAAATATTCCTCCAAGCCTTCGGCGCCCCCTTCGCGGCCGAGCCCGGACTCCTTGACGCCACCGAACGGCACGACCTCATTCGAAAAGATGCCCTCATTGACGCCGACCATCCCGGCATCGAGCTTTTCGGCGACCCGCCAAGCGCGGCTCAGGTCCCGGCTGAATAGGTAAGCGGCAAGCCCGAAGGGCGTGTCGTTGGCCAGCTGGATCGCTTCTGCCTCGGTATTGAACCTGACCAGAGCGGCCACGGGACCGAAGATCTCCTCGCGCACGATGCTCATATCGGGCGTCACGCCGACGACGACCGATGGGCTGTAAAACAGCGGTCCCGCGGGAGCGATCTCGCCGCCGGCCACAACTTTGGCGCCCTTGCTTACCGCTTCCGATACCAGCGTCTCGACCTTGACGATGGCCTCCGCGCTGATCAGTGGGCCAACCGCGTTGCCCGGCTCCATGCCCGGCCCCACGCCCAGCTTGCCGACGGCATCGACGAGCGCCGCGGCGAACCGGTCATAAACCCCGGACTGAACGAGGATGCGGTTGGCGCAGACGCATGTCTGGCCCGCGTTGCGGTATTTTGAGGCCATGGCGCCGGCAACTGCCACATCGAGATCGGCGTCGTCGAACACCAGGAGCGGCGCGTTGCCGCCGAGTTCCAAAGTGAGCTTCTTCACCGTGTCAGCGCATTGCCGATAAAGGATCTTGCCCACTTCGGTCGAACCGGTGAAGGAGAGCTTGCGGACGCGGCTATCGTCGCAGAATACCTTGCCTACAGCGGGAGCGTCGTCGGTCGTGACGATGTTGAGGACGCCCGGCGGCAGGCCTGCATCCTCCGCAAGCTTGGCCAGCGCGAGAGCGCAGAGCGGCGTTTCGGCCGCGGGCTTGACCACGATCGTGCAGCCGGAGGCGAGCGCAGGCGCCACCTTGCGGGTGATCATGGCGACCGGGAAGTTCCAAGGCGCAATCGCGGCGACGACCCCGATCGGCTGCTTGATGGTAAGGTATCGTTTGGAGGCCATAGTCGTGGGAATCGTACGGCCGTAGGCGCGCTTCCCCTCCTCGGCGAACCACTCGATGAAGGAGGCGCCGTATGCAATTTCTGCGCGGGCTTCGGCGAGCGGCTTTCCCTGCTCGGTCGTCATCAGTTGAGCCAGGTTTTCAGTCTCGGCTGTCACCAAGTCGAACCAGCGCTTCAGGACCGCCGCCCGCTCCTTCGCAGGCTTGGCCGACCAAAGGGGGAGCGCGCGGCTTGCGGCGTCGACGGCCCGGACGGCATCCTCGGCCCCAAGATCCGGAACGGCCGCCACCTCGGCACCCGTGGCAGGATCGGTGACCGAGAACGTCTTTACCGAATTGATCCATTCGCCATCGATGAAAGCGGCTGTCGGAAACTTCTTGGCGATCATGTTCATCGGGACCCTCCGTCGGCGGCATCGCATTTGGCGACCCGGTGTATCGCGGTCCCGTTGCGCGGCGTGACGTTCTCCAGCCGGCCATCGATAACCGCCTGATGGGGCAGTTCCATGATGCCGGCGATCTTTTCGAAGTGGGCGAGAGATGTCATTGCTGCTTCACGCGCCTTGTGCGTACCAGAGATGATCGAGGGGGGTCACGATGCGCTCGAAATTGCTGCGTTCGACGTGCTTTAGGCGCGAGAAGGCGTCCTGAAATGTCGAGCCGAATGCGCTGCGCACAATCTCGGACCCTTCGAAGAGGGCGAGTGCGTTGAGCCAAGACGTTGGCAGCGGAGGCGCCTCGATCGTTTCGGCATGGGTTTCGATGGCTGGACCAGGATCAATCTCATGCGCGAGCCCATGGCTTATCCCCGCCAACATGGACGCAATGACGAGATAAGGATTCGCATCGGCTCCGGCAACGCGGTGCTCGACACGGGTCGCGGCGCGCTCTGCGTGCGGAATTCGGAGCGCTACAGTGCGGTTGTTGAAGCCCCAATGGGCGGCCATCGAAACATAGGCTTTCGGCACATAGCGGCGATAGGCATTAGCCGACTGAGCCCAGACTGCCATGAAGTCGGCCATCGACGCGCGCAGTCCGCCGAGGGCGTGGCGGAACAGAGGCGAGATCGGGTCGCCGGCAAAAAGATTGTCGCCCGATCGATCGAGGAGGCAGAGGTGGACATGCATCCCCGAACCGGCCCAATCATGGTGCGGCTTCGCCATGAACGTCGCATCGAGCTGGTGCGCGTGCGCCGCGGCCTTCACCGCCCGCTTCAGAAGCAAGCCGTCGAGCGCGGCCCCAACGACATCGGCGCGATGCTTCAGATTGATCTCGAACTGCCCAGGCCCTGATTCCTGTATGACACCGTCGACGGGGATGCCTTGCGCCTCGCAGACACGGAAGATGTCGTCGATGAACGGCGACAGCGCATCCATGTCCTCGAAACCGAAGGTCAGCGGACGCGCCGGATCGTCGGCGACGCCTTCGGGAGTTTCAAGCAGGAACACGCCGGCAGCGTTTCTCTTCGTAACGTAGAATTCGAGCTCCACGGCGGCGACCGGCGTGCGGCCCGCACGCACGAACCGCTCGACCTGGTTGGCGAGAACCGCACGGGGATCCAGTTCATCTCCGACATCGGTGGCCACCACAACTTGCGCCCGCTTGCCGTCGCCGACCGGGATCGGCGCCAAGGTCCCACTCAGCAGATGACAACACGCGTCCGGATCGCCGGTCTCCCAGAGTCTGCCGGTTTCTTCCACGCAGTTCCCGAACGGATCCATGATGAAGACTGAGCTTGGCATCATGAGGCCGCGCTTGGCGACGCCGAGGAGGTCCGGGCGGCGGATGCGCTTGCCCCGCGCGATACCATTCATGTCGAACATGAAAGCGTCGATCCAGTGCA
>Ga0307380_10002775_pt1 | contig 24521 bp, 23 predicted proteins | sample UN3MG_FD_202239 | JGI IMG/M metagenome (GOLD analysis project Ga0307380, IMG submission 202239) | Soil microbial communities from Risofladan, Vaasa, Finland - UN-3 | ecosystem: Environmental > Terrestrial > Soil > Coastal area > Acid sulfate soil | place: Finland: Risofladan, Vaasa | collected... | reverse complement strand
TAGAATGGACAACAACCAGACCGGCATCGCTGTCGATCCCGGCATTTGCCGTTGTCTGGCTGCCCGAGGCAAGAACAACTTCATCGGCCGCTGTCAGACTAATACTGCCGCCGTCGCCGGTGGTACCGTCGGCATGGATATGGCCGTTTTGCTCTATCCTGCCGATACCGCCCGAGACTTTTGGCAGCTCCAGCGCCGAAGAAAAAACGTCACCGGCGGCAAGAACAACCGTACCGGCGGAAGCAGAGATTTGGCCTTCGTTAATAACTTCACCGTCTCCCTCTTCGGGAAGTGTAACCGAATACATCTCGGTAAGGATTTGACTTCCCGGTTCACCAAGGAGCACTCTGTCACCGGCTGCCATCACGACAAATCCACCTTCACCTGTCGAGATTGTTCCGGTATTGAGAATTTTCCTGCCGATAAGCGCCACGCCTTCGGCCACGCCCTCAGCACCGGGAGTAGTGGTTATTGTACCGCTGTTAATTACCCCGAGTCTCTCCTGGACATCTACCCCTTCAATATCGCCAACGAATTCATACTTACCAGTTGCCTCACCATTTGAGAATGCGCTGTCTGTAATATTGAGGTTGGAAGCGATCAACTGTGTGACATTGACGGTAGAACCTTCACCGAAGACGATCCCGGCGGGATTCACGATGAAAATCCGCATGCCCACACCGCTGAGCGTGCCGTCGAACTGTGTTGCGCTTCCCGACATTATCCTGTTGAGCACGGCGGAGTTGCTCACGTCCCCGACCTGCAGGAACGTGAGACTTTCAGTGGAGTCGGTGTTTATCCCTCCTGATCCTGGAACGCCCCACTGGATTACCGACTGGGGCTGGTCCACCGTGACGGTGGTGTTGATATCGTAGTCTATCGTTCCGGTCCCGACGGTAAATGCCCCTCCTGCAGGCGTGGCCAGCACGGCCGGCAGCCATGCGTTCAAAACCAGGCACCATATCAGAAAATAGATGATCCCCCTTCTAAAATAACGTTTTTTAATTATCTTTGTTATGGTTTCCATTTCTCTCTTCCTTGCTAAAAAATTGTGATTAATATCTTGAATTGTTTATACGACGTTGCGGATATCTGCTTCAGCATCACACATTGAGATTTATTCTCAATCAACCTCTTAGTCCATCGGCAAAAGTATTCGAAAATCTTCTGCCTTTTATAGGACGGATGACAAGGAATTTGTCATGAAAACAGGGATTATATTTTGCTCAGCACAGCTTTAAAACAGCTATATCAGGTCAGTTATCAAGGATCACGTTCGAGCTTTGAAGTTTACTGGAAAGAGGTGCTAACACAGAAAAGGGCTGGCTTGATGCAGCAAAAAACTCGCTCCCAATACTAATAATGAGTTTTAAAGCCGCTTGCGAATATCCGGTTCATGCCGGAGAGATCGTCAATAGTATCGTAACCACTAACCGGGGGCCGGGCAGCATAAATCATTTTCATATTTTTGTGCCGGTCGAGGTAGTAATACGGCTCGCATAGCCGACTTAAGAAATCGCGTTTTCAATATTAAGAATGCACTTTTGTTAATCCTATGAGACATCTGCTCAGACCACAAAGGGCACCGAATATTAAGAGCCGGCGTCAATGCCGGAGCACGCCGGCTGGACATTAAAAAAAATGTTTAAAAAATCTTCTAAAACGATATCATTTTTATGACAAGTTCAATTGCCGGCGTTATTGTCAGTGCGCCGCGGCACAGTAATTCGACGGCTGCCTGCTCACCTGCCGGACAAACAATCGCACGGAACTTCCCAACTGGTTCGGCGAGTTGAAACTGGAGCTTGTTCGTTAAAATTTAGGCCGGAAATTATAGAGATTTCTCTGGACAGCTATGGTAAAAGCAGTTAAAATACTATTTTTGAAGATTTGATAAGTTTAAGTTTGCATTGATTAGAGGTAACTTATTATGGCACATAAAAAGGGACAAGGCTCCTCGCGGAACGGCAGAGACAGCAATCCGCAGTACAGGGGCGTCAAACGGTTCGGCGGTCAGGTCGTCAAAGCCGGCTCAATTATCGTACGACAGTGCGGGACGAAATTCTTTCCCGGCTCCAACGTCGGCATGGGCAGGGACTATACGCTGTTCGCCACCGCAGATGGACAAGTACGCTTTCAGGGCCGAAAAATCCACATCGTCTGAGAAATAACTTAAAGTAGTCGAATAGAAAAGGATGGTAATTGCCATCCTTTTTTTATATTGAGATACGAGAGTATGTTTATAGACCGGGCACAAATCTGGGTCAAGGCAGGAGACGGCGGTCACGGCTGTGTCAGCTTTCGGCGAGAAAGATTTATTCCCAAAGGCGGCCCTGATGGCGGCGACGGTGGGCGCGGAGGCAACGTATATTTCGAGGCCGTTGAAAACCTCGACACCCTGTTAGACTTCGCAGGCAAACATCACTGGCAGGCGCGGAACGGCCAGCCCGGTTCGGGAAACAACAAGCACGGTGCAAACGGCGACGACCTGATCATCAAGGTCCCGCCGGGCACGCTAATTTACGACACCGACCTGAACCTGCTGCTTAAAGACCTCAACGAGATAGGACTCAAAGTCCGCGTCTGTCGCAGCGGCAAAGGCGGAAAAGGTAATAAGGCCTTTGCAACTTCAATTAATCAAACACCAAGATACGCCGAGCCGGGCAAAAAGGGCCAGGAAAGAAATATCAGGCTCGAATTAAAGCTCATCGCCGACGTGGGCTTAGTCGGCATGCCGAACGCCGGCAAGAGCACGCTCATATCGCGCTGCTCGGCGGCGAGACCGAAGATAGCCGACTACCCCTTCACCACAATTGAGCCGGTGTTGGGTATCGTCGAGCTGAGCGATTTTCGCCGGTTCGTTATGGCCGACATCCCCGGCCTGATCGAAGGAGCACACGCCGGCGCAGGCCTCGGTCACGAATTTCTCAAGCACATCGAAAGAACGAAAATACTCGTCCACATAATTGATATCATGCCGACAGACGGCTCCGACCCCGTGGAAAATTATAAAGCCATCCGCAGCGAATTGGAGAACTACAGCAAGACCTTAGCACAAAAACAAGAAGTCATCGTCGCCAACAAAATCGACCTCGACCCGGATGGAAAAATAGTAAAAGAATTGACAGAAAAGCTACAGCAGCCGGTCCACCCAATCTCAGCAGTTACCGGCTCGGGGACGAAAGAATTGAGTGAATCCCTCTGGCAGAAGGTCAAAGAACTCAGAGGCTGATTCTCAAAAAAGGCATGAGAGGCCGAGCCAAGTCGGTCCGGTCTCCCGCCAAGATCATTTCTTATCATTTAGCCACGGAACTTTAGGTAGATCATTCGGCTCCACATCCCGTATACTCAAATCGCCATAGATTACTCTATAGGTCTTTGAGCCCGGCGGTTTCCACCAGCATACAGGTGTATTTACATCACCGAATTTGACATCTTCACCAACGTATTGATAGTCGCTATCTTCCGGCAATTGCTCTATAAACGCACAACCAAAGGTGCTCTTGTTAGAATCCTCATCTGACCAATTTTGAATCTTCTCCACATCAGCCAAACACTTTCTCTTTACCTCTTCCGTCTTAGGTCTTCCGCCCATATACCAGGTACTGAACTTACCGTCCAGATATTTTGGGTAAACAGCCAATCCTTCGATCAGATGTTGTTCGGTCAGCTCGAATGGGGTTTGTAATCGCTGAGTTTCAAGGTCCAAAAGAGAGTAGTCCGCCGGAGGTGTCATGCTGAATAATTGTTCGTCGAACTCCATATCAAAGCTGATGTCACTCATTAGTATCCTCTTTCTCCTCCCATTTTCGTCTGATATTTCCTCGATTTGTATCGGAAGAGCAGTGTCCGGGTCGGCCCAGACGGTGATTTTCTTGTTCTCCCTGGAAATTTCAAAGCAAATAGTCTCACGGCCGTTCAACTTAACCCGGCCGAGATTCTTCTCGGTACCATCCCGAAAATCTCTTTTTAGTCTCTCATACGCACGGATTTCATCACCCGGAGAAACATCGTCATCTCCAATCACCGCCATTTTTGTATTTGGATACAAAAGCAAATTTTTGTTCAACTTTGTGTTACGTATAGCCACTTTATACATCGTGTCATTTCCCGTTACATCTATTTGGGAGTGATAAGCAATTACATCTGTTCGGGAGTGGTACGGCTCCATAATTCTGGTTTCGACCACCTCCTTTTCTTTACTACTTTCGAATTCACGAATGTACATTACGGTTTGTGCGGCCTCAACGTTTTTGAGCACATCCGCCCAGCCCACACTCGCAACGCCGACCGGCCCCATAAATAGGTAAAGTCCAACAAATACACCGGTAATTATCACCGCCGCAGCGGCTAACTTTGTCATTCTGCTTTTCATAACAAATCTCCATATATTTGGCTCAGAAGAAACTGATTGTGTCTTTTCGGACTTGTCGAATTCCGTTAAAGCATCACTGATAATCCTGTCATCGATTTTCGAGTTAACCGTGATATCTGATTTAGCGAACAGTTTTTTTATCTTTTTCACTGAGCTCATTTTTATATCTCACTATTTAAAATCGACCGCAACTTACGAATTCCGTACCTATATCGACCCTTAACCGTATTGACAGAGATGCCGAGGGATTTAGCAATAATCCTGAATCGCATTTGGCCGTGTATGTGCAGCACAATCACTTCTCTTTGCTCATCCGGCAGCTCGGCCAGCGCCGAACTCAGCAGCCGCAACTCTTCGTTACAGGCTATGAGTAAACTCGGCTCGTTTAAATCCCGTTCCACAGAACATGCCTGCTCCGAATTGAGAGCCTTGGCCCGACTGTGTCTTGTCCGCATCAGATCACGCACCCGATTGGCAACACACTTTGCCAGGTAAGCTTTCAGACTGCCGGTGAGCTTAAAGCTCGCAATATTCTGAGCAAAAGCAACGAAAACATCATGAACGGCATCTTCTGCAAGACCCACATCATGCGAAAGGGCTATCGCCAAAATCAGCAGGCTATCTCTGTACTTTTCATAGATCCGGAGCAGAGCATCCCTGCTTCCCTGTTTACACCTGGTCACAAGTAACCTGTCTACCATCAAGAAAACCTCACCGATGAGCAATGAACGTTCACTACTCATACAACGATTCAGAGTGATGTTTGGGTATAAAGAAAATCGGATTCTCCACAATCTTAGCTTTTTCTTGGCTGAAAAGCGCAGAAAAAAGGCCGAGCTAAAGGAAGCCAGGCCCTTTTGATACGAGAGATCCGTAAATGCAGGTTTATTTGTCACTGCCCTCTACGAAGTTGGAAGCCATCCGGGATAATTGGCACAAATGTATCAATGTCTAACTGCGGGTTCCACTGGAATTGCTCTCTTTCGAATTGCCGTTTGAGTTCTTTCTTTGACTTTTCGTTATCAGTATCCCAATCAAATTCCATACGTACAAGAAGCTTAGTATCAGCATCGAACCACAAACGATGTATCATACTATCCTCATTGTCACCATACTTCTTAGCGCTTATTTCGAAACCAAAACATTCATGTCCATCTACAATCTGGTTCTCCAACATCCGGTCGGCCCGGTCAACAAGTCCTGCGAAGAAGACAATCTGGTGCATTGGATGTTGGCTCCTGGGATAGCCAGAAATATTGTACGTTCGGCTGTCGAAGTCAACAATCGTTCTAACAAGACGCAAGTTTATATCTTCGATTTCGAATCCTGTTTTCTGAGTGTCGACCACCTCGGAAACATACCACTCGCTTTTCACAAGGCGATCACTTGAATAATAGTCATACCGCCATGCATTCGGGGACAGATATACTGCTCTTTCGCCCTGCCGATAAACCACCGTATCGGTACTTTTCAATGCCATAACGATTTGTTCTTTTAGTCCTGCTGGAACTTCGGCAAAAGTCATTTCACCTTTTCCTGCAGCCCGGATGTCATCAGGATGGGCATTGACAAATCCTTCCGGAATCTTTAGAGTGAATATGTCCGCCGGTATTTCTGTGTGATATTCAAATTGGTCATGTATTAGAATGTATGTTTTTGCTGCATCGAAGCTGCTCCTATTGCCGTGTTTCTCTATACGGGCGGGTAACTTTGTTTCCACATCAAACCACACGCGCACAATTCGGCCTTTTGGTTCCTTGCCAAATTTACTGAGGTCTATCTCGAAACCTACACATTCACGTCCTTCAAAGATTTTCTTATCGAGAATTCGGTCGGCCCATTTGAGAAGGTCTACATAGTAGCGAAATGAATCCATCTGATTGGAATAGAAGGCCGAGTCTCTACCTTTTTCCTGAAAGTAACACTGGTATTCAAAAGAAACTTCATATTTAGTGGGACCATTAGGCTCGCGTAAAATCCACTGAGTATTCACAACAGTTGTGCCGGTGCGATAATCATACCTGTCGCGTCTATAGGCGTTTTCTGAACAAAAGCGTTTTTCCCACTCAACATTCATTGTTACAAGACCATAATCGCTGACAGACGCCCCGTGTTGTCTGTATACCAATGCCTTTACTTTTTCGAGGGACTCAATTATTTCCTGTCCCCAGGCTGTCGGTGGACTCAGCCACCATTTTCCATTCCCTGGGCTGCCGGGCCAGAAGTTTATACCACCAAAGACGCTTATAATTATCACTGCTGCGGCGGTTATCTTTGTTATTCTATTTTTCATGATCGTATCTCCAAAAAATGCTCTTATATGAGCGATCCTGCTCGTCTGCTTATGTGCTTTGGAACGACTGGGCAGAGAGGCCAATAACGTCTGTCGAAGATAGTCGTGATCTTGGTTAAATGCTTCGTACGCTTCATTCAAATCGTTATCCAACGGCGTTTTCATCGGATATTCTCCTGTTCGGCAATCAATAACTGTTTAAGGCGTTTTCGTGCCCTTTCGAGGACTCGGTAGTATCCCGACCTTGACAGGCCCATTATCATGCGAGCGGCCTCGGCCGAGTTGCCCTGCAGATAAAAAGTGTGCAAAGCTAAGCGTTCTTTATCCGGAAGCGCTGCAATCATTTTTCGAAGCAGCTCTATCCGATCATCATCCGGCGGATCCGGTACGGCAATTTGTACTTCACTAAGCTCAACACGCTTGTCTCGCAGTTGCAAACTCCAGCGCAGCCATTCATGACAGCGCAGCCGGGCAATTCCAATAAGCCACTTCCCAAAACGATCCGGATCACGCAATTTGTCCAAATTCTCATACGCCCGCATAAATACATCCTGTGCAAGGTCCTGGGCATCGGCAAGATTGCCGGTCGTATCGTAACAGACTGCACGAATCAGCGGTGCGTAGCGGTCATACAATTTCTCATAGGCTGCTTTGTCGCCGGCAAGCACAGCCAGAACAAGCATTTTATCACTCGGCGTTGTCAACTCGGGGCCCTCAAGTTTTGCCATACTTTACAAACATAGTGACCAAATGGATTAATTTGTCTACTCGAATTCAAAATTTTTCTTAGTCAGACTCTTGCGAGCAGGTCGCTGACAGGATAAGTAGCAAACGGCGCATGCAGGGCTGAACCAATGGGACGATGGAAGATAGGTTGTCGGTGAACCGTGTTTTCCAGCTTACGGAAGGTTTTCAAGGTCGGCTAAGTCTTGATGTCTGCCGGAGGCTTTTTTATTTGTTTTTAGGTGTTTCAAACTAATCATGTGAACTTTCACATCGTCCAGCATATCAACTACGCGTTCAGCATAACACTCATCGAAATTGACACCGGAAATCATTGTGGCGATCTCGATTATGATCGGCGGTACGCCAAGTCGAATGATTTGCCATTCTGTAAGAAATAGTTCTGCAGATAATTCGGGAAGGTCGAAGCCAAACTCCTTCAGGACTGCTGCCATCCTCTCTGCGTTGGCCGGATGCATAGCAATCCAGATATCCATATCGACGGTAGCTCGCGGATAGCCGTGATAGCCAACCGCATATCCGCCGATCAGCAGGTACTCAACCTGATGAGCGTTGAGTAACCTCAAAAATTCTTTGAAGTCGGGTGGCAGATGGATCATAGCCATAGATAATTTGTCGCATCAACTCAAGGGCTTTCAGACGTTCGTAAGGACTCTTGGAGAGCCAATACAATTTTTCATCTGATTGATCAAAAAGCGATGATACTTTAAAGGCAGTTCTTTGTATTTTTGGAAAATCGAGCCTGTCCATACAACAATCATACCAGAAAGAGATAGCTGTGTAAACAAAACTTCCGCTCGTATTTGTATAATCTTGCCATGCCCAACACAAGTCCAAAGCCGTTTTTCAGATTGACTTCAACAAAAAAATAAGGTAGAAAATACAATAAACGATCAACGAACTACTAACCGCGAGTTCAGAATCATGAATATAATCGCAGTAGATATTGGTAATACGAATATTGACATTGGGCTTTTCCTTGAGGACAAGGAGCAGTTTGTTAAATCCATACCGGGCGGGTCCCGGGCAAAACTGACGAATTGCCTAAAGTCGGCCTGGGAAAAAATACCGGTCATCGAAAACTCAAAAGAAGATAAGCGTAACGGCGTAATTGTCGTCAGCAGTGTAAAACCTGCCTGGACGAAAGTCATCCGTAAAATAGCAGAGACCAATTTGGACGAAGAGATTCATATCATCGGCAAAGACATCCCCCTGCCGATACAGCTCTGGGTCGATGAGCCGGACAAGGTCGGCACGGACCGGGTGGCTTCAGCCGCAGCGGCCTACGCTGTCACCGAAGATGCGGTAGTCGTTGCCGATTTCGGCACCGCTGTAACTATCGATCTGGTTGACCAGAACGGCATCTTCCTTGGCGGCGTGATTTGCCCCGGCTTCGAGATCAGCGCCAAGGCATTAAGAGACTATACCGCCCAATTGCCGAATATCAAAATCACAAAGCCCAAAGCTCCATACGGCAAAAATACGGTCGAAGCCATTAATTGCGGCTTGTATTATTCCATCTTGGGCGCGCTGCAGGAAGTCATCAGACGTTACGCCGAGGAATTCGGCAAATGGCCGCAAACAGTTATCACAGGCTCGGCAGCCAAAGTCATCGCCGGCGACTGCGAGTTCATAGACAATTACGTGCCCAACCTCGTCATCAAAGGAATCGTCCTGGCCTATAAAAAATATCTCGAAGAAAAAGCGGAGTAGGGGCAGGTTCGTATGTCTGCCCGATAATCGCTTTGCGATGTGTAAAACAACATACTACATACGATATACGAAATACGAGACATGAGTATTTTCGCCGCAGTAATGACCGGCAAGGGCACCGGCGCCATATCGACTGTTCAAGTCTTCGGCGATTCAGCCGAGGCTGTCATAAAGAAAGTATTCAAGCCGGCAGGAACCAAACCATTGAAATTCAAGACCGGCGAAATCCTGCTGGGCACAATTACTGACGGCGCCGAGGTTATCGACCAGGTAACAATCGGCTGTGAAGGCCCGGATACTTTCGCAATAAACTGTCACGGCAATCCGCTTATCGTTGAGATGATAATGCAACTGCTCCGGCGTCATGGTGCCGCCCTGCTGACCGCCGAGCAACTGCTGAAAAACCTCCTTACGGCACAAAAATCCGCCGACACAATCGCAGTCGAAGCCAAACTGGCCCAGCCAAAGGCCAGGACCCTCCAGGGTACAAAAATTATTGCAAACCAAATCGATGCCGGCCTGACTAAAAAAGCCAGGGGCTGGCTCGAAAGCATAGATGAAATTTCTCTCGACAAAATCAAAACCGAAGCAATTCAGATACTGCAAAAATCTCAGGCCGCAAAGCTTATTATCTACGGCTGTACCGCGGTTTTGACAGGCCCGCCGAACAGCGGCAAAAGTACCCTTCTCAACTGCCTGGCCGGCCGGCAAAAAGCCATCGTCACCGATATCAAAGGCACCACCAGAGACTGGGTCAGCGCCAAATGCCAAATCGGCTCTCTGTCTGTCAAGCTGATTGATACCGCGGGATTGGATGAAAAGCTCCAGAGCACCCAGGATATCGACGAATCTGCTCAGGAGAAAACGGTCGAAATCCTCGAAGGAGCGGATATTGTACTGCTCGTTCTGGACAACAGTCGGCCCGCGGAGGAACTTGACATCCGGCTTTTGGATAAAATCGCCGGCAAACAAATTATAACAGTCTTGAATAAATCCGACCTGCCGGCCAAATTCGATACAAGCCGACTGCCAGAAACTTTATCAAACACAGTACAAATAAGTGCCAAAGAAGGTGCCGGAATCGAAAGTCTCAGCGAAAAAATCATCAAGACCGCCGGAGCGGCGGATTTCGACTTGCGAGAGCCCGTATCTTTCACTTCCCGGCAGGAAAACATGCTAAAAAAACTAACAAACGCTAAATCCAAACAGCAAGCAGCCCCTATCATAACAGAGTTGCTAAAAGGTCATGTTTAAAGTGGGCTGTGCTGCTGTGTGAAGTAGCTTCGCCACGTAGAACGTTCGGGGATTGCTATTGTATCAAATCACTTTTTCAGCAGTCTGTCGAATCTTTCCAATATGCCTTCATGCTCTGCAATCTTGCCAAATTCTGAAAGCCACTTCTCGGTATATTCGAAATCAATAGCATTTTTATTCTTAGCTAAAATACTCTTCACATCTTCCTCATCAATGGCTCTGCCGGCGACCATCTTGTGAATAATGATATCCTCGCAGGATGCAAATTTCACTGGATAATCGTCGATTAAAACTTGCTTTGCATTCTTAATTGCTTGTTCTTCGTATGGGGTAAAAGAAAAGATAAAATCTATGCGCACCTTCGAATCCGGATCTTCCGCCGGAAGCACCTTAGTGTCTTGTGCAAAATCCTTCGGATTCTCCACGAGGATTTTCAACTTCAGCTTCTTACACACCCTCTCAATTGATTCATACTTGTCGGTGTCTACGCCGAGAGTGATATCGATGTCCCGTGTCAATCTTGGTCTGCCATATAATAAGACCGCCTGGCCGCCGATAATCATATAGGGGATTTTTTGCCGGTCTAAATGCCAAGCCGTCTTTTTGATGAGCTTTTCTATCATAAGCCAACTTTGTTTATCGCTTTTGCAATTCTCAAGTCCACTTCCAGCCCGTCCAGGATATTTTCGGAGTTGATCGCCCCTAAAGATACAGCCTCTTTGTGGAGCATTTCATAGATGGCCAGTGCCTCTCTGTAAGAGAGACTTTCCTCTGCGTCTAACTTACGCTGAAACTCATCCAGTTTATGTCGGTTTTGTATCATCGTTTATACAAAGCTCGCCGATATCAAAGCCAAACCATCCCGCCGAACAAATGGCGAATCCCGTGTTTCTTCTTCCGTTTTATCTTATCTATTTGCTTCCCGGTGTAAAGCAGTAAATAAGGAAAGAAAGTTTCCCGGCTTGTTAAATGGGCCGGTTTTTGTATAATCTACATTCTATGGCCCCAAATAATGAAAAACTGACGCCTGCTATGAAGCAGTTTCACAGGTTCAAGCAGATGCACCCGGACTGCATACTGTTTTTTCGCATGGGCGATTTTTACGAGACCTTTTACGAGGACGCCAAAACCTGCTCGAAGGTCCTCGGCCTGACGCTGACCAGCCGGAGTAAAGGCAGCAATCCGATCCCGCTGGCCGGCGTGCCCTACCACGCAGTTGACGGGTATCTGAAAAAAATGCTCCAGGCCGGCTACCGGGTCGCGGTCTGCGAGCAGGTCGAAGATCCGAAGACCGCAAAGGGCGTCGTCAAACGCGATGTCGTGCGAATCGTCACTCCCGGCACGCTCACCGACGACATGCTGCTGAACGCCAAAGAGGACAACTTCCTATGCGCCGTCAGTCTGGGGACCAAAAAACATGCCGCAATAAGCTGGGTCGATATTTCGACCGGCCATTTTTTCGTCCAGGAGCTGCCGGAAGAAAAACTGCTGGATGAGCTGTTGCGGCTCTCGCCGGCCGAGTGCCTTCTCGCCGACCGGCGAGGAGAGTTATTCGAAACCGAAACAAAAAAGCTCACCAGGGAGGTCACACAATTAACCAGCGCCATAATCACCGAACGTCCCGGCTGGTATTTCGATCCCTACCAGGCGAGGCAGCGCCTGCTCAAGCATTTCGGCACGGCTACACTCGAAGGCTTCGGCATTAGCGACGATGACGACGGGCTTATTCCCCCCGCCGGCGCCATTATCGAATATCTCAACGAAACGCAAAAAACCACGCTCGGCCATATCCGGAACCTACAAAAGATCAGTCGCCGGAACTTCCTGCAGATCGACCCGGCTTCTTTGCGGAGCCTGGAGGTCCTGCGAACGATTCGCACCGAAAGCAGAAAAGGCTCGCTGCTGGAATGCCTCGATGAAACCATTACCGGCATGGGCGCCCGGATGTTCAGGAACTGGCTGTGCATGCCGCTCTGCGACCTTGCCGCCATCGAGCTGCGACAGGACGCCATCGAAGAAATCAAAGATACCGACGCAAAATTAGCCGACATCCGCGGGCTGCTGACAAACATCTCCGACACCGAGCGAATCGCCGCCCGTATCAGCACTTTCCGCGCATCCCCGAGGGACCTGGTCGCCCTGGCGGCAACGCTTCGGCAAATCCCGCTCTTGCGGGATATTCTAAAACAATTCAGCGCCGAGTTGCTTGTGCAGTTAGGCGGCAAGTGCGACAGCATGGACGAACTGGCCGACCTGCTCGAAGCGGCCATCGAGCCGGAACCGCCCTCACACCTTCGCGATGGCGGCGTAATCAGAGCGGGCTTTTCCGAAGAGCTCGACCGGCTGCGCTCGATCTCCAGGGACGGCCAAAGCTGGCTGCGAAACTACCAGAAGCAGCAAGCCGAACGAACCGGCATCGCAAATCTGAAGATCGGTTATAACAAAGTCTTCGGCTACTATATCGAGATCAATCACTCGGCCGCGGACAAGGTTCCCGCCGATTTTGTCCGCAAGCAGACGATAAAAAACGCCGAGCGCTACATTACCGATGAGCTTAAAGAGTACGAGACCCAGGCTCTAAGCGCCGAGGAAAAGGCGCTCGAATTAGAGCAGCAGCTTTTCGATCAGCTCCGCCGCCAGTCGGCCCAGTACGTCGGCCGGCTCCAGGGGCTGGCCGAAACCGTCGCTCAATGCGACTGCCTGGCGGCTCTTGCATATCTGGCTAAGCGGCGAAATTACATCCGGCCAAAAATCACCGATGGCGGTCAGCTTATTATTCACGAAGGCAGGCATCCGGTCGTGGCCGAGACCCTCGGCGCGGAATTTGTGCCGAACGACGTCGAGCTCGGTGACGCAGCAGGTGACATTCTTGTGATCACAGGCCCGAACATGTCCGGCAAAAGCACCTACATCCGGCAGGTCGCCCTGTTGGTCCTGATGGCGCAGACCGGCTCTTTCATTCCAGCCAAAAACGCCGAGATAGGCATAGTCGATCGAATCTTCACTCGCGTCGGGGCTTCGGATGAATTAGTCCGCGGTCAATCGACCTTCATGGTCGAAATGACCGAGACGGCAAACATAATCAACAACGCCACCGATAAATCACTCGTCATTCTTGACGAAGTAGGACGCGGCACAAGCACGTACGACGGGCTCTCTCTGGCCTGGGCGATTACAGAACACATTGCCAACAGGCTGAAATGCCGGACGTTGTTCGCCACGCACTATCACGAACTGACGGAATTGTCCGAGCTGTTCGCGAATGTTAAGAACTGTAACGTAGCCGTACGCGAATGGATGGACGAGGTCGTCTTTCTACATAAGATTCTGCCCGGCGGAACGGACAAAAGCTACGGCATCCACGTCGCAAAATTGGCGGGCGTGCCGAAAACGATCTTGGACAGATCAAAAGAAATCCTGGAAGAACTCGAAAGCACCTTCCAAAAAGAAGCCTCCGGCGAACATCTGGCTCGCCACAAGACAAAAGAGCCGGACAAAGACTCCCTCTTCGTTGAGAAAAACAAGTCCGTATTGGAAAAACTCGCCTCCACCGATGTGAACAACCTGACTCCCATCGCAGCAATCAATCTGCTGAACGAAATTAAAAACGAAATCAACGAAAAATAATAGAACGCCAGCGAAAAAACGCTTGCAAAAGCACGATACCGCCTGCTTAAATATATACGTGGAAAAATTATCGCTATACCTGATCAAGAAAGGGGAAAGTACGATGAAACATGCTCTAAAATCAAAATTAATCGTCCTGTCCGGTCTTTTATTATTGTTAGCCGGCTGCTCGGAGGTCGAAATCACCGGCAGAAAACAATTCAATATTGTCCCCGATTCGACGATGAATTCGATGAGCTTTCAATCCTACGGGGAATTCCTTACCCAGAACAAGCTCAGCACGAATGCCGAACAAACCCAAATGGTCAAGCGCATCGGCGGCAGAATCCAAAATGCCGTCGAGCAGTATTGCAAAACCAACTGCATTGAAGACCGCTTAGCAGGCTATGAATGGGATTTTAACCTGGTAGAGGACCCCAACATCAATGCCTGGTGCATGCCCGGCGGAAAGGTGGTTGTCTATACGGGCATCTTACCAATAGCGCAGGGCGAGACCGGGCTGGCAGTTGTCATGGGACATGAGATCGCCCACGCCTTCGCCAAGCACGGCGCCGAACGCATGAGCCAGAGCCTGGTCGTGCAGATGGGGGGCATGGCATTATCGACCGCGTTGAAAGACCGCCCCGAGCAAACGAAGAACCTGTTCATGCAGTCCTACGGCATCGGAACACAGGTCGGTGTGCTGCTGCCCTACAGCAGGGTCCACGAAAGGGAGGCGGACCATCTGGGACTGGTCTTCATGGCGATGGCAGGATACAATCCCGAAGAAGCCGTCGGATTCTGGCAGAGAATGGCCGCACAAAAGACAGGAGCCCAACCGCCGGAGTTCCTCAGCACCCACCCCGCCGACCAAACCAGAATCCAAAACCTAAAAGACCTCCTCCCCGACGCCATGAAATATTACAAAAAGCAGTGAGAATATTAAAAGCATAAATGGTGATTTGCATGGATATGCTTTTTAGGTTAACTTCCCCCGCCCTTGGCGGCTGAAGAGCCAGCGAGGGCGGCGGTGGACCAGCAGGCCTGGAGGTTGTAGCCGCCGCATGGACCATCGACGTCGAGGACTTCCCCGGCAAAAAACAGGCCCGGACAAATCTTCGACTCCATCGTTTTCGGTTCGACTTCCGTGACGCTGACGCCGCCGCGTGTCACCGTCGCCTCGGCAATCGGCCTGGTTCGCACGATTGAAAGAGGCAACGCCTTGATCATTCGAATCAGCTCCTTTCGCACATCCTTCCGGAGCCGGCCGGCCTCAAGCTCATCATCACAGCCCGCCTGCCTGCACAGGACGGCCGAAAGACGCTTCGGCACAAATTCGGCAAGAACATTCGGTACTTTTTTCTTTGGATTTGCGCCGATGCGCTCGGTCATCTGCGTTTCAAGCCGGGCTTGCTCGACATGTGGCGCCAAATCCAGCATAATGGCGATAGGCGTCCGGTCGGCAGGTAGATAATCGGTCAGATAACGACTCATATCCAGAACCGCCGGGCCGCCTATGCCGACGTCGGTAAAGATCATCGCTCCGGAAATGCTCACCTTTTTGTCTTTGAGGCGTGCCGAGATTCTAACGTTTTCCACAGCGGTCCCGGCAAGCCGCCCTGGCCAGGTTTCATGAGTCACAAGCGGCACCAGCGACGCCCGGGGCTCGACGATGGCATGGCCAAACTGCCGGGCAAACCGGTAGCCGTCACCCGTGCAACCCGTCTTAGGCCACGAAAGTCCGCCGGTCGCTATAATCAGTTTTTCTGCATCGATTCGCTCTGTCGAAGCGAGGACAACAAAGGCGCCTGCTTCTTTGGTCATACAGTCGACGCGTTTGCCGTACATAAACGTCACGCCGAGTTTCCCGGCGCGGTCCACAAGGTTGTCCCTGACGTCACCGGCGCGGTCGGTAGCGGAAAAAACGCAGCCGTCTTTTTCAATCTTCGTTCGCAGCCCCAGCTCGGCGAAAAAATCCCGCACATCCTGCGGCATAAATTGATACATAGCATAACTGAGGAATCTCCCTTTAGCGCCAAACGCTCGGACAAGCTCCCGCGGTGCAGCCTGGTGCGTAAGGTTGCACCGCCCTGCCCCGGTCAATAGCAGCTTTCGGCCGGGGCTTGTATTGGCCTCGATGACCGTAGTCCGGGCACCCGCTTCGGCAGCGAAAATCGCCGCCATTAAACCCGCCGGCCCCGCTCCGATTATGCAAATTTCTATTCTCATGTAGTTCTATTCCAATGCTCCGTTCCGGATGTGTATCTCGCACTCCAACTTGTGTTACCTGCGGCTTAAAAAATTGGCTGAGCTTCGGGCCTACCTTAAAGTGGAAATCCGGATTATCCTGGGATCGTCCGGGCCTATTGTCAGGGTCATTTGTCTCTTTGTGTCCACGCCGAAATACTCGAAGCCGGCAACCAAAAGATAGCTGACCACACGGCGAAGGTCGCCAACGCTCGTATCGGTCATAACTTCGCCGATCCAGACAACCTTCCCGGCCTCCGAAGCAGCAGTGCGATCGTTGGCAAAGACCTTCATTACGAGCCATTGGTCGTAAAGCGTGTCGAAATACGGGACATAACTCGTGTAGCCGAAATTATAATCTCCCCAATATCTATCGTGAAAGCCTATAAAAGGACGATAGAGCGGCGTGTAGTTTGTTACCCTGTGCGAATCCAATCCCACCTGGAAGGCAAGCCGATAGTCCGAAAGCTCGACGTTCGGAGCCGGGACGTAACCGTGCCATTTCAGCAGCATCTCAATCTTGGCTTTGATTTCCTTATCGAAGATAGGATTCCGGGAATTCGGGTCCACCGTCACATATATCGATGCCTTATCACTGATCGGTTTACTGAGTTCGGAAAATCCGTTTACATGTACCGTAAATGTTGTCGTGCAGCCTGCGGCATAAATCGGTATAGCTAACAAAATCAAACATAGTTCATTCATCTTGTAATCCCTTCAAATCAATTCCGACAAGACGACTTTTTCTTCATTGTCGCTACCTGGCACTCTTAAGTCAAGCAGGCTCTCAAAACCGAATCGGCGGAAAAAGCTGTTGAACGGCGCCGCCTCAGAGCTTATGATGATTGCCGATGCGTATTTGAGAACTTAGAGGAGATAAGACAATGAAGCATTCGCAGATAACTCGCCGTGACTTTTTGAGAGGTGCGTGCGCCGGCACGCTCGCGGCCATGGTTCCATTTCGCGGGCAAGCGGCCCAAACAAAGCAGCGGCCTAACATCGTGGTCATCCTGAGCGACGACCAGGGCTGGGGCGACCTGAGGCTCCATGGAAACCTCAACATCGAGACGCCGAACATCGATTCGGTGGCTCGGGATGGGGCCATGTTCGACAGGTTCTTCGTCTGCGCCGTCTGCGCACCGACGCGTGCCGAGTTTCTCACGGGGCGCTACCACTCGCGCGGAGGCGTTCGCGGCGTATCGACCGGAGCCGAACGGCTGAATGTCGACGAAAAAACAATCGGCGATACGTTCAAGTCGGCGGGCTACGCCACGGCGGCATTCGGCAAATGGCACAACGGCACTCAATATCCCTACCATCCGAACGCCCGCGGGTTCGACGAGTATTATGGCTTCTGCTCCGGTCACTGGGGCAACTACTTCGATCCTATCCTCGAACATAACGGCAAAATCGTCAGAGGAAAGAGATTCATCATCGACGATCTGACCGATCACGCGCTGGCGTTTATCGAGCAAAACAAGAACCGGCCGTTTTTCTGCTATATGCCGTTCAATACGCCGCACTCGCCAATGCAGGTGCCCGACCGTTTCTGGGAAGAGTTCAGGAATCATCCGCTCGGCATGAGGAACCGCGACCCGGAAAAAGAGGAAATCGACAAGACACGCTGCGCCCTGGCGATGTGCGAGAATATCGACTGGAACGTGGGACGCGTTCTGCGGAAGCTCGAAGAATTAAAACTCGCCGGCAATACTATCGTGATTTATTTCAGTGACAACGGGCCGAATAGCTGGCGGTGGAACGGGGGCATGAAAGGACGCAAGGGCTCGACCGACGAGGGCGGTGTTCGTGTCCCCTGCGTGATTCGGTGGCCCGGACACATCAAACCGAAGACAAAGATATCACACATTGCCGGCGCGATCGACCTGCTTCCCACGCTGGCCGACATGGCCGGGATTCCTGTCGTCGGCACCAAGACGCTCGACGGCGTCAGTATCAAGCCGCTTGTCTTCGAAGAAACAGAAGACTGGCCGGACCGAATGATCTTCTCCCACCAAAACGGCCGGGTCAGCGTCCGCACGCAGCGTTACCGGCTCGATAATACCGGCAAGCTTTTCGATATGCAGGCCGACCCCGGACAGGATCATGACATCTCGAAGGACAAACCAGAGGTTGCCGCCAGGCTAAGGAAAGCCGTTGCCAAATGGAGGCAGGAAGTGCTGCCCAAATCACGAAAAGATGATCGGCCTTTCACGGTCGGTTACCCCGAGTTTCCGGCAACACTTTTGCCCGCACGCGATGGCGTACCTCACGGCAACGTTCGCCGAAGCGGCAAAGCGCCAAATTGCTCGTACTTCACTAATTGGATCAGCAAAGAAGACAAGATCACATGGGACATCGAGGTGGCCAGCGCCGGGCAATATGAAGCTGTGGTTTTCTACACCTGCCCGAAGGACGACGTCGGTTCAACGGTCGAGCTGACTTTCAAAAAAAGCAGTGTCCGGGGAAAAGTGACCGAGCCGCACGATCCGCCGTCTGTTGGCGCCGAATTCGACCGTGTTGACCGAGGCAGTGAGTCATACGTCAAGGACTTTCGCCCGTTTCGTCTGGGGACATTTCGATTGGAAAAAGGCCGGGGCGAATTGACGCTAAGTGCGTTGGATGTTCCGGGCAAGCAGGTGATGGACGTTCGTCTCATCATGCTCACCCTGTTGAAATAAACACGTTGGATAAATAAGATTAGAATGTAATATTTGTGCTCTGAAATGAGCAGGAAATCTAATTATTTTTTTGAAATTTATCTTAGGAGATCAGCAATGAAGAAGAATGTATTTTGTTTAGCCGGCATGATTTTACTGTCATTACTCCTGGCATTTGTACTGTCCGGCCTAACCTCGGCGAGCGAGCGGAACCTGGACGATGGGAAGTTACGCATAATGGTCTTCGGTGCACATCCAGACGACTGTGAAATCAAGGCCGGCGGCGTCGCAGCCATGTGGGCCAAACAGGGACATCATGTTAAATTCGTGTCCACCACTAACGGCGATATCGGCCACGCTGAAATGGCCGGCGGAGAATTGGCCAAGCGGCGCACCGCCGAGGTAAAGGAAGCGGCAAAAAAATTGGGCATCGAGACCGAGGTGCTGGACATTCACGATGGGGAGCTGATGCCGACTTTGGAGAACCGCAAGATATTCGTGCGTCTTATCCGGGAATGGAAAGCCGACATTGTAATGGGACCTCGCCCCAACGACTACCATCCCGACCATCGTTATACGGGTATCCTGATGCAGGATGCCGCATACATGGTCACGGTAACTTTTTATTGCCCGGATGTTCCGCAGTTACCGAAGAATCCTGTCTTCCTTTATCTCTCGGACGGATTTCAGAAGCCGAATCCTTTCGAGCCGGACGTGGTGGTTTCCATCGATGACGTAATCGAGCAAAAGGCCGATGCTCTCTGGCTGCTGGAATCGCAGATCGAAAGTCTCTGGGCCACAGGCAACTTCGAGAGAGTTGTTCCCGTCCCTAAAGAGGGAGCGGAAAGGGAAACTCGTCGCAAGGCCATGCGTGACCGTTTCGTACGCCGTGCCGAGTCGGTGGCCGATAAGTACAGGGACAAATTGATCGAGCTTTATGGCGAGGAAAAGGGCAAAAAAATTCGGTACGCCGAGGCTTTTGAACTTTGTGAATACGGCAGCCGAGCCTCGCCCGACAAACTGAAGCAGCTCTTCCCGTTCTTCGGACGTTAAGATCCGGATCGAGCCGCAAGAAAAGTTATCTTTGTTGCCGGATCGATGGTGCTCAAACAAGCGTGTTGGAATAGAACAACCTTACAACCCGCTTGTCGAGTTAATGGAGAAAAGAAAACACGGAGCGCAGCATCTACGCTCCGTGAAGCCCAACTTTACAGATGAACGTCTCAGTGCTGCTGTGCAAAAACTCTTCTTCTTTGGAACAGGTAAATAATAACCGCCAATGCGATCAATCCCACGAGCCCGTTTTCGCCCAGGTCCGCAATTAGTGCGGTGAGATTGGGAACGACCCTTCCAAAGAAAGGTACCGTCTCGCCGAAAAGGATATGAGCTATAATCCCCAGGGCGACCAGGAGCAGGAAAACTTCGGTAATCTCACCAAGCCATTTCTTTACTTCCTCAAGATAATGCATCTTCAACTCTCCTATTAGAGTATTAAAAAAAAAGCATTTAATTAGTGACATCCACGTATTTTTGTTCGGCTTGTCTTTTCAAATTACTTTAATATTTATAGCCAAAATAGGTGATACATCCCAGCGGTGAAAATACACCCGGCAATCATTTACCTCGACCAAACATATCACAAAACCACTTATCAGTATTGAAACAATAGTTATCCGACCACCCTAAGGGCATGATAAACACATGAGGATTTCCGTGAATAGTTTTGGTACTTTTTTAACGCCGTCGGTTTGTCATGAAGAAAGTCGCAGAAAACTAAAAGGCGAACATTTGTGGATAAATACCGATGCCGAACGACCGGCTGTGCCGGGTACCATCCCATTTCTTAACTAATATGTATGTTAAAATGGGGTATTTTTTACTTGACTGTAATGTCAAAATAGGGTATTATTGATATATGTTCAGAAGCATTATATTTTTTGTTTTACGCATATCACTTATCGCGATGCTTTGGGCTTTCGTATGGCGATTCATAGAGCCCAAAACGCAGCTCATGCGAGTATTGAGAGCCGCTCTGCTTGTACTCGGTTTGTTAGCTATTCTGGCCATGTTAAGAATAACAGGGCAGTGATTATACTTACCTTGTATAGAGGACAGGCGACTTTAACAAGCGTAATCTACCGCAGTCAAATAAAGTTGCTTTGACAAAACAAAAAAGTATTTATTTTATCCGCCCTTCCGCCCGGACGGATTGTCAATTCAGCGAACAACCGATAATATTGGATATCGAAGTATTAATAATGACTTAAAAGGATACGAATCAACTGGAAGAATTGTTGTGCAGCTAAGGCGGCCAGTCCTGCCCTTTTATGCCTCGAACCGTCAGATTAGCATCCGGAAATTCATCCCGGGCCGGGCGAATTTCAATAGCCTTCAGGAAGCCGGCTCGGCCGTCAGCGAAGAGGTAGTTCCGCGACCCTTCCCAGCACCACCATCCGCTATCTTCATCAATGGGTGAATGATTGCTGAGCCATTCGCCGAGAAGAATCTTGCCGGAAGGTTTACTTACATCCATACTTCGCTGGGCAATAGAGGGCCGAGGATTTGTATAGGTATCGGCAGGACTATTCATATCATCAATCTGCTCAGGACTGTGGTAAAAAGCCATCGAGTAGGAGTAGCTGGTAGACTCATATTTTTCTTTAGCAACGCGGTCCTGAGGGCAGAATAAAACCGATGGATTATTCACATCGACAGGACCGCCGAGATAAGGCTCAACGAAAGACCGCCAACCGCGCCCCATCCATAGCCAGTAGGCAGGATCTGTTGAAACCGGATCCTGGGCACACGGGTACGTGTTGTCGTTTGCACTAAGATACATATCCACTGCCAGGTAAATCTGCTTGAGTTGGTGGGCGCAGCCTACCCTGGCCGCGACCGCCCTGACCTTTCGCAGCGACGGCATAAGAACCGACAGCAGCAGCGCAATGATCGCTATGACCACAAGCAGCTCTATGAGTGTAAATCCCAAACGAATTGAACGTCGATTTTCCACAAACTACTCGACCGTAACGCTTTTCGCGAGATTGCGGGGTTTGTCAACATCCTGGCCGCGGAGCACGGCGGCGTGATAAGCTAACAATTGCAACGGCACGACAGCCAGCATCGGCTGGAGGAACTCCGGAGCATCAGGAATCGTAATCAAATGGTCGGTGTATTGGGCGATGTTCCGGTCGCCTTCGGTTGCGACGGCGACAATTCTGCCGCCGCGGGCGCGGACTTCGGCGATATTACCCATAATCTTTTCGTACTGCGGCCCGGCGGTAGCGATAAACACCGCCGGCATACCATCGGCAATCAATGCAATCGGGCCGTGCTTCATCTCCGCGGCGGGCAGGCCCTCGGCGTGAATATAACTTATTTCCTTGAGTTTCAACGCTCCCTCAAGAGCAACCGGATAATTAAAGCCCCTGCCTAAGAAAAGCCAGTTGTTCTTATCGATATTCGCCGCCGCAATTTCTTTTATCTGTTCCGATTGCGCTAATATTGTGCTTATCTTATCCGGGATTTGAGAAAGTTCATCGATATGCCTGTCGGCATCGTCGCTGCTGATGTGTGTTCTTCTGCCCAATTCGATAGCCAGCATTGTCAGGACCGCAACCTGTGCCGTAAAGGCTTTCGTGCTGGCAACGCCGATCTCCGGGCCGGCGTGCAAATATATCCCCGCATCCGTGGCTCGGGCGATAGACGAGCCGACGACGTTGACGATGCCGAGCACTGTCGCTCCACGCTCTTTGGCTTCCTCCACCGCGGCCAAAGTATCGAGCGTCTCTCCGGATTGACTTATCGCTATAACAACGGTGCGATCCTCGATGATCGGATTGCGATACCGGAATTCACTGGCGTATTCGGTTTCCGCCGGGATGCGCGCCAACTGCTCGAACAAAAACTCTCCAACCAGGCCGGCGTGAAATGCGGTTCCGCAGGCGGCCAGAATCAGTCGCCTGGTACGTGTCAAATCACGCAGGTACGAAGCTATGCCGCCCAGTTTGATTCTGTGGTTCCGGCAATCGATTCGGCCGCCCATGCAGGTTTTAAGGGACCTGGGCTGCTCGAAAATCTCTTTGAGCATGTGATGCTCAAAGCCGCCCAATTCGATTTGCTCCAACGAAAATTCAATCTGCTGGAGATTCTTACTGACGGTAACATTACCAATCGTCTTGGTATGAAACCCATCCGGGCCGATGGTCACCATCTCATTGTCGGACAGGTATATCGCCTGGGTCGTATGCTCGACAATTGCCGCTGCATCCGAGGCCAAAATATATTCGTTCTCGCCAACCCCCATAATCAGCGGGCTTCCCTTTTTGGCGCCGATTAGCATATTGGGAAAATCCGAGCAGACAATCGCCAGGCCGAACGTGCCGTGCAGCTCCTGAAGGGCCCGCTGGACGGCCCATTCGAACTTGTTCTGCCCGTTGCGAGGCGTATGTTCATCATCGTCACTGCAATTTGAATAAAAATAACCGATAAGGCTTGCTATCACTTCGGTATCGGTTTCGCTCGCAAATTCCGCCCCTTCGTTTTGCAGCCACGTTTTAAGCGTTCCGTAGTTTTCGATTATGCCGTTGTGAACGACAGCGATTTTGCCGGTGTAGTCCAGATGCGGATGTGCATTGATTGTGTTTGGCTCGCCGTGTGTGGCCCAGCGCGTATGGCCGATGCCGAATGTCTCGGCAGCGTCAGGCTCGTCCAGTATCTGCTCCAGAGCGCCGATTCTGCCGCTGGTTTTTTGGATTCTTATCGCACCGCTGCCAAGCAGCGCCACACCGGCCGAATCGTAACCACGATATTCCAGCCGTTTTAATCCTTCTACAAGGATCGGTTGGGCGGGTTTTTGACCAAGATATGCTACTATGCCACACATTTGTTATTTACTATTTGCGATTTATTATTTACTATTGGCTCTCAATATATGATCAGCATTAGACCTCTAAACAGTAAACGGTTGAGAGTGGATAGTCAATATTAATTATGATCGTGGTTATTGATTATAACGTAGGAAATGTAAAGAGCGTATGCAACGCTTTCAGGCATATCGGCTGCGAGGCAAAGCTCAGCAGAGAAGCCGGAGTCATTGAAAACGCCACCGGTATAGTTTTGCCCGGTGTTGCGGCCTTCGGCTACGCAATCAGCGCCCTGGGCTCGCTTGCTGAGTTAATTAAGAGCATGGCATTGGGCGGCAAGCCATTGCTGGGCATCTGCGTCGGCTATCAGATGCTCTTCGAGTCGAGCAGCGAATACGGCCGGCACGAAGGCCTTGGCCTGGTGGGCGGCAACGTAGGCCCCATCCCGCCCGGCCGGGTGATTCCCCACATGGGCTGGAACCTGGTCGAGCTGCCCGAAGATATGGATTTGTTCGCCGGACTCGAAAAAGAAAAGCATTTCTATTTCGCGCACTCGTTTTGTGCCGCCGTAACAGACAGGAAAGCGAAAATCGCATACGCCAACTATGGCTTTAAACTGGCCGCTTCCGTGCAGAAGGCGAACATATACGGCACCCAGTTTCACCCCGAAAAGAGTGGAAAAACCGGCTTGAAAGTTTTAAAGAATTTCCATGATATCTGTAAAAAACAAGAAAAGAAAAACCCCACGTGAAACGTGGGGCTAAATA
>Ga0307380_10002774_pt1 | contig 24523 bp, 15 predicted proteins | sample UN3MG_FD_202239 | JGI IMG/M metagenome (GOLD analysis project Ga0307380, IMG submission 202239) | Soil microbial communities from Risofladan, Vaasa, Finland - UN-3 | ecosystem: Environmental > Terrestrial > Soil > Coastal area > Acid sulfate soil | place: Finland: Risofladan, Vaasa | collected... | reverse complement strand
GAGGACGTGATCGAGATCGCCGCCCAGCATCCCGACCGGTTCATCCCGTTCTGCAACGTTGATCCCCGCCAGATCAGCAACAGCCCGGACACCAACTTCATGCCTCATCTGGAGTACTACAAGTCCGCCGGCTGCAAAGGGGTGGGGGAGATGACGGCGAACCTGGCCTTCGACGACCCCCTGGTCGAGAACCTGTTCAAACACGTGGAGGCGGTCGGTCTGCCGCTGCTCTTCCACATCGGCCATCAGTTCGGGGGATGCTATGGGCTGGTTGATAGCTTCGGCCTCCCGAAGCTCGAGGCGGCGATGCAGAAGTTCCCTAAGCTGGTCTTCATCGGTCACTCGCAGCCATTCTGGTCGCATATCAGCGCCGACGTGACAAATGAGACCTGGGGCGGCTATCCCAAGGGCAAAGTCATCCCCGGCCGAGTGGTCGAGCTGATGAGGAAGTATCCCACCCTCTATGGCGATATGTCGGCAGGCAGCGGGTTCAACGCCGTCAGCCGCGACCCGGAGTTCGGCTACCAGTTCATGGAGGAGTTCCAGGATCGGCTTCTTTTCGGGACGGACATCTGTTACCCGAACCAGGATACGCCGCTCCCCGATTATCTTCGCAAGGCGCACGACGAGGGCAATATCTCCGACCAGGCGTTCGAAAAGATCACCTGGCAGAATGCGAATAAGCTGCTGGGGTTGGGCTTGTAAGGCTAAACACGGAGTCACGGAGGAATCATATGCAGAATCGATTCACGTGCGTCACTAGCTCGGCTTTCGTCGACTGCTTATCCAACCTCCGACCGTAGCCAAAGCAACCTCTAGACCGAACCATAGTGGGAAATACACACTTGCGAACAGACCAGCATAAGGCGGATGGACAGACTGCCCCGGTGGCACGGGATGTTTGGGAAGCACCAGGATTATCATTGTGTCAAGAAGGCTGGCCCCGACCGCTAGCAGAACTCCTGCCAGCGCTGCATTGGCTATCCTTGCGCCAGCAACCCTTCGCCCGACTATCAGACCAACAGCCACAAATAACCCAAAGTGCAAGACAAAACCAAACGGGACAGCGCTCCCAGACACGATATCTCGAGGTAGAGAACGAATGTTGAACAAGATCGTCAACCGAACGATCTCGGCAGGCAGGATGCAGACATACGCCAGCATCCCATATAGCACGACTTTCAGTATCACCCGTGGCTGCATTGGATGCCCCTTTTCTCCGTGCCCTCTGTGCCTCAGTGGTTAGTCAATCTCCTGCACCCTCGATCGGCTTGAAGCCGAGCTTGAGGGCAGGGGAATTGGGTTTGAGGCGGAAGTCAGCTTTCTCGGGATTGGCGAAGAGCGGGTCGGCAACGATGGAGTTGGTGTCCATGCCGCGAGTCTTCCAATCGTCCGGGAACTTGACCGGCCCTCGTGTATCCCAGTAGAGGTTATTGTCAATCTGGTAGCTGGTCGCGCCACTCCAGTTCCCTGCCAGAAGGTTGCCCTGAGTATAGTAGACGATATTGCCCTCGAAGGTGAATTGGAGGTGCTCCTCGGGCCTCGACCGCTGGATCTGCCCTTCAGTCCCGAATGCGAAGATGTTGTTGCGAACGATGTTTTCCTTGCCGTAGTGCTGATGGAATCCCGCGCTCTTGCACCGGTAGGCGATGTTATTTTCGGCCACAATCCCCGTGCTTCCCTCGTCGAAATAGATGCCCCAGCCGCCGTAGCTGTACGAGTTCACGTCGTGGATCAGGTTGTACCTGAGCACCGTTCCTGGAGATGTGCCCAGCGTGTAGATCCCGCCCATATCGCTGAGGAGGCCCTTGCCGAGGTCATGGATATGATTGTGCTCGATGATATTCTCTTGCGTTAGCGTGTCGTGATAGCCCCAACTCCAGCCTACCGAGATACCGGTGTAGTTGAGATCATGGATATGGTTGTACGAAACCGTATTATGCCCGGAGTTGCCGATCCAGATGCCGACCGCCGACAGGTATGTGTGGCCCAGGTCGTAGATATGGTTATGGGTGAGCAGGTTATGATCGCCCGCTCCCAGCTTGATGCCGCCGGCGCCCATATCATGGATAGTATTGCCCTTGACGGTCATTCCGCTTCCGCTGGCGATATCAATGCCATACTGCCCGACGCGCGAGATATCGCAATCCTCGATGCTGCAATCCTTTGCATTCTCTATGCGGATGACGCCGGGAATCTTGACTGCGGCCTGGATGGAGATATAGCTCTCCTTCGGGAGTTCCCAGCCGGCATAGCGGAATGACAGACCCTTGAGAGTTAGACGCTCAACCGGCTTTCCAGCATCGCCGCGGACGGTCAACAGTTCGTTCAGCACCGGAGCGATGATCTCGGCCTTCTTCATGTCCTCGCCCGGCATGGGTAAGTAAGACAGGACGCCGGTCTTCCGATCCAGATACCATTCGCCGGGAGCATCGAGGGCCTCGCGGACGTTCTCCACGTAATAGCGCTTGCTACTCTGACCCCATGCGCCCCAGGGCCAGTTATTCGAACCGGTGAAGGTGACGATTCGAGTCTCGGGGTCCAGCTTGGCAATGTGGAAGCGGAGCTCATCCCAGGCATTGAAAGCGATCAACTCGACGTCGTCCATGTTCTGCCAGGGCTTGATGTCTCCTTCGGCGTAGTGGAAAGCGTTCTTCACATCGGGCGCAATCTCACTTTCGATATGGAAAAAGCCCTCCTTCGGGAGTCGAGGGCGGGATCGGCGCTGGCCGTTGACATAGAGATCGCGGAAATACCAGTCGGTGGGAAGGTTCGCCGTCCAGAGCTCGCCGTTCTTTGCCCAGCCGGTGATGCGCTTTCCTCCCGAGATGAGGGGCTTCTCGCTCGGATACGCCGCGTAGGTATCCCCCGAATCCTCGGGCGTGAAGACAAGGGGTTCGGTAATCTGATACGTGCCCTTGCGGATGAGCACGGTTCCTGGGCTCTTGAGCTTGCGAACGGCCTGCTGAGCCCTTGCGATGGACGCGAACGGCCCATCGGTCTTCATCTCATTGGGCTGGGACAGCTTTCCCGACCAGGCATCATTGCCCTTGGGGGAGACGTAGAAATCGGCCTCTGTCATGGCATTCACTCCTGTGGCAAGCATGATGAGCAAGGCGGTGATGATTACTCGCATGGTGCCTCCAAGATCGGACGGATCGGACGGATGGGGCCTATTTCTTCCCCAGAATCTCCTGCGCCTTGGCTGCCAGGAACTCTGCCGTCAGGCCGAACTCCTGCATCAGCTCCCACGGCGCGCCCGATTCGCCGAACCGGTCCGGGACGCCGATCATGTCGAAGGCGACCGATCTTCCCGCCTTCTTGAGGATCGAGCTTGCGATGATGTTGCCGAACCCTCCGACCTGATGCTCCTCGGCCGTCAGGACTGCCCCCGTCTCACTCGCCGCGCGAGCGACTGCCTCGTGATCAAGCGGCTTGACGGTGTGGACATTGAGCACTCGAGTCTCCAGGCCGGAGTCCTCCTTGAGGATATAGGCCGCGCGCATCGCCTCGGAAACCATCGGCCCGCACGCAATGATGGCGATGTCCTCGTTCTCGCTCTTGTAGTCGGATGCCAGGACGGTCTCGAAGGCGTCCATGAACCGATCCTTCGCGCCTCGATAGCGGATGACGTTCGCCTCCCCGAAGACGAACGGCGTGCTATCGCTTGTGATAATTGGGGTCGCCTCGCGGGCATATCGGATGTAGACCGGCCCCTCGATCTGGTTGATCGCCGTGCAGGTCGCCTTCGCGGTCTCGACGCTGTCCGCCGGGACGAGTAGGTTCATGTTCGGCAGGATCGCCATCAGGGCAATCTCCTCCAGCGCCTGGTGAGTCGCGCCATCCGCCCCAACCGAGATGCCGCCGTGTGCGCCGGCGATCTTGACATTGAGGTTGGCGTAGCAGATGCTGGTTCGAATCTGATCCCACGCTCGACCGGACGCGAATACTCCATAGGTCCCGGTGATCGGAATCCTGCCTTCCTTGGCGAGGCCGGCTGCAACCGCCATCATGTTCTGCTCGGCGATTCCGATGCTGAATACACGGTCGGCTCGGCATACGTCGGCCTTCTCGAACTCTGTGATGCAAATTGAATTAGAAATATCCGCGTGCAGGGTCACGACCTTCGGGTTGTCGCCGCACTTGGCAAGCTGCCGGCCGAATCCCATGCGGGTCGGGTCCATGTCAACCTTCATGCGGTCTTCGGCGTTCCACCAGTAATCCTTCGCGAAGGACGGCATCTTTGCCTTGGCCTTCTTAGTAGCTTCGGAGGCGTAATTCCACGCATGGCCGAGCAGATCATTGAGTTGGTCCTGGGAAATAGTCGGCGGGAGAAGTTCCTTGATGGCGATCTCGAACTGCTCTTTCTTAGGGGCGACGCCGTGCCAGCCGACCTGGTCCTCCATGAATGAGACGCCCTTGCCCTTGATGGTGTTCGCGATGATGACGGTCGGCTTTCCCTTGGTGGCCTTCGCCTCGTCGAACGCGGCAATGATCTGCGGGATGTTGTGACCGTCAATCTCGATGACGTGCCAGTTGAACGAGCGATACTTGTCGGCGAGCGGCTCGATGTTCATGACATCCTTGGTCGCGCCGTCAATCTGGAGGCGGTTTCTATCCACGACCGCGCAGAGGTTGTCGAGGGCGAAATGGCCTGCGGACATCGCCGCTTCCCAAACGCCGCCTTCCTGCTGCTCGCCGTCGCCCATGAGGCAGTAAACCCTGTGCGGTGAGTTATCCAGCCGTGCCGCGAGTGCCGCGCCAACCGATATCCCGAGCCCCTGACCGAGCGATCCGCTGGACATCTCGACGCCCGGCAGCTCCAGCATATTCGGATGGCCCTGGCACGGAGCCCCAAGCTGGCGGAGGCACATTGCTTCTTCCATGGGGAAGTAGCCCAACTTCGCGAGGGCGACGTACATCGCCGGGGCCTTATGCCCAGCCGACCAGAATACCCTGTCCCTATCCTCCCACAATGGCTCATTCGGCCGTTGGTTGATCTCGTGGAAGTACAGAACGGTGACTATGTCGAGAATCGAAAGCGTCCCTCCGGGGTGCCCGGAAGTCGCCGCATATATCGAAGCTAAGTCATAAGCCCGAAGCTCCTTCGCAATCCCCTCGAGCCTGCTGATCTCCTCAGTGGATGGTGTCTTTGTTGCTGTGGTATCCATGTATCCTCCCCATTGCTCCAGCCTGTAAACGAGGAATACTCTAGCACTGCTGAGCCTGAATTGTCAAGAAAACGAGGAGGGAGGAGCGATGGGGAGAGGAGGGACGGCGAAGACCAGGGTAGACTCCCCGGGGGGGACGCACCCAGAAAGGGTGCGGCTACCCTGGGAGCGCCGATGTCCTCATCGGCTCCCAAACGTCCTCCCGGTCTTATCGGTCATATCTGGCCTATTCCACTCTATCGTTCTGGGATAGGTTGATAACAACTGCGCCCCAGTTGGCATGCCCAGGCCTTCGGCTGTGTTCCAGGCGGACTGCAGGTTCTACCATCGGGGCCTCTGCCAAATCCACTCTTGTCGCAAACGTACTCCTTATCGAATGTGGTGATCTCCGGTGTTCCGTCTAGGGAATCGGTAACCGGCGTGTGTCTGATCGAGAAATGCCTGCAATACTGCAAGTCCGTATCTTTCATTGCATAATCTCCTGTGTAAACCTAGCTTACCGTGAGTGATACAGTATCAAGCGGCGAACTCAACCTACAAGCGGATTTCATAGGATGCCTTCAGGAACCAATCTCTTTCCTGTGTGGTTTTCGTATAGCCTCACGATGGCAAGTTTCGCATCGCTAGGCCATCGTCTCATCTGTGCTCCACTCATTTGTATTTTAGGATCGCTTCTCACGTATTCAAAAGCCCTTGCTATCACCTCCTCTCTTGTTTCCTCGGCGGGGGTCGGAATGTCGAAGAACGTTGCCGGGCTTACTGCATATACCCTTGCAAGGTCGTTGATAAGCTTGCCCTCCAGCCATTCTCGATCTTCCATCTGGGAGATCGCTGGCCGAGATAGACCCTTGCCAGTGACTTGCGTGAGCCTATCACGCAACTGCTCCTGGGTCCAACCTCTTGATTCCCTAAGTTCTTCTGCCTTGTGGCCTTGGTGCATGTTTTGTTCTCCTTTCTGCAAATATGTTGCCTATTCCAAATGAAGCTGTTATGTAGGAAGGGCTGGTGATGCCGATGGTCAACACAGCGCATCCTTTTCCATTATAGCACATAGAGTAAGCTAAGTCAACAAGCGGCAATTTTTTTCTCGATGCCCAGGGAGAGGGATAAGGCATGTGCGGATGGGTATGCCGAGCATGAGAAAGACCTGAGTTTAGTGACAAGGGTATGCCGGGAGACTTCCTGTCCGCCGGCAGCTTTGCCTTCCGTGCTTCCGTGTTCTCAGGCAGGACTCGGCGGCGGTCATGCCTAATCCCAAGTGGGAGAAACACCATGGATGACATAGTCAAGCGGTATGAGGGCAATCCGATCATCACCCCGGCGATGATCCCCGGCGCGAATGCCGTCTTCAACAGCGCGGTCGTGCGGTTCGAGGATCGGTATGCCGCCATATTGAGGGTCGAGAGCAAGCAGGGATTCCAGACCATGCGCATGGCCTGGAGTGACGACGGCATCCACTTCGACGTCCTCCCCGGGCCCATTCTGCGCTTGACTGGCTGAGTGAGATGCGCAGGAAGATAGCGACGCTCTCGTTATCTCCGGGATAGGAGATAGAGGACAGCCTGATAACGGAGCAAGCGTTCCACGGTCAGACACGCCTCATTCGGACGAAAAAGGGCTGAAACTCCGATAGGAAGGGCGAATCACTTTCCCGACTAAGCTTGGGTCGCCCTCCATCCGGCATCTGGACGTTTCTTGATAACTATAAGCAACGCCAAGCCCATGCCTAATGCCACATCATCCCACGGCGGTGGAGCATCCGGGGGCGTCTAGCAAGTTTGACAATCCCCCTCGGAAATGGTACAATTCCCCAGGTTGAATGCCGATACTGACCGGGGGGCGAACAGATGGCAAAACTGAGGAGTAGGTGGATTCCGTTGTTCATCTCATGGGCAATTCTGTTCGGGATCCTCATGGCTCTTAACTATGGGGTTTCGAATCTGTGGCTTCGGGCGGCCATTGCCAGCGTGGCAGGCGGGCTATTCGGGTTTGGGTTCTGCTGGGCCTTCAGCCGTCGTAGAAGGAATCAGCCATCCGAATAGCAGGTATCTTCAGATGCGCCTGTAGCTCAGTGGATTAGAGCATCTGACTTCGGATCAGAGGGTCGGGGGTTCGAATCCCTCCAGGCGCGCCAGAAAACAGACTTTAGGGCTCAGACTTTAGACCTTAGGGGTCAGACTCCGGACTCCCGGCTAAAGTCTGTAGTCTAAAGTCTAAAGTCGCTCGTCTTACCTTGACATACAGGTATCAGTTTGGTATACTATTCGCGCCGGAGCCACTCGCGCGGTGGTAAGGCGCATCGCTTTCCCGTGGGTCGTTAGCTCAGTCCGGCAGAGCAGCTGACTCTTAATCAGCGGGTCGAAGGTTCGAATCCTTCACGACCCACCATCCTAGTGGCTAGTTCAAAGTGGCTAGAGGAAAGAGATCCGGAAGGATTTTTCCCTTTTCTCTAGCATCTATCCTCTAGCCCCTAGTAAGGGCGAGTGGTGGAATGGCAGACACGCTAGATTTAGGATCTAGTGCCGAAAGGCGTAGGAGTTCAACTCTCCTCTCGCCCACCATACGAGAAGCTAGATTAAAGTGGCTAGAGAAAAGAAACGTCGAAGCCAGTATGGTACTGGTCCGGGGTTTTCCTTTCCTCTAGCATCTATACTCCAGCCTCTGGCTTGCGGGAGTGGTTCAGTGGTAGAACGCCACCTTGCCAAGGTGGATGTCGCGGGTTCGAATCCCGTCTCCCGCTCCATTTCTTAGGGCAGAGTACAGAGTATTGGTGAACGGTGAACGGTGAACGGTGAACAGTGGAAAAAGTTACTGTTTACTGTGACTGTTAACTGTTAACTTGTATTCTGTACTCTTTCTTTTGTGTGAGGAGACTTGTAATGCAGGTTACTGCCGAACAGCCGAATGCAAGTGAAGTAGAGCTGAAGATCGAAGTCCCGGTCGAGACTGTCGCGGAAACCATTGAAAAGGTTTACGACGAGTTCGCGAAGCGGACCGAAGTCCCTGGATTCCGCAAGGGCAAAGCCCCTCGAGCCATGCTGGAGCGCTTCGTCTCGCTCGAGTCGGTTCGCCGGCGGGCGGTTGATCTCATGGTCCCCGATGCCTACACCAAGGCCATCGAGCAGGAGAAGATCGAGCCCTATGCCGACCCCGACGTGGAGATAGTTCAGTTCGAAACCGAGCAGCCGTTCATCTTCAAGGCCAAAGTGCCCCTCCCGCCGAAGATCGAGCTTGGCGAGTACAAGGGTATCGAGGTCGAGCGGCCCAAGGTCAATATCACCGACGAGGATGTTGACGCTCAGTTGAAATACTTGCAGGAGAGTCGAGCCACCAGCGAGAAGGTGGAGGATAGAGGGATTCAGAACGGTGACATCGCGGTCGCCGAGATCGCATCGGGCATGGAAGGCGAGGAACCAGGCGAGCCTAGGCGCAGCCTGATACACGTCGGCCAGAATATCCCCGGCTTCGATGACGAGATCATCGGCCTGAAGCCCAGCGAACAGCGCACCTTCACAATCAAGTACCCGGACGACTTCGAGCAGGAAGAGTTGAAGGGGAAGAATGTCACCTTCCTGTTCAAGCTGGATTCCCTAAGGGAGCGCCATGTTCCCGAGCTGAACGACGAATTCGCCAAGGCGCTCAATCAGGAGAACCTCGAGGCCCTGAAGGAGGACGTCCGCAAGCACCTGACCCAGTCCGCCGAGGACAACGCCGACAAGGAGGTCGAGCGCAAGATCGTGGACGAAGTCGTGGCCCGCTCGACGGTCAGCTTCCCGGACGTGCTCGTGGAGCATGAGATGGGGCACGATCTGCATGACTTCCAGCATCGGCTGGAGCGGCAGAACCTGACCATCGAGCAGTACCTGAAGCAGACAGGCAAGTCGCAGGACGAGTTCATCGCCGAGCTTCGGCAGGCCGCGCAGGACCGGCTGAGGAACGGCCTCGTGCTCGGCGAGGTATCCGAAGCAGAAAAATTGGAGGTTTCCGACGCAGATGTTGATGCGGAGATTGACCGCATCGCCGCAGAGGAAAAAGCAACCAGGGAGACCGTGGAAGCGGCCTTGGAGGCAAGGGGCGGACGCTCCATGCTGAAGAACTCCCTGCTGCAGAAGAAGATACTGGACTTCCTGAAGTCCGTATCAGTTATCAAATAGAGTAGAGAACCGGGGTCGGAAAGCACATAATCTATATAGCAGCGCTCCTGCTTTGACGGCGCTTTCTGTTTCCCCGTTGAAGGAGAATCAGTTGAACATGAATCTGGTACCTATGGTTGTCGAGCAGACAGCCAGAGGCGAGCGAGCTTATGACATCTTCTCTCGCCTCCTGAAAGAGCGTATAATCTTCATTGGGACTCTCATTGATGATGACATATCGAACCTGGTAATAGCTCAGTTGCTCTTCCTGGAGAAGGAAGACCCTGATAAGGACGTCGAGTTCTACATCAATAGCGCGGGCGGACTCGTGACGGCGGGGCTGGCGATCTATGATACCATGCAGATCGTGAAGGCGGACATCGCCACCATCTGCGTGGGGCAGGCTGCGAGTATGGCGGCGGTGCTTCTTGCCGGCGGAACGAAAGGCAAGAGGTTCGCCCTGCCGAATGCTCGCATTATGATCCACCAGGGAAGCGCCGGATTCCAGGGTACGCCGAGCGACATTGATATCCAGGCGAAGGAAGTCCTGCGGTACAAGGCCCTTCTGAATAAGCTTCTTGCGAAGCACACGGGCCAGCCGCCCGAACAGATCGAGCACGATACCGATCGGGATTTCTTCATGTCGGCGGATGAGGCCAAGGAATACGGCGTGATTGATGACGTTCTGCAAAAGGAAAACAGATAACTTACTGGGGGACTGGTAGTGAGGGTTGGAGGCGATCGCAGTGAGAGGCGGTGCGCATTGTGCGGCCGCAGCCAGGAGCAGGTCAGGAAGCTGATAATAGGCGTCTATGGCGGAATCTGCCTGGAATGCCTTGAAGTGTGCAACGATACGCTCAGAACCGAGGCGGGACGCGTCGAGGAGCGGCTGGGTTTCGACTCCGTGCCGAAGCCGAAGGACATCTACCGCATACTGAGCCAGTATGTCATCGGCCAGGAAAAGGCGAAGCGCGCCCTGAGCGTGGCGGTCTACAATCACTTCAAGCGAGTGAATAACCCATCCAGCGAGGTGGAGCTTCAGAAGAGCAACATCATGCTCATCGGCCCCACCGGTTCCGGGAAGACCCTCCTTGCCCAGACCCTTGCCAGGATACTGAACGTTCCATTCGCCATCGCGGATGCGACTTCATTGACCGAGGCCGGGTATGTAGGGGAGGACGTCGAAAACATCCTCCTCAAGCTCCTTCATGCCGCGGATAACGGCGAGAGCCTGCAGACCACGGTCCGCAATGCCGAGCGAGGCATCGTCTACATAGATGAGATTGACAAGATCACCCGCAAGGCCGAGAATCCCTCCATCACCCGCGATGTTTCCGGCGAGGGAGTTCAGCAGGCCCTCCTGAAGATTCTGGAGGGGACGACTGCCAATGTCCCGCCTCAGGGCGGCAGGAAGCACCCTCAGCAGGAATATATTACAATAGACACGACGAATGTCCTCTTCATCTGCGGCGGCGCATTCGAGGGGCTGGATAATATCATCGAGCGGCGGATCAGCGATCAGTCGCTCGGCTTCCGGGCGAAGGTCGAGAGCAAGAAGAATCGGCAAATCGGCGATATCCTCGCCCAAATCCTCCCCGAGGATCTGCTGAAGTACGGCTTTATACCGGAGTTCATCGGCAGGCTGCCGGTCATAGGGACGTTGAACGCCCTGGATCAGGAGGCCCTCGTTCGAATCCTGGTCGAGCCGAAGAATGCGCTGGTGAAGCAGTACCGCAAGTTCTTCGAGTACGATGGGGTTGATCTCGAGTTCAAGGAAGATGCGCTTGACACGATCGCCGCCGAGGCAATGAAGCGCGGCATAGGGGCTCGTGCCCTCCGAGCGATCCTGGAGGAAGTCATGATGAACATTATGTACGAAATCCCATCTTCCTCCGGCATCAAGAGATGCATCATTGATGGCGATGTCGTCCTTGGCAAGAAAGAACCGACCCTGATAACCATTGACGAGCTGAAAGCCGCGTCATAGAAATGAAGTAGGTAACGAATAACGAGTAATCCGTAATGTTCTGCTTACGCATTACTCCTTACGCATTACCTTTGAGGAAGCACGGATGCCTAAGTCTGACCCCACCAAGAAGCCGAGGGCCAAGAGAAAGCCCAAGGCCGATCGCGAAATCTCAATAGAGGAAGAGTCCTACACCATCCCCGAAGAGATCCCTCTTCTGCCGGTGAGGGACGCGGTCTACTTCCCTCGCATGATCTTTCCGCTCTTCGCCGGCCGGGAGAAATCCGTCCGGTCGCTGGAAGAGGCCATGCAGCGCGATCGGCTGATTCTCCTTGTCGCCCAAAAGGACGTCGGAACCGACGACCCGAATCCCGAGGACATTTATGGCGTCGGCTTGGTCGCCGGCATCATGCAGCTCACGAAGGTCCCGGACGGCACCGTCCGCCTGGTCCTCGAAGGCATTGATCGCGTCAGGATCACCGAGTATCTCCAGACCGACCCATACTTCCTCGTGAAGGTGGAGCCCATCGAGGCCGCGGAAGAAGTCAGCCTCGAGGTCGAAGCCCTCATGCGAAGCGTGACATCCCAGTTCGAGCAGATCGTCAATCTGGGTCGCACGATCCCTCCCGAGGCCCTGGTCAACATAGTGAATATCACCGAAGCAGGCCGGCTCGCGGACAGCATCACGCCGTATCTGCCGCTTCGGGTGGAATCCAAGCAGGACATCCTCGAGACTTCCTCGTCCAAGGAAAAGCTCGAAAAGCTGAACGTCCTCCTCAAAAAGGAGCTGGAGATCCTCGAGATTCAGCGGAATATCCGCAATCGGGTCGAGAAGGAGATGGGTGACACCCAGCGCGAGTTCATACTTCGTGAGCAGATGAAGGCCATTCAGCAGGAACTGGGCGAGCGCGATGAGCGCTTCGGCGAGATCGAGGACTACAAGGCCAAGATCGATCAGGCCGCCATGCCCGAGGAAGTCACCGAGCGCGCCATGAAGGAGCTTGACCGGCTGGAGAAGATGCCGTATGCCGCTCCTGAGGGCGTCGTGATTCGCACGTACCTCGACTGGCTTACTCAGCTTCCGTGGTCGGTTCGGACCGACGAAACCCTTGACATCGGCGAAGCCGCAGTCGTGCTGGATGAGGACCATTACGGATTGATCAAAGCCAAGGAACGCATTCTCGAGTTCCTCGCGGTCAAGCAGCTCTCGGGCGCGATGAAAGGCCCGATTCTGTGCTTCGTCGGCCCACCGGGAGTCGGCAAGACTTCCATCGGCAAGTCAATCGCCCGCGCCCTCGGTCGCAAGTTCTTCCGCGTCTCGCTGGGCGGAATTCACGACGAAGCCGAGATTCGAGGCCACAGGCGGACGTACATCGGCTCCATGCCGGGGCGAATCCTTCAGGGGATCAAGCAGGCCGGCAGCAGGAATCCGGTCTTCATGCTGGACGAGATTGACAAGGTGGGCATTGACTTCCGAGGCGATCCCTCGGCCGCCCTCCTCGAAGCGCTCGATCCCGAACAGAATCTCGCATTCAGCGATCACTATCTGGAGGTGCCATTCGACCTCCGCGACGTCATGTTCATCACGACCGCGAATATCCTTGACACCATTCCACCTGCGCTCAGAGACCGCATGGAGGTCATACCGTTCGCCGGTTATATTGAGGATGAAAAGGTCTGCATCGCGGAGCAGTTCCTCGTGCCTAAGCAGATTCGCGAGCACGGGCTGAGTCCGAAGCTCCTGACCATCCGCCAGGAGGCGCTTCGCCACATCATTAGGCATTACACCCGCGAGGCCGGCGTTCGTAACATGGAGCGTGAGATCGCCACTATCTGCCGGAAGGTCGCCAGGTCCGTGGCAGAGGGGAATAAGAAGCGCACGACGATCACCGTCAGCCGGATCAAGGGTTTTCTTGGCCAGCCGAAGTTCCACTACGGGATGGCCGAGGAGAAAGACGAAGTCGGCTTGGCCACTGGTCTGGTCTACACCGAGTTCGGCGGCGACATAGTCAGCATTGAGGTCGGACTGATGAAGTGCGAAGATGGCAAGCTGATCCTGACCGGCCAACTGGGCGATGTGATGAAGGAATCGGCCCAGGCGGCCCTCAGCTATGTCCGATCGAAGGCTGCCTTGCTGAATATCCCTGAGGACTTTCCAGCCAAGATGGATGTCCACATCCATGTTCCTGCGGGCGCAGTGCCTAAGGACGGCCCTTCCGCAGGCATCACGATGGCCACTGCGCTTGCATCGGCACTGACCAAGCGGGCGGTTCGTCGAGAAGTCGCCATGACCGGCGAGATCACCCTTCGCGGGAAGGTGCTTCCAATCGGCGGGCTGAAAGAAAAGGTCCTTGCCGCCCATCGAGCCGGCATCCGAACGATCATCGTTCCCAAAGAGAATCTGAAGGATCTAGAGGAAATTCCCGAATACGTCCGAGAGGAGCTGACCTTCAAGCCGGTCGAGCACATGGACGAAGTCTTGCAAATTGCTCTGCAAAATGGTAATCTAGATGGCAATAGGAAAAAGGCTTAGATAGGGAGGAGTAGGCGGCCCCCACTCCCAGAGAGGAAGGCAACAGGTGAAAGCCTTCTGAGCACGGACCGCCGAATGTCGCCCTGGAGCCGTCGTGCTGAACTGCAAGTAAGCGTGACCGGGTAAGCCCGTTATAGCGCAATGAGGGGATGATCGTTCCTCGTTCAACGTTCTGCGTGTTCTGGATCCGAGGAACGATGAACCGGGAACGAAGAACGGTTTCCCAAACTAAGGTGGTACCACGAAAGCGCTCCTTTCGTCCTTATTGGATGAATGGGGCTTTTTGTTTGCTAGGAGGAATCATGGCCGATTACGAATCATTGCCGAAGACTTACGACCCGAAGGCCGTCGAGCCGAAGTGGTATGAATACTGGACGAGCAAGGGCTATTTCCATGCCGAGGTTGACCCCTCGCGGGAGATGTACTGCATCACCATCCCGCCGCCGAATATCACCGGCGCGCTCCATATCGGCCATGCCCTCTGCTACACCATTCAGGACGTCCTCGGCCGGTGGAAGCGGATGCAGGGCTTCAATACGCTCATCCTGCCGGGAACCGACCATGCTGGCATCGCGACCCAGAACGTCGTCGAGAAGCAGCTCGCCGAGGAGGGCCTCACCCGCCATGACCTCGGCCGGGAGAAGTTTGTCGAGCGAGTATGGCAGTGGCGCGAGGAGTACGGCGGCATCATCATCGAGCAGTTCAAGCGAATGGGCTATGCCTTCGACTGGGACCGCCTCCGCTTCACGCTGGATGAGGGTTATGAGGAGGCCGTGCTCGAGGAGTTCATCCGCTGGTTCGACGCGGGCCTGATCTATCGAGGGGTCCGGGTGATCAACTGGTGCCCCCGATGCCACACCGCTATCTCGGATATCGAGGTCGCCTACGAAGAAGTCGCCGGCCATCTGTGGCACATTGATTATCCGCTCGAAGACGGCTCGGGCGTGATAACGGTCGCCACCACCCGGCCCGAGACTATGCTTGGCGATACGGCAGTCGCGGTCAATCCCGAGGACCAGCGCTACATGGGGATGGTCGGCAAGAACGCCATACTCCCGATCATGGGGCGCTCGATCGCCATCATCGCCGATGTTCACGTTGACCCGGACTTCGGCACCGGCGCAGTCAAGGTCACGCCTGCCCATGATCCGAATGACTTCGAGATCGGCCTGCGCCACAATCTCGCTCAGGTGATCGTCATCGGCCCGGACGGCAGCATGACTAAGGAAGCAGGCCGATTCGCAGGCAAGGACCGCTATGAGGCCCGCGCGGAGATCGTCGAAGAACTGAGGGCGAAGGGCCTCCTCGTTCGCGAGGAGGAGTATCTCCATTCGGTCGGGACGTGCGACCGCTGTGGCAGCACCATCGAGCCCCTCCTCTCCGAGCAATGGTTCGCGCGAATGCAGGACATCGCCGGGCCGGCAATGGAGGTAGTCCGGTCCGGAATCAGTAATCCGCAATCCGAAATCCGCAATCCGAAATCCGTTCGGTTTGTGCCCGACCGCTATGCCCGCATCTACCTCGACTGGATGGAGAATATCAAGGACTGGTGCATCAGCCGCCAACTCTGGTGGGGGCATCGAATCCCTGTGTGGAAGTGCCTCGACTGCGGCGCATACACAGCCGCGAAAACTGAAGTGGAAGCCTGCTCGAAATGCGGGAGCAGGAATGTGGAGCAGGACCCCGATGTGCTGGACACCTGGTTCTCATCCGCCCTCTGGCCCTTCGCGACCCTCGGCTGGCCGAAGGACACGCCCGAGTTGAAGTACTTCTACCCGACCTCCGTGCTCACGACCGCCCGCGAGATCATCTACCTGTGGGTCGCGCGCATGATCATGACCAGCCTCTACTTCCTGGACGAGATTCCGTTTAAGGACGTGTACATATACGCGACCGTGCTCAATGAGGAAGGCCGCCGAATGAGCAAGTCGCTGGGGACGGGCATTGATCCTCTGGAGATGATTGACCTCTATGGCGCGGACGCCCTCCGATTCGCGCTCATCCAGCAGGCGGGCAAGGGCCAGGATATCCGGTTCTCGGTCGCCCGGGTCGAGGCTATCCGCAACTTCTCGAACAAGATCTGGAATATCGCCCGCTTCGTCCTATTGAGTCTTGACGGCCCTCCTCCCTCCTCGCTCCTCGCTCCTCGTTTGGAGGACCGGTGGATCCTCAGTCGCCTGCAAAAGACCATAGATACCGTGAACAAGGGCCTCGATCAGTATGACATGGATGACGCCGCCCGCGCCCTGTACGACTTCCTGTGGAACGAGTACGCCGACTGGTACATCGAGATGGCGAAGCCCCGGCTTCAGGGCGAGGATCGCGCGACCGTGCAGTACGTCCTCTGGCACGTGCTGGAGACCTCCATGCGCCTGCTTCACCCGGTCATGCCGTTCCTTACCGAGCAGATTTGGCAGTCCATCCCTCACGAGGGCGAGAGCATCATGATTGCGCCATTCCCGACTGCCGACCCTGCCCTCATTGATGAGGATGCCGAGAAGCGCATGGATGCCGTCATGGAGGTCATTCGGGCAATCCGCAACCTTCGGGGGGAGATGGATGTCCCACCCGGCAAGAAGGTGGAGGCTGCTATCGTCCCGTCTTCGCCCGATATCAAGTCTGCGCTCGATGCCGGCCAGGAGAGCATCAAGTCACTGGCAAAGTTGAGCAAGCTCGACATCGCGACCGAGCCGCCGTCAACCGAGCATGCGAAATTCGTCTCGGCGCACCTGCCGATGGCCGACGTCTACATCCCGCTCGCGGGCCTGGTGGATGTGGACAAAGAAACCACCCGTCTCACGAACGAGCTTGCCGAGGTCGAGCGGGAACTCGAGCGGACTTCATCCAAGCTCTCGAACGAGCAGTTCCTCTCCAAAGCGCCTGCCCATATCATCGAGAAGGAACAGCGCATCGCCCAGGAGCTCACCGACAAGCGCGCGAAATTGCAGGAACGGCTCGCAACTCTGACTGCAAGATAGTATGGGAGTACGGGCGCGCTCCGTCAACTTGCACCAATCGTGCTGGCGTCATTTCTGGTGAGACGGTTTCGGCTGGGGAAGAATGGGAGGCATTGTAGGCTAACTAGCGGAGGATAGCCCGGATGATAGCCAGGTAGAGCCTCGATACGTTAGTGCTCTGCGGTGCCTTGTATTCTGCGCACTGATTTGAGGAAATAGTCAATGTCAGAACATAGCGACTGGGAAAGTACCGAGATTGCCACTATTCCCACTGTCCAGAACAAGCAGACCGGGATGCCCCACACAGGACATAGACGAAACATGCTGCTCTTTGCAAACGCAGTAATCAACGCGTAACCAGGGAAGATGTTGACTACCAGTATTGCCACGAAACGCAGGATTCCAAAGTAGAACACAAGGATTCTGGATCGTTGGGCAACGCTATCCCGTGTGAGAAACTGCTGCTTGCCCTGGAGGATTTGCACTAGGGGAGCCATTCGGTTAATGCTGGGAGACACGACTGCGTCGAACACATCCTGGATATGAATGTCGAAAGGATACAGATACTTGTCCTTAGTGTTGTCAATCAGCCGCTGGGCTAGCTCTCTAGTTCTGATCCCTTGGCTACTTGCTGAGCTGTAGCCTATGGCAAGCAGAGATATTAGCATGAAAGCGAACGGATAAAACTCCTGGGTAGTTGCCACCTTTGACAGAAAGGGTAAAGTGATAGACCCACCATCGGGGATCGGCATTACAGTAAGTCCTGAAACCAATGCAAGCGCAAGCCAGTAACGGGCCGCGATCCTGGTATGTATCGAAAGGCCGTCTGCGAGTTGCTTGAGTAGCTCAGGAAAAACGTCAGGGGATTCTTCGGCTACCATGTTCTCTCCGGCTATGGCATGCGAGCACGGTTTCTAAGGCGCGAAATTCGGGAGATTGCGGGTGTCTGATCCGCAATCCGCATTGCCCTTTACGTCCAAGCTTCTTCCCGCTATAGTCAGCGAAGCCGCTTCAGTCTACGGCTGACCTTGGATGCCTTGATCCGAAAGACCGCCCCGTGATTGCCCAGCCATTCCTTTTGGCTCTTACTAAGGCCTCTGCACTTGCTGAACACTGCGCCATCTACCTTCGGGCCTGAACTTGTGGTTGCCTTTGTAGCGCAAGCGTCTATCTCCTGCAAAAATGATCGGATGTCGGCCGCAATGCTACCCATGGACTCCTGATGGAATCGGAGTTCCTGGCGGAGACTGGTTGTCGCCTTCTTAAGGCGGCGACTTTCCCGCTCCATCTCCCTTTTTTCTTCATCTTCGGCGTGGCTGTCGTCGAGCCTGCGCTCGATCTCTGACAGTTCAGAGTTGAGCACGGCGGCTAACGCGGCACAGACCGCCTCCGAGAATTCGAAGCCCTTCACCAACTCCGACTGGAAACCCTTCAGCGCGACTGTGAGCCAGTAGACGCTGCGCTGTGGCGTCCAAGCTGTTGCCCTGGCTAGACTGCCTCTCACCGCGGAGGCAGACAGCTCAAGAAGCAGGCGCGTTTTCGGATCGGTTGGGTATAGTTGCCAGCGTCTGCGTTTCCACGGTCGCTGCGCATAACTTGCCTCTTTCATGAGCGCAATCTTCTCCCGATTTACACGTATCATCCGCGGGCCCTCACCGATATACGCCATCAAAGCCCTGAACGCTGAGTCCGCGGACAGGGCTACCAGCCTGTCTACTGCCAGGGCAGTGATTCTCTTTTCCTCATACTCTACTATGTCCGTTGGAGCGACGATGGCGCCTTCTAGGTTCGCACCGGTGAAGTCGGCGCGTCTTAGGTCCGCGTCGGAGAAATCTGACCGTGACAGGTCAGATTTCTCCAGGTGCGCTTCGCACAAAGCCGACTCGCGGAAGGAGCAGTTCCTTAGGACACTTTCTGTCATTACGGCCCCGGACAGATCAGAGTTATCGAGGCACAGATCAGTGCCCTGTGCCCGTGCAAGCACGGCGCCACGAAGCATCGCGCCAGGAAGTCGAGCTCTCGGGTGGAACTCCAGACCGGGAAGGTTAGTGCCAGAGAGATCGGCTCCTGACTGTACGAGTACATACACAGCAACGGCACGTGCTCTTCCGTGCAGCATGTTCGTTTCAGCAACATCCCTGGGGTTGATCATGTCCCATATGTATCGAAGGTAGTCGTCCGGGTGGTTGTTAACCAAGCCGTTCATGAAACTCAACGTCTCCGGCGACCAAGTCGCGTCAAGCGGGTCAATGTTGCCGTTGACGATGCAATCAAGTAGGTACTTGGCCGCAAAGAACTCCGCGAATGAGAGGTTGACGAACCTGTAGTATCCGTCCATCTCTGTGGTAAGGAACGTACATGTACGTATCTCTTCCTCACACCGCTCTGCCGCCCCAATCTCTTGGAGATAGCCACCGAGCGGCAACAGAATCTGCGTATAGTGCAACTCACGTGCTTCTCCCGTAAGCAGTTTCATCGCCAGTATTTTGGAGATATGATCCCGTTGCGCTGCTGTGAGATAGCAGCGCCATTCATCTCGACGTATCCAGACGTCCGTGTACATCTCATATAGGAGTGTGGCATTAACGTTTGTCAGGTGTGTCGAGCTCCGTACCGTGGAGACTATCATCTTGGCGAGTATGGGATGGTGTGCTAGCTGCTTGAGCTCCGGTTGCTTTGACAGCTCAGATAGGAACTTGCTTGAATCCTCACCATAGTACCGCTGGAGATACCGAAACAGGTGCTCTTCGGTGAAATCTTGGAGAAATACGTAGTGATATGTCCGACTCTCCTTGAGCAACCCATGCAGTTCGGTGCCGCGGTGTAACCTGTCCAGATTCTCAGCATCTACTAGAAAGGTGTCCCGGCACGTAACGATTATTTTCGCGTTTCCCTGTGCCATGGACGTAATCGCGGTGAAGTTGCGCATGATAGTGGATGGATCAGCGTGTGGCGTCATCTCGTCAAATCCGTCTAGAATCAGCACAAACTGACCTTCCCGGTTCATGCGCTCGAAGACAGCGCGGCTCCTTACTTGTGCCCCTTCCTCGCTGATCAGGGAGCCAATGAGGTAGCTTTGGAGACTAGCATTTGGCGGGAACATTCGCAATTCAGTGAAGATGGGAACACGCCCAGACTGCTCGTCGCAACATTGTCTTGCTAGGTTCTGGGCAAGGTATTTGCAGGTGGTGCTCTTGCCGGAGCCATATTTCCCCAGTATCGTCAGCACGTGACCGGGACCATCTAGCCAGTGCATAACATACTCGACGATCGACTTTACGGGCTTGCCCGACGAAGTCATCGCTGGCAGATCTATGAAGGCGTGCTTCTCCAGGACTTCCCGATAGTCGAGGGACGATTTGTCACCTCTCGCCAATCTCTTTACATAGCCAGTCAGGTCGACGATTCGCCCCATGAGATCGTCTGTTGTCAGGCACTTGACGCCATTTTGCTCGAAATGTACTCGACCGTCCTGGGTGAAGCCGCTCTTTGACACTACGACGGCGATATCGATCAAACCCATCGTGCGCAAGTTGTTGAAGCGTTGGCAGAGAGGCGTTGCATCATTGACGCCAATGTTTCTCTTCTCGGCTTTACACTCCACGGCTGTGCGTATGGGCGAACCATCAGCAGTCCTCTGGACTGCATACACGTCGATCTGAAGCCCACCCAGGTTCTTGTTGTGCTCAACCTCTGCGCCAAGATCCCTGTAGAGTTGCGCTACTGCGAGTTCAAACCTCAAATCCTCTTTGCCGGTCACTTGCCAGTCCTTGTTGGGTATCATGCGTCTGCGATAAGCCTTTGGCGAGTGCCAACGAGATGAACCACAAGGGCTGCCGTGTCCTTCATGGTCCACCGCATCGCCTCTCGACTGCCACACTTCTATTCGGCGAGTCCCTGAGAACTTCCTCTTGCAGATATAACATAAAACTGCTCAGCTTCTTAGCCGGCAATGGTTGGCGGCCCTCTACGGTGAGCAGGGCGTTACCCCCCCCACACCCAAACTCCCACACCAAACTCCCAAACTCCTTGTCTCCGCACGATCTCCCGTGTATAATACAGACAAGGAAAGGGAGTACGCACGTTGGAATACAGAACACTCGGTCGCACGGGGAAGCAGGTCTCGCTCCTCAGCCTGGGATGCATGCGCCTGCCCGCCGATGACGACGAAGGCGCGCAGGTCGTCCGACGCGCCGCAGAACTCGGCATCAACTACTTCGAGACCTCCAACTGGTACTGCGAGTCTCGCAGCGAGATCAAGGTCGCCAAGGGCCTGACAGGCCTTCGAGACAAGGTCTTCATCTCCACCAAGGTCAAGATCGGCCCCACCGTTACCGGCGATGACGTCCGCCGCTCCTTCGAGGACTCCCTCAAGCGCCTGGAAGTTGACCGCGTGGACTTTTATCAGGTCTGGGACTTCCGCTGGGACGATCACGAGGCCGTGATGAAGAAGGGCGGCGGCCTGGATACCATCGAGGCGCTTCGCGACGAGGGCCTCATCGGCCATATCGGCATGACCAGCCATGAGACCAACGAGCACGTGATCGAGCTGCTGGATACCGGACGTTTCGAGAGCGTCACCCTGAGCTACCACCTCCTCAAGCGCGAGGTCGAGCCGGTGATCGAGTATGCCGCCGAGCGCGGGATCGGCGTCGTGATCATGACTCCCCTCGCGGGCGGACTCCTCGCCACCCCGTCCGATGTTCTCGCGAAGCTGGTCGGGGCTCAGAGTACGAGCAATGCGGCGGGCGCACTCCGATTCGTCATGTCGAATCCCCATGTGAGCACTGTCCCCTCAGGCATGACATCAGTCGCTGAAGTGGAGGAGAACGTCCGCACCTGGGCCGATTTCAAGCCCCTCAGCCCGCAAGAGCTGACCGACCTTGCCGCCAGGTTGGACGAATACTCCGCCCTCGGTAAGCAATTCTGTACCGCCTGCAGCTACTGCATGCCCTGCCCGAGCGGCGTGAAGATCCCCAGGCTCTTCGGCATAAGAAACCGCTATGTGATCTTCGGCATGCATGATTGGGCGACCCGCTCCTACCGCCGAATGACCGAGGGCCTGCCCGACGCATGCACCGAGTGCGGCGAGTGCGAGGCTAAGTGCCCAAACGGCATCCCCATCATCCGCCAGCTCAAGGAAGTCGCGGAGATGTTCGCAGGAGTCCGGGATTGAAGTTGTATGCCATCGCCTGCGAGGTCATCACTCGCGAGTGCTTCCGCGCCGCTGCCAATTCTCCGCACGTCGTGAGTCTCTCAATCAAGGAGTTCGGACTCCACGAGCGTCCGGACGACCTTCGCGCGGCCCTCCAGGCGGAGATTGATCAGGCCACAGGTTATGACTACGTCCTTCTTGGTTACGGTCTCTGCAGCCGCGGGACCGCCGACCTCGTCGCCCGCGAGACTCCCATCGTCATCCCTCGCGCCCATGACTGCATTGCCCTCCTCCTCGGCTCGCACGGGCGGTACCAGACGGAGTTCGCTGGCCATCCGGGCACGTATTACTACAGCCCCGGGTGGGTCGAGCGCAAGGAGGGGGAGGTCAGTCAGGGCGGCTTCGAGATCGTGAAGGACCGCCAGGCCGAGGAGCGCTTCAAGGAGTACGTCGAGAAGTACGGCGAGGATAACGCCCGCTTCCTCATCGAGCAGGAGACTCAGTGGCTGGCGAACTACAATCGGGCCGCGTTCCTGAATATGGGCCTCGGGGACATTGACTACTATCGCGAATTCACCCAGCAGGTCGCCGAGAGTCACGGCTGGTCCTATGAGGAGCTTGCCGGCGACACCCGCCTCATTGATCGCCTCCTCGCAGGCGACTGGGATGAGTCCGAGTTCCTCATCGTCCGCGCCGGCCACCGCACCATCGAATCCGTCACCTCCGGCATCATCTCGGCGGTCTAACACATAACGAGTAATCCGTAAGAGCAGTCCGGTTACGCATTACTCCTTACGGATTACTCCTATGCATCGCTCATCACACCTGGTATTTATACCAGTTTTTCACCGCTCGCTCAGAATCCCCATTATGCCCTATTGACTTTTTTCATATTTGGCGTATATTGATAGGTAGACAGCCCGCTTAGAGTGCTGATTTGGGAGGAGAACAATATGAAGACGGCATTCCTACTTGTAGTCCTCGCAGTTGTTCCACTCTCGCTAGCCAACATCGCACAGGCATCAGCGACGAACTGGATGTCATATGTTCAAGCCGACTCAATAGATGGCCTGAATTCCGGCATCATGGGGCAACTTGGTGTCAAACCCACCGCCCTCGACACCTGGGATCCCTACGACGGCCTGCCCATAGACTTCGACACCGCTGGCACGGATTCGAAATGGGTTGCCTTCCCGCTCACCGGAGACACGGCCTCCACGCTCCAGCCGAACCTATACTCCAGGAACTACATGTCAACCTCCGATCCCTATGAGTATCCCGCGGGCTCAAAGACATGGTCCTTCAAAGTGGCTGGGCTCAGCGCATCCACTGGTCCCATCCGCCTGAGGTTTAAGACAGGCTCTTTAACCAGCACACTCCCGCCGGCGCCAGGACTGGATTGGCGGTACTATTGGGTGAGACTGGTTGACAACCGTGGGCAGGTTATCAACAAGCCCTCTTGGGCCGGGGCCGGCGGCGGTGTCTGGGATCCAGACTACTGGTGGGGCGTGTTACCGCTGGCAGTTCCGGCAACCACCAACACGTATTTTGGAGAGATCATCCTGCCCGAGCTGCGTCTATCCGAGAATACGAATACTGCCATGCTGAGCGAGGGCTATGAATTCCAGTTCATCTATGGCTCGGGTGACATCGTCCCCGAGCCCGCGAGCCTCTTCGCGCTCGGGAGCATGTTCGCCGGTCTCGCCCTCTATTCGCGCCGAAGACTCGGCCGTCCTTGACTAATACCCTCCCCTGTGATAGAGTTTCTTGCTGGACACAGGGATGGCAAAAGCACTCATCACACTCTTGATATTCGTCTCAGCGGCGCTCCAGGCGGCGACGGTGGGGTTCGTCGCTCCGGCAGAGGGCGCCACCATCGGCGGCAGCGAAGTCGAGATCAAGGTCGCCTTCACCACTACCGCCGAGAAGCCGATTACCAAGCTGGAGGTCTTCCTCGACGGCGACTTCATCACTGAGCGCCCCTGGGAGAGCGCCGAGTCCAAGGGCGAGTGCTCCTTCACCTGGGATACCCTCCGCACCACGAACGGCCCGCACAAGGTGGACATTCAGGTTCTCTCGAAGGACGAGTACCTGGCAACGGGAAGCCTGACCGTTACGGTGGTAAACAAGGTACCCGACATGACGCCCCCGACGATCGTGATCGTCAGTCCCAAGGAAGGGGAGGCCGTATCGGGGACCATCACCATAGTCGTGGAGGTGTCCGATGACGGCCCGACCGAGCCGTTCGTGAGCATCTACATTGACGGCTCGCTCCGTGCAGTGAAGAACCACGGGCCGTATACCTGTGAGTGGGATACTACGACCGGCGGAGATCGGTCATACACCATACGGGCCATTGCCGTTGACGAAGCAGGGAACAAGGCGGAAGCCAAGCCGGTGAAGCCGATTGTTCGAAACCCGAAGAAACAAGTGCCGATCATGGAGAGAGACTACAGACCGTAGACAGCAGACCAGAGACTCCGGAAAACCCCTCGGGGTCCGTTGTCTGTAGTCTACAGGCTCTAGTCTATCGCCTAGCTCGCCTTCGCGGTTTCTGCCTTTTCCTTACTCGGTTTGGCCTCGACCTTCTCATCTTTGTGCCCGTTAC
>Ga0307380_10002772_pt1 | contig 24529 bp, 17 predicted proteins | sample UN3MG_FD_202239 | JGI IMG/M metagenome (GOLD analysis project Ga0307380, IMG submission 202239) | Soil microbial communities from Risofladan, Vaasa, Finland - UN-3 | ecosystem: Environmental > Terrestrial > Soil > Coastal area > Acid sulfate soil | place: Finland: Risofladan, Vaasa | collected... | reverse complement strand
GGCCAGCCCGGCCAAACTGAGCAGGGCGCCCAGTCCGTGGGTCAGGGCGTTGATGGTTTCTTCTTTGAGCATAAAACCTCTTTGCTGCCGCCATTTTATATCCTATCCGGATTCAACATGTCAAGAAACTGCCCAAAAAGCAATTTCCTGAAATTCTTGCCGGGGAAATGACCGCCTGCAGATTGTATTGCACAGCGGGATCGGCTGTGTTACTCTAGCAAACAGGCGAACAAACAACGGCTATGGACGGCATTCGCCACTACCAATCATGCCGCACAATCCAGTGGAGAAATAGATGGGCGCAAGAAAGACAGAGGCAGCGCATGAGTTTATCACGATTAGGCGCAGCAGCGAACACAACCTCAAAGCCATCTCTTTGCGGATTCCCCTCAAACGTTTGACCCTGGTTTGCGGCGTTTCCGGCAGCGGCAAATCAACCCTGGCCCACGATGTTCTTTTCTGTGAAGGGCAGGGACGTTTCCTGGAGAGTTTCTCGGCCTATGCGCGAATTTTTCAGGCACGGCTGAACCGCTCGCATACCGAGGCCATCACCCATATCCCCCCGGCATTGGCATTGGGCCAACGCATCTCGCTGAACAATCCCCGTTCAACCGTATCCACCCTGACCGACCTGCATAGTCCGCTCAGAATGCTTTTTTCGCGTTTTGCGAAGCAGACCTTCGCTGAAAAAATAACCCGTTCACACCTGTCGTTCAATCACTCATTGGGCGCCTGCCCCCAATGCCGGGGATTGGGCCGGATCCATGAGATCGATCTCGACAAGTTGATCACCGATGAGAACCGTTCCTTGCGCGCAGGGGCCCTCAGCCTGAGTACGCCAAACGGATATATCATCTACTCACAGGTAACCATGGATGTCCTCGACCAGGTATGCCGGGCCCATGGATTTTCAGTTGAAATCCCCTGGAAAAAATTGACCAACGAACAAAAACAAGTTGTTTTATACGGCAGTGAGCGGCTGAAAATTCCATTTGGCAAACATCCGCTGGCATCCCGCTTGCAATGGACCGGCATCACCCCCAAACCGAGAGAGCTGGGAATGTATCGTGGCATCATCCCGATCATGGAAGAGATTCTGCAAAGGGGACCCAACCCGAATATCTTACGCTTTTGCAGTCAAACTCCCTGCCATGACTGCGGCGGACTGCGCTTGGCAAAACATTTTTTAGACATTTCCTATCATGGGACAAGCCTGCGCACTCTGTTGTCGTTGACCATTTCGCAATTGCGGGATTGGGGCGAACGGGAACTGTCGCATCGAGACTTGTCAGCGCCGGAGAAGCTTCTTGTTTCAGGCTTGACGACGCACGCCAGGCTCCTGGAGGGTTTCAGCCTGGGGCACCTGGCCTTGCATCGTGCCGTTCCCACGCTTTCCCGCAGTGAAGGCCAGCGCATCCAGATCGCCAATCTCCTGAAAAATCCCATCAGCGGCATGCTCTATGTCCTCGATGAGCCCGGCTCGGGGCTCCATCCTTATGAAAAAAAGCTTTTGTACAGTCAGTTCTGCAAATTGCTGGAGATCGGAAGCACCGTTGTCATGGTCAGTCACGACCGGCAGGCCCTCCAATTTGCCGACTGGGTAGTGGAATTGGGCCCGGTCGGGGGCACAAAGGGAGGCCACCTGCTGTTTTGCGATAAGGCGGAGCGCTATATCGGCGGAAAAGCGGATCCTCACTTGCAGACGCCGACCCTTGCCGCCTGGCGGCGACCCCAGACAGCGGTTTGCCGTCATGGTCCGCCTGCCTCCGCTTTCCTTGCCGTCGGGCCCTTACATGAAAACACCCTGTCCATCGGCAGCCTGGCATTCCCGGCTTGCGTCATCACCGTTGTTTCCGGCCCTTCCGGTTCGGGCAAGAGCACCCTGCTCGACACCATGGCCGGGCGGGGCCCGGCAAACTTTTCCGGCGGGCACGCCATCCGCCGCATCATCACTGTCGGCCAACAGCCGCTCGGCAAGAATGCCCGCAGCAACCCCGCTACCTATACGAAGCTGTTCGATGAAATACGCACACTCTTCGCGGCCCAGGCCGGCGCCAGGGAACTCGGTTTGAACGCGTCGTCGTTCTCCTTCAACACCGACCAGGGATGCTGCAGCGCCTGCCAGGGGGCCGGCGTGATCGAAATCACCATGCATTACCTGCAATCCCTGTTTCAACCCTGTCCCCAATGCCAGGGCCGACGCTACCAGGATCGCGTCCTGGCTGTCCGCTACCAGGACCTGGCCATCGATGCGATCCTGGACCTGACCATTTCACAAGCAGTGGAATTCTTCGCGGCCGAAGGCAGGATATCCAGCCGCCTGCGCATTCTGTCTGAACTGGGTTTGGGGTATCTCACCCTGGGGCAGCCTTCTTCGACTCTCTCCGGTGGTGAAGCACAACGGGTAAGGCTGGCTTCCTTCATTCGCGATGGCAAAGCAAAAGAATCCCTGTACCTGCTCGATGAACCCTGCATGGGCTTGCACGACCAGGATATTCCCTGTCTCGTTCGCGCCCTGAAAAAACTTTGCGACCAGGGAGCCACACTCTTGGTTGCTGAAAACAACCCACGGTTCATCGCACACTGCGACTGGCTGATTGAATTGTCCGGCACTGACGGCAAAAACAATCTGCTTTACCAGGGAGAGGTCTGCGGAATACATCAGCACGAAAGATCCCTGGTGGCCGCCATGCTGGCTGGAAAGGATCCGCTCGAGATCGCTGATCCTGCGGAAAAGCGTGAACCTGTTACCGGCTCGCAGGAGGCACCATTCATCCGCATGCATGGAGTCAGGACCCATACTTTGCAGAATATCTCCGTCGCCATTCCGGAGCAATCTTTCACCGTTGTCAGCGGTCCATCGGGTTGCGGCAAGAGTTCGCTCATTCTTGAAACCCTATATAAGGCCTGCCAGCGGCGTTATGCCGAGCAACTTTCACCATTTTTGCGCGATCGTCTGGCACTGGCCGGCGGCGGCGATTATGATAAGATCGTCCCGCTCAAGCCAGCGGTGGCCCTGGCGGCTCGTTATCTGGAATCAACGCCCAGATCAACGGTCGGCACTCTTTCAGGTATCAACGACACACTGCGGGTGTTGTTTTCCCGGCTGGGCACCATTGCTGCCCAGGCCGGCATCACGAATTTGCATGCCTCTCATTTTTCCTTCAATCATCAGGATGGCGCCTGCCCGGAATGCAACGGATTGGGTGTTGTGCACGAGTCCGATATCTCGCGCTGGGTGGTCAACCCTGAGAAAAGCATTTTGGCTGGAGCATTTTCCAGCGAAAAATCGTGCCAATTCTTCGTAGAACCCCATGGCCGTTTTATGGCCATTCTGCAGTGCGCGGCCAGAGAACTGGCTATCGATATCGAGAGAAACTGGCAGGAACTCAGCAAAGAAGCATTGGCATTGATTCTCGAGGGCAGCAGCGGAAATTTTGCGGTGAGATGGAAATTCCAGCGCGGCAGCCGGCGCGGCGAACACCGTTTCCATTCACAATGGCTCGGGTTCAATCGCCTGGTTCTTCAGGACTATCTGCATAGGAAGGAGAATCGCAGAAAAGGGAATCTCTATGAGGCGGTGGTTTTTAAAAAGATCTGTCCCGCTTGTCAAGGCCTGCGCCTGCGTGAGTTCATTTTGCAAAGCCGTATCGGCAGGATCACCCTGGCCGAGATGGTATCGTCGCCACTAACCAAACTTAAAAGACTGGTTGAAAACAATGGCGCGGCGTTTTTCGTGGCACAGCCATCAGCCAAGGAACGATTGCTGTGCCGGGAGATCATGCCCATCCTGTTTCGCCAGCTTGACAGCCTGGTCAACCTGGGTATCGGTTACCTGACGCCAAGCCGGGCCGTGGAAACCCTGTCCAGCGGAGAACATCAACGTTTGCGGCTGGCTTCACTGCTCGGCAACCGGCTGAATTACACCCTGTTCATACTGGACGAGATAAGCCGCGGCCTGCACCCGCTTGATGTTGCCAATTTGCTCGACATCCTGCGCACACTTTTGCAAGGAGGCAACACCATTGTCGCCATCGATCACCATCCTCTCGTCACTGCCCAGGCGGACTGGATCATTCAGTTGGGACCGGGCAGCGGCAAGCGAGGGGGGCAAGTGCTATATATGGGAAGCAAAAAGCCCTCATTGACGATCGATCTGAAGATATCCTCCGCCCATGACGCCCAACCAAGATCCCAGCCTATCATCATTGCTTCGGCCATGGCTCACAATCTCAAGCATATGGATCTGAGCATTCCGGCAAAGGGGCTGACTGTCCTGTGCGGCGTTTCCGGCAGCGGCAAATCGACCCTGCTGCACCGGGTGATCCACGAAAGCGCCGTGGCCGGGCGGGCGGTCAATTGCTCCAAGGTGAGCGGACTGGATCACTTCAAACAGATTTGCGCATTTACACCAATGAATCCGGTTCGCTGCGGCAGTGAAAGGCTGAATGATTTTCTGGGCAAAACCGCCGTGATTTATGACGCCTTTGTACGTGCTGCCGGACAAACAACAAATTGCTCCCAGTTAAAAAAAGCGCTGACGGTCCGGTCCGCTGCTTCATCTTGCCGCCATTGTGACGGCAAGGGGGAATGGACGACCGATCTCGATTACATGGGCTCCTTTATCGAAACCTGCAGCCATTGCCGGGGCAGCGGTCTGTCAACTGAACTTGGCCGGCTTGGCCTGCAGGGAGAGTCCCTGGCAGACTTTCTAACAAGCGATATCGATACGCTGGCGGCTGAAGCGATCGCCGCTTGCCGATTGGAAAAGGTCGTCGCCTGCCTGCAAGAGTTTGCCCTCGGCTATCTCAGCCTCGGCCGACGTTTGCATAGCCTGTCCGCAGGGGAACTGCAGCGACTTCGTCTGGCCCGCCTTTTTTTGAATTTGCGGGAGGCACCCAGCCTGTTGCTGCTGGACGAACCCGACAGCGGCCTCAGTTCCGGCGAATGCCGGCGCCTGATCGCTACCATGAAAAAATACCTGCTGCAGGGCCATGCGGCCATCGTCATCAGCCATCATCCGCTGATGATGTGTCAGGCCGACTATCTTATCGATCTTGGCCCCGGCGCCGGCGAGGCAGGGGGGGAATTGACCGCCTGCGGTACGCCGCGGGAACTCCTGGCCGGGAGCTGGCCCCGCTCAAAAACCGCGGCTTACCTGCGACGGTTATCCGACCAACAATCCGACTGACGAACCAGGCGGCGCCCAGAGGGACCCTATTCGGAGCGCAATGTCTCCACCGGATTGATATGCGCAGCCCGGACAGACTGGTAACAAACGGTCAAACCGGCGATGACCAAAGTCAGGGCGCAGGCCATGGCAAAAGGCCACCACAAAAGAGGGATATGAAACGCATAATCATTCAACCATTGATTCATCATGTAATAAGCGACAGGACAGGCAAGCATACAGGCAATCAATACCCATTTGTAAAATTCCCGGACAAATAGGAGTACGATGCGACTTCCGGAAGATCCCAGAACCTTACGAACCCCTATTTCCTTTTTTCGCTGCTCGGTCATGAACGATGCCAGGCCGAACATCCCCAGGCAAGCAATAAACAAAGCCAGGAACGTAAAATAATTGACCATCCGGGAAACAGTCCCCTCAGATTGATACAAGCGATTGAATTCGTCATCCATGAATTTATATTCAAATGGGAAGTGGGGGGCCAGCCGCCGGCAAGCACTTTCAATATAATGCAGAGTCTCCTTGATGCTGCCGGGACGGATTTTGGCGAACACAAACCGGTAAAAATATTCATGGTGCCGGGGATGAATGAGCAGGATCAAGGGACCGATCGCTTCACTCATGTGCCTGAAATGAAAATCCTTCACCACGCCGATGATGTGTCCTTGCACGTTCATAAAAGTCATGCCCTTGCCCAGCGGATTTTTCATTTTCATCGCTTCGACCGCCGCTTCATTGACAATGAAGTTGGATGTATCCGCCGGACGGTTCAAGAAAAAGTTCCTGCCTTCCTTGAGTTTCATGCCCAAGGTGTCCAGGTAGTCATGTTCGCCGATAACGAACTTGGGAACGAGGATGTCGGCAGGTGATTTGCCTTCCCACCAATCGATGCCGTTGACTCCCCCGATTCTTGTGGGAATCGACGAAGCAATGGTCACGTTCACTATTTCGGGACTTTGCCGCAGTTCCTGCTTGAGGGACCGGAATTGTTTGGCCAATTCATCATTGACGGGCAAAATCACTATTTGCTCACGGTTCCAACCCAGATCTTTATTCTGGATATAGTGCAGCTGCTGGCGAATAATCAGGGTACCGATAAGCAATACGATGGAAATGGCAAACTGGCCGATCACCATGATCTTGCGGAAAATGGCACCGCGGACACCGTGCAGGACGCTGCCTTTCAGTACCAGCACCGGTTTATAGGCTGAAAGGAAAAAAGCGGGATAGCTCCCGGAAACCAGGCTCACCAGCAAAACCAGGGCCAGCAGCCCCAGAAACAGGGCGGGATTGGCGAACACATTCAATGAGAGTTGCTTTTGGGTGAGTTGATTGAATGCCCCGAGGCTGAGGCGAACCAGCAGCAGCGCCAGGGAAGCGGCCAGCAGTGTCAGCAGCAGGGTTTCACCCAGAAACTGCTTGACCAGTTGGCCCCTTTTCGCCCCCGCCACTTTGCGCAGTCCCACTTCCCTGGCACGCCGGGCCGAGCGGGCGGTGGCCAGGTTCATATAATTCATGCAGGCGATCAACAAAATGAAAATGGCGATCGAAGAAAAAATGGTGACCAGGCCGCTGTCTCCTTCTCCCAGCTGCAAGTGGAATTTTGTGACCGGCAGCAGGTTGATCTTCCACTTCTTGCTTCCTTCGGGACAGTATTTCGTCATGCTGCCGGAGAGTTTCTCGCGCATTTCAGCCAACCGCGTGTGCGGTTTCAATAGAAGGTATGAGACACTCTCCCAGGACCAGCCGTTGATTTTTTGTTCCCCCAACATGCGCATGGGAGCGAGGAGATCAAATTGCAAATGGGAATTGGCGGGAATATTTTTCAGGACCGCGGTTACTTTCAAATCCATCCGGTTATTGTATTTCAGGACTTTGCCCAGAGGCTCTTCCGCACCAAAATATTTTTTGGCCAGCGCCTCGGTAATGACCACCGAATTGATCTCTTGCAGGGCGGTTCGCGCGTCCCCTTTGAGCAGAACGAAAGAAAACATCCGCAAGAACGAGGGATCGACCAGGGCCATCCCGGATTCATAAAACGTGTTTTCACCATAGGAGATCACCGGACTCTCCAGCCAGCTCCGCTCCTGGAAGCGGCTGAAATCAAGTATTTCCGGGAATTCTTTTTTTAAAATGGGGGCCAGGGCAAAGGGTACAGCAATACTCCCTGTTTCATCCTTGGCATCCACCTCCTGGCGGATCATGCAGTACAGTTGATCCTTGTTTTCATGGAAGCGGTCAAAGCTCAATTCATCCTGCACCCAAAGAAGGATCAAGAGACAACAAGCCAGGCCGATAGCCAAACCAACCACGTTGATCGCTGAATAGCCGATGTTTTTTCTGACATTTCTGACCATGATCTTCAAATAATTCAGCCACATCTATCGCTCCTCAAAACGTGAGTTGAACAGCCGGGTCGTTGCGACTTTGGAATCGGGCAATCCTTTTTGCATTTTGCCTGCTTGCCTCCCGGACCATCAAGGAGGGTATACCGGGATGCGCGGTAAAAGTTACAGCCGGAGCAGGAGAAAATTTTTTCCCCATACTTGACAAGCAGGCTGCATCCGCTTATAAACAGTAAAAAACCAAGGACGGCATGAAAAAAAAGATCCTGCTCATCCGCAGTAATTTCCAGAAATCACTGGCCGGGGAAATGACGAGTTTGCAATGAAGCCCTTTTTATATTATATTTCCACTGCAGGCGCGCTCGCCTGGCAACTGGGAGACGGAGGAGCACGATGAAACGGATCGATTCCCTTTGGGGCAACATCTTTACGAGCCAAAGCGACGGCTTCCACAACATCAAGCCGCTCCTGAAAAAAATCCCCCTTTTTGCCGAACTGGGCAAGGGTGAACTCAGAGAGATCGAACGCCTGGTCCATTGCCGCCGCTACCAAAGCGGTGAAGTCATCTTTTGGGAAGGAGAGCCGGGCGTCGGCATGTATATCGTGCACAAAGGCCAGGTGACGATATTCAAGGATTACAGCAAGACGGAACAAAGAGAATTGGCCTGCCTCGAGCCCGGTGATTTTTTCGGGGAAATGGCCCTGCTGGAAGATGATTGCCGGTCGGCTACCGCCGTGGCCATGGTCGAAACGGACCTGTTCGGGCTGATCCACCCCGACCTGTTCAACCTGTTCGACCGCAAGCCCCATCTGGGTGTCAGGATGCTGTCCACCCTGGCCAACATGCTGGCCCGGCGTCTGCGCCGGACCAACCAGGACCTGCAGCAACTCGCCAAGAATGCCCCTGGCAAGGCAGGCAGAGAAAAAACCGCACCATGAGTCCGTCCGCCAAAAGCAAAAGCCTGGTCGTTAATTTAAACCGCGGCTTCGTTTTATCCACCATCAAATTCGGCCTTTTCCTGCTGGCGCTGCTGGCCGCAATCTGGATCCTTTCCTACAGCAGTGTGGTCCTCACGCCGCTGATCCTGGCCGTACTGCTCTCCATCCTGTTGAATCCCCTGGTGGTCATGCTCGAAAGACGGGGCCTGGGCCGCACGGCCGCCGTGATCCTGATCCTGGCCATGCTGCTCTTGTTGCTGACCGCAGTTCTGACATTTCTGGCGCCGATCATCGCCCAGGAATTCAAGACCCTCAGCCGGCTGATCGAGAATGAAACTCCGGCCACTTTACTGGAAAAATTGAAACTCCTGCTCCAGCAGCATCTGCCCTGGCTGAAAAATCCGGGCATCACGATCCAGATCATGGGCTGGGTTGAAAAATCTATTTACAGTCTGCTCAGCCGCAGCATCCAGCTCCTACCCAGCATCATCCCCGTGGCCATCGCTCTGGTGCTGATCCCCTTCATGACCTTTTTCCTGCTTAAAGACGGCCGACGGCTGAAAAAATCCTTTATCCAGCTCCTGCCCAACCGCTACTTTGAAATAGCCGTGAACCTGCTGCATAAGATCGACTGCCAGTTGGGCAGTTATATCCGCGGCCAGGTGCTGGTTTCCCTGTGCATCGGCGCCCTTTCAATCACGGCCCTGGCCATCCTGCGGGTACCCTACTTCATTCTGATCGGCAGCGCCGCGGGATTGGCCAACATGATCCCTTATTTCGGTCCCATCGTCGGCGCCATCCCGGCCATCATCCTTAACGTCATCACCAAGGGCTCTCTCGGAGCCGCCCTTCCCGTCATCGCAGCTTTCCTCATCATCCGTCTCATCGATGACACCCTGGTATCGCCAAATATCCTGGGGCGCAGCCTGGAGATCCATCCCCTGATGGTCATCCTTGTCATTTTCACCGGCGGGGAAATGTTCGGCATCATGGGCCTGTTGCTCTGTATTCCGGTGACCGGCATCATCAAGGTGACATTTTCCGAATTGATCTGGAATTTCAAGCATTACCGCGTTTTTCGCAGCGGCGATTGACATTATGCAAAGAGTGAAAGAAAGTAAATGAAGCACGAGCCTATCGTAAACGGCTTTTTGCCGCCTGAAACTTCGGACTTCAGCCAGCACGAAAAAAAGGGCCAGACGGTCGTCAACCTGGGACTCATCTGGAACATCATCCTGGCCGCGGGCAAGACGGCCATGGGCATCGTCGGACACAGCACGGCCCTGCTTTCCGACGGCATCAACTCGACCTCCGATGTCGCCTATTACATCGTGGTAAAGATCTTCATGAAGCTGGCCGGACAGCCGCCCGATCCCGAACACCCCTACGGCCATCGGCAGATGGAGAGCATCGCCGCCCTGACCGTAGGTTCCTTCGTCATCACCACGGCCATCGCCATATTCTGGACGGCGATCAATAATGTTTTTGATCAATTGAAGGGGCGCGCCGACGTCAGCGGCACCACCAGCGGCGCCCTGTGGGTGGCGCTGTTCACGGTCGTGGTCAAGATCGTCCTGACCCTGTACACCAGCGCCGTCGCGGAAAAAACCGGCAACCTGGCCATCAAAGCGCTGGCTTATGACCACCGCAATGATATTTTTTCGGCCCTGGCCGCCAGCCTGGGAATTTTCCTGGCCCGCCGCGGTCATCCCTGGGTCGACCCCCTGGCCGGCGCGTTGGTGGCGCTGCTGATCCTGCGCACTGGCATCGGCATTTTGCGCCAGTCGACCGACGACCTGATGGATTCGGTTCCCAGCCACTTCCTGAACCGCAAGATCAGATCGATCCTGGAAAACATCCCCGAGATTCGCAGCATCGAAGAAATTCACGCCCATCGCTTCGGCCCCTATTTCGTGATCAACCTGACCATCGGCATTGACGGCGCCATGGACGTGAAGAGCGGTGACGCCATTGCCACCCGGGTGGAAAAATTACTGGCCGCTCAAATCGCTATGGTGCGCAGGGTTTACGTGCATTACCACCCGGCCCGCGTGTAGTTCCGGTATTCAGATCCGGCTAATATTTTTTTTTCATATATGCGGAAATCTTCTCCAAGCCAAGGCGAAAATCACGGCGGCCGAAGCCGATACGGAAATGTTGCGCAGGAGCAGCGAAAACCCGCCCGGGCAAAAGCAAAATCCCCTGGTTTTTGAGCAGCTCGGTGCAGAAATCATCGCTGCTGCCGGCAAAAGTGACGGCCGGAAAAGCCACCGGGCCGGCTAGGGGACGCTGCCAGGCGAAAAAGCGCCGGTGCTTTTCAAAAAAAGCGTCCAGGTATTCCAGGTTGCTGCCGATAATTCCCAGGTTGCGTTCGAGAATTTCCCGGCGCCGGCGCAGGGCCAGCAGCGAGAGGAATTCGCTGGGCGCGGCCGTGCAGATGGTCGTATAATCCTTCAGTTCGGCCATGGCGCGCAGGACTTCATGGTTGCGGCAGGCCACCCAGCCCAGGCGCAGCCCGGCCAGGCCAAAGGCCTTGGACATCACCCCCAGGGAGACCCCGTTTTCATAGATCTCGCAAGCCGCGGGCAGCCTGTCTTCAGGCTTGTACTCCAGGAAGCGATAGACCTCATCGGAAAACAAAAAGATGCCGCGCCGGCGCGCGCTTGCCATTATCCGTTCGAAACGGTTCGCTTCAGGCAGATAACCGCTGGGATTATGCGGGAAATTGACCACCAGGGCCCGGGTGGAGACGGTAACCTGGCCATCCAGCCAATCGGGATCCAGCGACCAGCCCTGGCCGGCAGAGGTTTGCCAACGGGTCACCCGGCAGCCGGCGGCTGTCGCGACCGCAGTCAGTGATTGGTAGCAGGGAGCCTGAACAATCAGGTGGTCTCCCGTTTTCAGGACGGCGTTCATGAAAACAAAGATCGCTTCCTCGGCACCGGCAAAGACCAGGATGTCATCGGCGCCGACACCCCGATACAGGCCGGCGATCTCGCGGCGCAGGTCCGGGTTGCCGGCAGTCTCGGTGTAGCCCAGGCGCAAATCCGAGAAAGCCGCGGCCGAACCGGGTTCCAGGGCCAGAAGTTCCCCCAGGGAAAAGGATTCGCAATCCGAGGCGCACAGCACCTGCCGGGCGCTGAATTCGTGGCGGGCGAAAAAACGCTCCAGGGCGAAAGGCTCCACTTTCATGGCCGCCAGTGTAAATCTTCGCGCCAAGCTTGTCAAGAAAGGGAAACACTTCGGGAACGGGCGGTCGCTGCGGGTTCGAGGTCGTTATGCAGGCAAACGGGAAGCGATGATGCCGCGCACCCACTCCGCCGCATCGCCTTTTTTATCGGCGGGCAGATCGGCCAGCATGACCGGCGCATGGATGTGCAGATGGACATCGGCCGGGGCGATGCGCCCATTGTTGCCTTCCAGCAGGCGGTAGGAGCCGTCGATGGTCAGGGGCACGATGGCCGCGTCCGAGCGCGTGGCCAGCTTGAAGCTGCCTTCCTTGAAGCGGTTCAATGTTCCCGACTTGCTGCGCGTGCCTTCGGGAAAGATTACCAGCGAGCGGCCGGCCTGCAGGTCGCGGATGCCGCGGGCGATGGCCCGGGCCGACTGGCGCAGGTCGCTGCGGTCGATGATGATGCAGCCGAGCAGCTTCATCCAGGTGGAGACGATCGGCAGGCGGAAATTCTCCTTTTTGGAAATGAAGCCCTTGAGCCCCGGCACAAAACCGAGCAGCAGGGGGATGTCAAAGGCGCCCTGGTGGTTGGCCACGAAAAGCACCCCGGTGTGGGGGGGCAGGTTTTCCAGCCCCGAAACCTCGACACGGCCGCCGGCCAGGGCGAACAGCTGCCGCGCCCAGGTGCGGGAGACCCAATAAAGAAATTTCGCCTGGACCGGTTTACGCCCAAAAAACCCGAGCAAAAAATACACAAGCAAAAAAAGGATGGAAACCAGCTGAAATATCCAGAAATAGGCAAACCAGAAAACAGTGCGTAGCATGGCTCCTCTCTTGAAAATTCATCTTACACGCAGCGGGCAAAAAATTCAAATCGCGCTGCGGTTATTGGCAAGAGGTCGTAAATGTGGTATAATTAAATACAAATTTAGGCGATTTGTTTCCTGAGAACGGGCATCCCACTCTGAATCACCCCTGATCAAGAACCACAAAAGAGCTGCATGCGGACAAGCATCGTGTTTGTCGAAACGCGGCTTTTGCGGCCCGGACGAATTGCCGAAGGAGCATTGAACCATGGAACAGGCGCTTATGCAGAAGATTCGCAATATCGGCATCGTGGCCCATATCGACGCCGGCAAGACCACCACCACCGAACGCATCCTGTTTTTCACCGGCCTCATCCACCGCACCGGCGAGGTCCACGACGGCCAGGCGGTGATGGATTTCATGAAGCAGGAGCAGGAACGGGGCATCACCATTTCCTCGGCCGCGATCACCACCAGCTGGCAGGACCACCAGGTCAACATCATCGACACCCCGGGCCACATCGATTTCACCGTGGAAGTGGAGCGTTCGCTGCGCGTCCTGGACGGCATCGTCATGGTTTTCTGCGCCGTGGGCGGCGTCGAGCCCCAGAGCGAGACCGTCTGGCACCAGGCCGACCGCTACAAGGTGCCGCGCATCGCCTTTGTCAACAAAATGGACCGCCCGGGCGCCGACCTGTTCCAGACCGTGGACATGATGAACGACATGCTGGGCGCCAACGCCCTGGTCTACCAACTGCCCATCGGCAGCGAGGAAAACTTTGCCGGGTTGATCGACCTGGTCAAAATGAAAGCCGTCACCTACCGCGAAATGGAACTGCAGGTCTCCCCCATCCCCGAGGAATTGCTGGGTAAGGCGCAGGAATGGCGCGGCAAAATGGTGGAAAGGCTGGCCGATTTCGACCTGGAACTGATGGACAAATACCTGCACGACAAGGAGATAGGCGAAGAGGACATCAAGCGCGCCACCCGCCATGCCGTCCTGACCCTGTGCATCACCCCGGTGTTTTGCGGCACGGCCTTCAAGAACAAGGGCATCCGCCTGCTGATGGACGCGGTGGTCGACTACCTGCCATCGCCCATCGACCGCGGCATCATCGTCGGCAGCGATCTCGACGATCCGCAAAAAGCGATCTCGCGCAAGCCCAACGCCAAGGAGCCCTTCTCGGCCCTGGCCTTCAAGATCATCAATGACGCTTTCGTCGGCCAGCAGACGTTCATCCGTGTCTATTCAGGCGAATTGCCGGCTTCCAGCTATATCTACAACCCGGTCAAGGACAAGCGCGAGCGCATTGCCCGCATCCTGCGCATCCACGCCGACCGCCGCGAGGAGATCGATATCATCCGCGCCGGCGACATCGCCGCCCTGATCGGCACCAAGTTCACCACCACCGGCGACACCCTGTGCAGCGAAAAAGAACCGCTGCTGCTCGAAAACATTCATTATCCCGAGACCGTCATCGACCTGAAGATCGAGCCGCCGTCGGCCAGAGAACGCGACAAGCTTTCGGCCGCCCTCCACAAGCTTTCACTGGAAGACCCGTCCTTCAAGGTGCATTTCGACGACGAAACCGAGGAGACCGTGATCTCGGGCATGGGCGAACTGCATTTGGAGATCATCGTCGACCGGCTGAAAACCGAACACCATGTCGATGTCCGGGTCGGCAAGCCCGCCGTGGCCTTTCGCGAAGCCATCACCCAGGAAGCCGACAGCAACTACAAGTTCAAGAAGCAGACCGGCGGCAAGGGCCAATTCGCCCACATCGTCATGCGCATCGAGCCCAATCCCGGCCAGGGATTGGAATTCATCAACCATATCAAGGGCGGCAACATTCCCAAGGAATTCATCCCGGCCATCGAGAAAGGATTCCGGGCCTCCATGGAAAAGGGCCCCTACGCCGGCTACCCCATGGTCGACGTCAAGTTCGTTTTGCTCGACGGCAGCTTCCACGCCGTGGATTCCAGCGAACAGGCCTTCAAGACCTGCTCGCAGCTAGCCATCAAGGAAGCCATCCGCAAGGCCTCGCCGCACGTGCTGGAACCGATCATGAAGATCGAGGTCAACACCCCGGACGAGTACATGGGCGAGATCATCGGCGACATCAACCGTCGCCGCGGCCGCATCGACAGCATGCGCCGCTTCCGCAAGGGCTCGCAGAAGATCAACGGCAGCATCCCGCTCATGGAGATGTTCGGCTACGCCTCGGTGCTGCGCACCGTTTCCAGCGGCCGGGCCAGCCATTCCATCGAATTCCTGCACTATGCGCCCCTGCCCAAATCGATCGAGGAAACCCTGCTGACCGAACTGCGCGAAAAAAAGGCCGCCGAGAAGAAATAATGCCGGGCAAGGTTCGCGCCCCCTTCAGGGTGTCGGACCCTCCCGTACTTCAAGATAAATAGAAGCTGCCCAGCCCTGCCTTTTCACTCTCCAGCCCCGCTATTCTTCAATGCGACCGTGCGGCTGAAACGGATCCTGGGCGCTGCCGCAACCGCAAAGCCGGCCTGGTTCATGAGGGCGATCGACTCCAGAAATTCGTGCCGCGAAACATGGAATGTCGGTTCGACCAGCAAGATCTTGCCCTGCGGTTTTAACAGCGCCTTGATCTCCCGTAATAATTTCATCTGATCCGGCACTTCATGGAGCATGTAGAAAACCAGGATAAAATCGAACTTTTGAGCCAGACCGACTCGGTCTGGCAAACACTGATGAAGCTCAATGATGTCTGCAAAAACGGGTTGCCGAATTTTTCCCTTCACTTTTTCGAGCATGCCTTGCTGCAGGTCAGCGGCGACCACCTTGCCCGCTTTGCCGACCAGCCGGGCCATTTCCATGGTGAAAAAGCCCGGGCCGCAGCCCAGGTCCAGGACGGTCATCCCTTCCTTGATATACGGCTTTAAAATCTTTTTCGGGTTCTGCAGCAAGCGCCGGAAACCAAAGTCCAGCACTCCGGCCCTCTCAACCGGGCAGATGCGATGCTTGTTTTCGGCATTCATCATTCTTCACTTCATTTTGTAAGTGTAATAGCGGACCATGGGCCTGTTTTTTGAGGTGCGGTCAACGATTTCAAACCCCGCTTTTTCAAAAGATTGATACAAGCCGACCCAGGCGAAGGCGTCAGAAAGTTTGCCTTGTGTCAAAATGAGCGGGCTTTTCGTCCCAACCCGGTTTTTCAGGACTTTCTTGTTGCCCTCGTTTTCCTTGCCCCTGGACAACGGTTCCAGGGTCAAGCGGCCTGAAAAAATATTTTCGTTGCTTTTCTTTTTCATAGTTCGGTCCGTTTGCCTTGTTCCTTTTTCCCCAGTATACGAAATACGGCTTATATTATCAATCTGTCCTTGGCGGCGCCATTTTGGTTTTTTTTGTATTTTGTTTCATGCAAGTTATTCAGGATTCCATCCAGATGCTTTTTAAATATCGGGCCGTTGATTACCTGATGATAGAGAAGTCCGGGGTACGAAAGGTTGTGCTCAATCAGGACATATTGATTCAGATTATCCAATCCAAAATCCCAAGCCACCAAATCAAAGTGTGGAAGTTTTTCGTGGCACTGAATGATCAGCCTTTCCAATTCGCCGAAGTTCGGAAGAATTAAGTTTTTAAATGATTTGTGAGTAAAGGGATGTTCGAATATTTTAATTAACTTACTATCATAGGCAAATTCAGAAACTTTGCCATGACCATCAACTCTACACACGACTCCCCCCGAACCCGTATTGTCAACGTACTTTTTATTGCTCCCGAATTTCAATAAATGAGAAAGGATTATTATTTCTTCATTAACTCTCAGGCTCATGGACCGGATACAGTTTAGGGAATATGGATATATATTGGAAAGGATCGGGGACTGGGATATGCCCTCTTGAATAATAAATTCTCCTTTGTATGCCGCCCTCAGTTCATTTATATCTTGCAAGATTTCATCGGCAAATATTTTGCCACCCAGCATTTTACATTTTTTTATATTTTTCCCACAGCCCGAATCTAAGGTCGGCTTGATGAAACAATCTGCTTCTTTGCCGGGTAAACCCATTGAGTCGTTTTCAATATCCAACAAATTGTAATCGGCATCATAAAAATTCCCATGCATGCATCTCAGCAATGTTTTCGGCATTTTCACGCATTGCATAAAAACATCGTACATATTTTTATCAATATATGCCTGATCCAGATTTAAATTGTTTAATGAGGGAACGATATCTTTAAAAAAGACATCATCAGGAATGTATTTACAGCTGTGGATATTGTTAAATGATGCCAAGAATGCGTGCCACTTGGGATTGAGCCTGATGTTGAATTTTGCCCAATATTTTTTCGCCTCCTTTATTGATGGATGTTTAAAATCCGGAACTGCCGAAGTACCTTTACACAAGAGATCAAATTCCCTGTTGTATTCCAATGTTATGTCCAATCTTTTAAGGAAACGGTAAAATTTTTTGATTCCCCGAATCATTCTTTTTTTCAATTTGCGACGCCAAGTCATTTTCGGTTGTTATCTTATCAGTCGTACTTTATCAGATTCTGAGATATGGGGAAGGGTTTGCAAAGTATGGGGCACCGGTTTTTTCAAATCGGTTTGCAGGCAGTCTGTCGCAAATCGAATATTGAAAAAGTCCTGAATCGCAGTATGGTTCTCATTTTTCCTGGCATGCCGTGCGCGGCACGAAATTCTCGACGGCTTCCGTTTCAAAAACAAGCTGCCGGTCCCGACCATGATCCGATTAGAAAATCGAGTCGGGCGAACGGTTCACTTTGGCCAAATCCCAAGATGCCAATCAGCAAAGCCAGAACCGACAAAAAGTGTTTCTTGTTCATTCAGCCTCTTCGGTAAAGAACCTCTAAATACTACCGCTTTTTTTAATTTCAATCAACTTTCAAAAAATGGATTTCCAACCTTGCCTTAAAAATCGTCTTCATTTCCGTGCCGAAACCTTGATGCTGGCGATGGCACCGAGCGCCGCCATGATCTCCTGGCGCGACAGCGATGCCGCCTCCTCCGGTAAGTCGGCCCAAAGGTCAACGGGAACGCCGCTTTCGGCCACGATCTCCACTTCGCTAAATCCGGCCTTGGCCATGGCGGCCAGGTACTCCTGGCGCTGCAGCGCCCCGCCGATGCAGCCGGTATAAGCGGCGGTCGACTCCCGCACCCGCTGGGACAGCTCGCCATCGAGCACGATATCGGAGACCATCAGGCGGCCGCCCGGCTTCAGCACCCGGTACACTTCACGGAAGACCCGCTCCTTGTCGGTGGAGAGGTTGATCACGCAGTTGGAGATGGCGGCATCGACCGAGTTGTCCTCCAGCGGCAGTTTCTCGATCTCGCCCAGGCGGAACTCGACATTCTTCAGGCCGCTTTTTTCCGCGTTCTCCCGGGCCAGGCGGATCATCTCCTTAGTCATGTCCACGCCGATCACCCGTCCCTCGGGACCGACACGGCGGGCGGCCAGAAAACAGTCGATGCCGCCTCCCGAGCCCAGGTCGAGCACCGTCTCGCCGGGGCGTAGCGAGGCCAGGGCGACGGGGTTGCCGCAGCCGAGCCCCAAATTGGCCCCCTCGGGGATGACGGTGAGGTCGGCGGCCGAGTAGCCGACACTGGCGCTCAATTCCTCGGCGGATGGCGCCGCGCAGCAGCAACCGGCCTTAGCGGGACCGCAGCAGCTTCCCGCTGAAGCCGCTATTTGACCATACTTTTCCTTAACCTTCTTGCGCATGTCGTTTTTCATGTTATTGACTCCTTTGTTTAATTTTTTCATGGTTTGAGCAGATCGGCCATTACCGGCCCTAGCTTGTCTTTGACCATGCCGGCCAGCTCGCCGGCCTTGATCAGGGTCAGGCAGCAGATCGCCCCGTCCTTTTCCCAGGCAACCAGGGCCAGCTTGTCGCCGGCGTGAATGCCGGCCCGCTCGCGGATCTCCTTGGGCAGGATCATCTGCCCACGCTCGTCAACGCTCAACAACGACGCCACCTGGCAGCAGCTGCCGCTTGCTGCGCCTTTCTTCATCTTGGCCATCGGCATGTCTCCTTTGACTGATTAATCAGTTTTAACTGATTTTACTGATTATTATAATATCGGAATCCCGTTTTGTCAACAAAATAAATTCAGGAAAGATATTTCCTAGATCGTTATAAAAAAAAATCACCGCTTCCCGTTCTCGCTTCCGCAACGAAACCCGACAGAATTGGTGCTTTCGCTCAAGGCAGATGAGCGACCGTCGCCCGCACCGTGAGTTGCTTTCCTTCCCGCTCGAGCAGCAGGAGGCGCACATCGCCGGGCTTGCCGCGCAGGGCATCGATCACCTTGCCCATGGGAGCGCCCGTGACCTCGAGGCCGTCCACCCTAAGCAGCCTGTCACCGGGCTGGACGCCGGCAACCAGCGGTTGGCCGTCGCGCGCCACCACGCCGGCCACGGTGAAAGAGCCGTTGCTCTCAGCGAACAGGCTCAGGCCCACAATGTCCAGGTCGCGGGCCAGAGGAAGCGGTCCCGGTTGCCACCAGGTCATCTGCCCGGGGAAATCGACCTCCAGGCGGAAGCGGGCGATCAGGCCGGCGCCGACAAAGCCGGCGACCGGCGCGGCCGATTTCTTCGAGTACCAGTCGAAAAGCCCCTGGTCCAGCCCAAGCACGGCCACCTCGCCGGCTACGGGCACGGGGCCGATCGCCAGGCCGGGCAGGCACGCCAAGGCGCCCTTGGTTTCAAGGGGGAAACCGAAGAAATTGGTTGAGCCGGCGGCGCCCACGGCACGCGGCCAGTCGGCGTGGCGGGCCAGCCAGGCCGCGGTCAGCTTGTCGCTCAGCCAGGTGCCGGCCGAGCCGGTGTCGACGCCAAGCGCCACTTGTTCGCCGTCGATCGTCGCTTCGACCATGAAAAGGCCGGTCTCAGGGTTGACGCGGCAGGCGACCTCCCTGCCGCGGGGCGTGAGCTTCCCCGGCCGGGCCACGGTCAGCGTTCGCGCCGGGTAGTCGAAGACGACGTGCAGCCGGCGCAGGCAGCGCGCCGGCAGGACGCACTCGGCCTGCACCCCGGGCCGGGCCAAGCGGCCGGGATGGACCGAGAGCTTCATTCCCTCGCTGTCGAGCGGCACTCCCCCCAGGCTGAGGGCCGGCACCGGGGTCTCCGTGGCGAACGAATGCCCGCCCGACGCCGGCATGGCCGAAAGGTCGACGCCCAGTTCCCGCGCCAGCGGCTCGGCCAGGATCACCGCCGTGCCGCCCGTGTCGACCCAGGCGCGCGCCGGGCGCAGCGAGCCGTCGCCGCGCCTGAACGCAATTTCCACGGTCAGGCGATTGTGGTCGAGAACCATGGGCACGGTCGCCGAGGCAGGTCCCTGGTCTTCAGCAACAACGATCCCCGATAACGCAAGCAGAACCGCAATGACAACGATCGATCCTCTTGCCGATTTGTTTTTCATGCTCATGTTTTTCACTACTCCTTGGGAAGCGGCGACGACTCCTCGACGCGATCCAGCCAGTTCGCGGCCAGGGCCATGTACAGCTTTTCTTCCTCCATTCCCGGACCGAGGCAGTGGCCGGCGCGGTCGAGGACGGCGAAGGTGGCGCGCGGGTAATTCTCGACCGTTCTCCAGGCGTCGCGGTAGCCGCAAACGTTGTCCTGGCGGCCGAGCAGGAAGAGTGCCGGCTTCATGAACGGCTTCAGCAGCCGCGTGATGTCAAACGAAAATTCATAGTTTTTTTCCAGGCGCGAGACGAATGTGTGATCGGCAACGGCGATCGCCGGCAGGATGCTTTTCTTCCATGCATCCAGCTTGTCCTGCGTCTGGACAACGGCGATTTCCCTGAACGAATCCTCATCCGCGGTGGATAATCCAGTAAAATCGAGGTCACCCCGGCGCACGATTCGCTGCGCGGGCAGGTCGCGCTTCGCCTTGGGGCCCATGCTGGGAACGACCAGGAGCACGCCGTCGAGCCGCTCGCCCAGCCGCTGTGCCAGGCCCAGCGCCAGCAAGCCGCCGTAAGAGAGACCCGCCACGCAAAAGCGTTCGCCGGGGATGACGCGGTCGATAAACTCGACCAGGACATCGAGCACCTGGTCCTGGCTGACCAGCCAATCGGGTCCCTTCGTTTTTCCCATCCCGGGCAGGTCGGGGTAGATGCGCATCCAGCCTTTGCGTTTCCTGAAAAGCGGTTCGATGGCATCAAGCATGGAGCGGTGGTCAAGCGGCATGCCGTGCAGGGCCAGCAACGGCCGGCCTTGCCCTCTGACCTTATAGTGGAACGTGATCTTCTCAAGCCGGCATTTCATTTTCTCTCCTTCTATCAAAATTCCTTTGCACGAGTTGACGGGAGTTGGCCGTGCCGTGGGACGGAAGAAACAGGCGGCAATTCGTGACCAGCAGTTTTCCCCAGCTCTCGACCATCTGCCCGGCGTCAGCGGCGAACGGCGGGAAGACCGACCAGGGGACCACGCCGAACATGGCATCGCCGACGACGGCGATCTCGGAGTCGACGATCACGCTTTGCGAACCCGGCGAATGCCCCGGGGTGTGCAGGATATAGGCAGCGAATCCGAATTCCTCCAGGCGCATGCTGCCATCAACGAGGATGTCGGGGCGGCACGGGGCGCAGGTGAGTCGCGGCGCCAGTTTTTTCCCCAGGCGCTTGATGAGCAGCCGGCCCAGCAGGTTTGTCCCCCTGGGAACGATGGCCTCGCCCCCGGCCAGAAAGGGGCCTTCGGAGTGCTGCACGATCACCGGGGCTTTGTATTTTTCCTGAACCCGGACGGCATTGCCGGCATGGTCATAGTGGGTATGGGTCAGGACGAGGGCGTCCAGGCGCTCGATGCCAAGGCGCCGCAGGTTGCGGTCCAGTATTTTCCACAGGCTGCCAGGGCTCGTGTCGACCAGAATGTTTTTCCCTTCCTTGGACAGTAAAAAAACATTGCTTCTGCCGGCGAATATTTTTAAAATTTTATAGCCGTTCTTCGTTTCCCAGGTTTTCATTTTTTTATTATATCAGAATGTTTCAACAACTATCTTTTTTTACTCCGTCCTTTCTGCCGCCTTCCAGATGTCAGTCAAAGTCAAGTGCCAACGAATTTTCCAGTTCCACCTGCTAGCGTTTATCCTTCCGGACATCCTCAGGGCCTTTGTCCAGCTCACGACGGATCGCCTCACAGATCTTCTCCATGATAAAGGGCTTCTGGACATAACTTCCGGCTCCCAATTCCAGTGCTTTCCTGGCTCTTTCCGTTTCAGCGAAGCCACTGACGATAATGGCTTTTTGATGCGGATTCATTGTTTTCATACGACGAAATGTCTCCAATCCATCTATGCCTGGATCCATGATCATGTCCAGAATAACCAGATCGACGGCATGCCGGCCCAGATATTCCAACGCCTCTTCCCCACTGCTGACGGTCTGCACGAAGTAGCCACCCTTGCCCAGCATGGCCGCGGCTACGTCGCGTTGTTCTTGCAGGTCATCGACCACCAGGATGGATTCACCCTTTCCCATGAACCGCTCCAGAGAAACCTGGGGCTGGCCCACCCGGCGGCTTTGCCGGGTAACGGGGAAATAAAGAGTAAATATCGATCCCTTTCCCTCTTCGCTTTGCACATCAATATAGCCGTTGTGATCCTTGACCGTTCCCCAGACGACCGCCAGTCCCAGGCCGGTACCGCTGCGGCCCATTTTCTTTTTAGTATAGAAAGGTTCGAAGATCCGCTCAGTATCATGAGAGGCAATGCCGCTGCCGGTGTCTCTCACCGACAATACGGAATAGTCTCCGGCTTTCATCTCATCATACCCTTTGATTGGTTTATCCAGGTAACAATTATAAGTGGAGATGGTGATAATCCCGGCGGAGGTCATCGCCTCAGCGGCATTCAGAACCAGGTTCATGATCGTCTTGCTGAGATGAACGGATGATCCGCTGACATTCAGCAAGTCTGCTGCCAACGAAGTTTCCATCTTAATCTTCGGGTATTGCGACAAGAGCTTCATGAATTCAGGTGATTTTAGATAATCATTGACAATTTGATTTAGATCGGTCACCTCGGAAATAGCGACGCCACGGCGCGCCAGGGTCAACAGGTCCTGGATGATGGCCGCTCCACGCTCGGAGGATTTAAAGATTTTAGCGGCGTGCTCCCGCAAGGGACTTCCCTCTGGCGTTTCCATCATCAGCAACTCGGCATAGCCGCTCAGAACTCCAAGCACATTGTTCAGGTCGTGGGCTACGCCTCCGGCCAAGGTGCCGATCGCCTCCATCTTTTCCATCCGGTGCAGGCGTTCCTCCAGTTTCCGTCGCTCCTCTTCCATTTGCTTGTTCTCTGTAAAATCCTCGATCAGTCCCATCATGCCGACGACCGTTCCCATTACGTCGCGGAGGGGAACCAAGTGAGCCCGGATGTATAATTTTTTACCCCATTTGGATGTATATGAGTATTCCCCGATGATCGGGCGGGACTCGCGCAAACATTTCTTGCAATCGGCCGCAAACCCGGCCTCGACCAGAGGAGGAAAGGAGAAAAGGTTGATCGCCTTGGTGGCCTCGGCCGATGGCGATCCGAGAATCTGGAGCAAATTGGGATTGATATCAATGATCCGCCCCCCGCGGTCCATCGTAAGGATACCCATCGGCGCATGATCCACCATGCTGTGGAAACGCTCCTCGCTCTGGCGCAGGGCCTCGTCCGCCTGTTTCCGCTCGATCATCATCGCCACCTGAGCGGAAACGAAAACCAGGACGTCCTTGTCGGCCTCGCTGTAGCGAACCGATTCCGTGTAGGTCTGGACGGTCATGACTCCGATGGTCTCTCCCGCCTTCGTTTTCAGAGGCACGCCCAGCCAGTCCAGCGACGGCGCGCCGACAGGTTCGACCTCCCCGGATTGAACGAGGCGCTCGAAGACCTCCGGCGCCGCCAGCAGCGGCTGCCCCGTGCGCAGTACGTAGGCGGTCAGCCCCCTGCCCGAAAGCTGCACGTGGGGAACCGCATCGTATTCGTCCACCCAGTAGGGAAAATGAAACAAACCGGAATGTCGGTCATAGAGGGCGATGTAGAAATTCCGGGCCGGCATCAACCCGCCTATGATGGCATGGATCGACTGGCACAGCTGCTCCAGGCTGGTCGCGGCCTGGGCGGCCTCCGAGATCTCGTAGATCGCCTTCTGTACCTGTTCCGAATGCTCGCGGACGCGCTTTTCCTGCAGCATTTCCTTCTGCCGCAAATCGTCCTCGAATTTCTTTTTCTTGAAAAAACCCGTATCCTCGAAAGTGACCGCCTGTTTGGCGATTTGCGGATGCTTTTTCACGTAGTCATCGACAAAACCCCTGATCCGATCCGGATGCCCCATAATGAAGCGGCAATGGTCGGCTCCTCTCGCCTGGCATAGAATTTCCGTCGCAACCAGCGGTAGTCCGAAGCTCTCCTCGCACCAGCCGGAAGAGTATCCGGCATTCATCACACAGACCGGAAACTTTGCTTTTTTCCCGGTCGCCTGCCAAACCTGGGATTCAAAAGAGTGGGGATGGTCATAGATCAGCAAATAATCCTCGTTGGGAACGGGATTGCTTTCCGGAAGGATGCGGACTACGCCCCATCCCGAATAGGCGAAGTGGATCGGTCCGACGGACAATTTTTCAATGGGCGTCTTCAAATTCATTTTCACATGAAAATTCTTCGCGTCGGCCACCCCGATCGCATGGGCAATGTCAAAGAGGAGATCGCGCGTCAAGGCCAAAGCCTCTTTTTCATTTTTATCCGAATAAAGCTTCTTGATTACATCGAAAAATTCGGCTGACAGCGAGGCGGCCCGGATCAGAATATATCTCTGGCCGACGATTTCAATGGTACCCGTGGAGGGATTTTCCCTTTTTTTACGGAAATATTTCTCGACCAATTCCTGAGAACGTAGAAAAATCTTCTTGAGATCCGGGGGGACGCCCACTGTTTTTTTACTCATTATTTCCTGCCATTCCAGAGTATTGAGGTCTGAAATTATAATGGCATTTTTTCTTAATAAATTCAACTCACTTGCGGGGGAAAGACCTCATTCTACCCGCTCACCTCTGGGCCATGGCAATGCCGTGCTTCTTGTCG
>Ga0307380_10002771_pt1 | contig 24530 bp, 24 predicted proteins | sample UN3MG_FD_202239 | JGI IMG/M metagenome (GOLD analysis project Ga0307380, IMG submission 202239) | Soil microbial communities from Risofladan, Vaasa, Finland - UN-3 | ecosystem: Environmental > Terrestrial > Soil > Coastal area > Acid sulfate soil | place: Finland: Risofladan, Vaasa | collected... | reverse complement strand
ACATAGGCTGCGCCATACCAATGTCCGGTGTTGTTGTTGCATCGTCCGCACAATGTGTTTTCGCCAACGCCACCTTGATAATGCTGACCGCTGTGTTCTGGAATAGACTCAACGACACCCATTTTGATTGCATCGTAACCTCTCAACATATACCCGGTTGAGCAGTTGAAGGCCTTCTGTGGTGGAACATGTTCAAAGGACAACGGGCCATAAGCACCGCAGATGTGACATATGCCTTCAACATGTTTCTTTCTGCTCATTCCGTATCAGTTCCTGACTTTTGTTTGCCTAACCATCGCCTTGTCCAGCCAGCGTTGGCCTTGGTCATTCCATTTTGATGTGTGACTCGACGACATTAGGCTACCTCGTCCACTGCCTCCGCCAGGATACTTTCATTCACGTATTCTTTGAATGCCTCGATGCTCGTGAAGTATCGGAAGCCCAGATCGTTTGCGGCCTGTAGAGTTTCCTTGCCTTCGTTTAGCAGCAGGGCCACAGGCTGGCTGAAGCCTTCCTGGAGACCATCCGGCCATGCCAGGTCGAGAATAGCAACCGGCTCGCCGCTTACGACATCGGCAACCTCGTAAAGATACTCGCCCTCTGGCAGGCTTTGTTCTGAAAGCCACTCCATAAGGCCGATGATCAGTTCCTCTTCGTCCTTGTCCGATACGCCGCCCGGCACAGTCGCCGTCTTCACTTCTGCGACTTCCTGTGCCTGAGCGGGCTGTAGATCGACCGAAACTTCCTCGTCGACGCCGTGGGCAAGGTCATCTAGGAACTTATTGGCTGCTTCTGAGAGAAGACGTCTTCTCTCCTCTAAAAACTTCCTATAGTTTTCGACACACCATAGATCGCGGTCAGGGGGCACCCATTGTGAAGACAATGCTCCCGGATGTTTTCGTTCTATCTCGGGGAAGTATTCTATGGGTGGGTTGTCTCTGATCTGGATATTGGTGTCCTTGGTTAAAAAGCAGTAATTTGCTACTGCGTTAACCTCCGCTCGCTTGTACTTGTGCGCGTACAGGATCTTTTGCGGAAAAATGTGGTGGACTTCCAGTTTGCTCATCTTGCCAAGCAACTGGCTTTTCAGCGGCAAACCCGTACCCCAGTCGCGAGCCTCACCGACACGGGTTAGCATGTACAAAACGGGGTAGAATCGAGCGCCAAGGCTCCACCCTGAAAAGTGGTCAGGTCGGATTTTTAGCGATCCATGCCAAAGTTTCAGTTGCCCGATCAGTCGGTCGAGGCCGCCATCGAGTTTCTCTATGACCTTGAGATCTTTGTCCATCACGGATTCGGTCGAGCCTGAGTAACGGCCCCACATGGCATTGTGTATGTACCAGAAGAGAAGGCGATCTTGCTCCTCGACATCATCTAGGTGACCGCGACGGTCTAGGTAGTGAACCATTACCGGCAAGGCGTATCTTCCGAACAGAACCCGATCGTGATCAAGACCCAGGCGGCCGCCTATCAGGTTCAAGATAAAATCTACGGCTTTCACCGTATTTTTCAGGCCGTCCTCGAACTTCTTGGCTTCCACATCGTGCAGATGGTTAAATTTGGCCTCCCCTGTCACTACGCTGTTTACGTTTCTAAGGAGCCACTCCAGCTTGAAATTGTATCCCGAATCATTCCATCGTTTGAGCGTTTTCTTCATCTTCTCACGAGCTGCTGGCCACTCGGCGCATATTTTTGCCAGGGCTAAATCGCCTTTGGATAGCTTGGTGCCGCCGCTGTTCACGCGGTTGAAAATATCAACGACCACGTCGATATTCTTATCTGCTCCCGTGACCTCCTCGACGTGGAGGTCAATGTCTCGCACTCCTAGGATTCGGCTCATCCTGCCAACGAACTCGCCCACCTTTGGCGCAAGCTCGGGGTCTGAACCAAGTTCGGTAACAAATGCCCCCAGCCCATCGTTTCCTTTCTGCATCAACGCGGAGACGTCCACCCACAAGGCGTCGCCTTTCATCTTGAGCGGCTGGTAGAAGCGGAATTCTTCACGACCGAGGTGAAAGTACAATCCGGAGAAGGGCCGGTTGTTGCCCTCGAAAAACTTCGGGGCACGTCCTCGGATAATACCGTACAGAGACGTAATCCGTTGTTGTCCATCCAGAAGCAGCTTGACTACTCCGGGGGCGAGCGACCCATCGCCACGATATTCAGCGCCTTCGGACTGGGTAGCCCATACTAGAAGACTGCCGACCGGGTGGCGACGATACAGCGAGTCCATCAAACCCCGGACCTGATCCCGGTTCCAGACGTAGCCGCGCTGGAACTCAGGCAAAGCCATGTGCCCACTTTCGATGTGGTCGAGTACGGTTGAGATTTGCATGTTACCCCCTTTGTGTAGGTGCCTTGACCCGGACACGGCCGGTAACGGCCGGGTCGTCCACGTCGCCGGCGGTGTACTCCCGGCCCATGGATGGGTGGGTGAGTTGGTCGATGAATGGCTGTTCGACCTTGGTGAATTCCGGACCGCCGCTCATTTCCCACCCCTTGGAAGAACGTAGTGGGTTCCAGAGGCTCTCCCCATCCGCCTGATCTTCCCATCAGTAACGGCTCGGTTGAAAAATCTGATTGCCTGATCGTAGTTGATCCCAGTCAGTTCTCGAAGGAGAGCATTGGTGATACGGTCCTCCTTGGACAAATGCACCATCACTGCCCTTAGTGTCTTTCGATAAAGGGCATCATCCAGACTTGTTCTACCAATCACACCAGCCATCCTACCGGTCTCCTTTGTCATTCAACCGATGTACCCGCACCCGTCCTGTCAGGAGATCATTCATCAACCCAGTCTTGAAGATTCGAAATTTTTGAACTTCCACGGATTCGTTCATTTGGCGCTGCTCTTGCGAATCCAATATGGACTCGATCCTCGCCTGTTCGCCAATGGGTGGATTGGGCACCAATGGGTAGAGAATTTCTGACTTCGACAGGTGCGGTATGTCCATCCCTTTTTGCTGGGCCAAGAGGCTTCTGTGGTAAACAGACCAAAGCAATAAGTGCCTAAGGAAGCCTTTGGTACAGGCCACGGGAAGGAAATTGCCAACTCGCTGTACGAGCAACGACGGCACATCATCACTGCCAAGCACAGAAATCTTTACCCCTGACTTCGTAAAGGTCCTGTCCATTCCAACAACAATGTCGCCTTCACCAAGTTGGTATTCTGAAAATTCTTCAGCCCGGCTGACATCAAGAAATTTTGTAATCCCCCAGTCTGGTACTCCGTATCCGACATTGTCGCCCCGCAGAAGTTTGATCCCATCTTGTTCAAGGAACCATTCAGACTTGAACGCAAAGCCAACTCGCAGGTCGGTTATCTGCCCGAGTCGCCCCACCTCCCACCCCCTCGGCACCATGCCTAAAGGCGACTCTGTGTACAGCTCCGGAGCCTCCTCCGGCGGTGGGCGCAGTTCCCCATTCTCGTCGATGCCCCGGGTCAGGAGGTCGTGGAGCAGCCCCTGCTTCATCAGCTTGAGCTTGGCGATGACCTGCTCGGTCTGGCGTATGGCGGAGTCGAGGGTGTCGAGGATGGCGGCGATGACGCGTTGTTCGGGGAGGGGTGGGTTCCACAGGGGAGTCCCAACGACTGAAGCGGTAGAAAGCCCGTACCGGGTCGTCCCGTTAGCCTCCTTGGAGAAGTACCGGTGGATACGATCCGTTGCGATCTGCTTGGCGATGAACACTGAGTCTGTGCCTGGGCGAGGCCGTATCATCGCAAGGTGATAGCCACAGACAACATCCGGACCAACCTCCCTCACGACCGCAGGGATGCCGATGTCATCGGGGGTCTCAGAGTCCTTGGTTATAATGACATCGCCAGCATGTAGACCGAACTTCTTGATCTCCGCACTGCTTGCGGTTGCTTCCATGAAGGGCAGACCATCGTCCACGTAGTCGTTCTGGTAGACATCCAAGTAGTTGCAAAGCCGCACCTTCGTCTCACGAGGGCGGGACTTCTTGTCCACGTTGCTGAATGACACATCGGCTACTTCACCGAGTGCCTTTTCTCTCCACCCAACAGGTGGAGAGGTCGTGCTCTTGCTAGGCATACCCCAGCTCCTTCAAGAACCCATCCAGCTTCTTTTTGGCCTCGTCCCGGTCCCCCTCGATGTCTCGCAGGGTCACCCGGTACTTGTCCCACCAGCTCTCAACCGTTGCCACGATGGCCTGGCAATGGATTGTTACTGCCTGGTCGAGCACTGTGGACAGGTCGGCATTGAGAAGGTCCAACACCAGCTCCCGGGCCTGGTCAGCGCCCAGTTCGCTTTGCGCCCGGGCCAGGCGTTCCACAAGAGACGCCTTCAGTGCCTTGAGCTTCTTCTTCTCGGCTTTCAGATCCTTCCTTATTGCCTTCAAGTCTTCCTCGGAAAGATTCTCCTCATCGTCCCCGTCGGATTCCTGCTCCTCATCGTCCTCGCCGGCGGCCTGCTTGGCTGCCTTGATTGTACCATCCAACTCCGACACCTTGGATTCCACTTCGGCTATCTGCTCGGTGAACTCAGGCAGCAGTCGCTTGACCAGTTTGTGGTCCAGTGGATCGGTCTTGTTACCGTTTTCCTCGAGCGCGTGGCTGATAGTTGCAACCCATCCTTCCACCACACCCGCGAACCCCCGTGCAGCCAGGGTTTTGAGGTCGTACTGTGCCTCGTTCCACCAGGATGCAATCACCCCCGCCACCTTGAACCTGTCCAGCAGTCCCGCCGGAACCAGCACCTTCTCGAAAAACTCCAGAAAATCAGCACGGACAGTCATCAGGTTCTGCGTCTCGGGTAGCTCCACGATTTGACCCTTCGCCTTTGCCCACCATTTTTCTAGCGCCTGGGTGACCTCGGCCTCCCGGACATTTATACCCTGGTCTTCCTCGACCAGGGTTTTCAGTTTCGACTTGGCTGTGATCGCCGGTGCGAAGTTCAGGTACTTCTCGTCCTTTTCTGTGAACAAGCGCCGCGGGTTGAATCCGTGTGCCTCGAATAGCTCTCTGCTGGCCTTGACCTCGGCCTTGGGTACGCCACCCAACAGGTGCGCCCGAACGTCCTGGGGCTCAGGAGGCGGGGCGTTATCAGCGTAACGGCGGATGTTCAGGTTGTAATCGTTCTGGGCCAGGTCCTCGTGGCTGACCACGGAGGCGAATCCCGGAATATCCTCGCAACGCCGGTATGCAGATACGATCTTCTCGATATGCTCGGGCTCCAGGTAGTTCTGGGCACGGCCTGACCGGAACTCGGCGTCCGCGTTGATGAACAGCACCTTGCCCCGCCGATCTTTTGGTTTTGCTCCCTTGGCCCGAAGAACCAGGATAGAGGCCGGGATACCCGTGCCGTAGAACAGGTTGGGTGCCAGCCCGATCACCGCGTCCAGCAGGTCGTCCTTGATGAAGCCTGCGCGGATCTCCTTCTCGGCTCCTCCACGGAACAGCACCCCGTGGGGCATGACGGTAACCACCATGCCTTTGGGCCGCATTACAGAGACCATGTGCTGGACGAACATCAGGTCTGCCTTCTTACCCGATGTCGGGCACCAGCCGTACTGGAAGCGTTCCGGGAACGGGATGCCGTCCGCGTTGTAGTTCTGGCTGAAGGGCGGATTGGTGATCACCCGGTCGAAGCGCATTAGTTCGCCGCCCTCTTTGTGCTGGGGGGCTGCCAGTGTGTCGTCGTTCCTTAGATCGGCGTCGGCGATTCCGTGCAGTATCATGTTCATCTTGGAGATGGACCAGACTCCGCCGTTGTCTTCCTGGCCGTACAGTCCCAGGTTGCGCGGGTCGCCTCCCCTTTCGGCCACGTATTCGTGGGACAGGATCAGCATACCGCCTGAGCCTGAGCAGGGGTCGTAGACTTTCATTCCTTCTTGGGGTTCGGCCAGTCGAACCATCATCCGGACGACGGCCCTGGGAGTGTAGAACTCTCCGCCTTTTTTGCCGGCGGAATCTGCGAATTCGCCGATCAGGTATTCGTAGGCCGCGCCAAGCAGATCGGGGAACTCGAAGTCTTCGTTCTGGAGCCGGTAGCGATTGAAGTGGTCGATTAGTTGTTGGAGGCGTTTGTCCGGGATCTTTGACTTGCCTACTGTGCGGGTGAAGTCGATATGGTGAAGCACTCCTTCCAGGGAGCCGGGATTTTCTTGTTCCAGGGCGGCCAGGGCCTTGTTGAGTAGATCGCCAACGTTGGCTTTTCTGGAATTGTCTCGGATGTACGACCATCGTGCTTTGTGAGGAACGAAGAAGGCTTTGGTGTAGTAGTTTGGGGACTCGGCTCGTTTTTCGGCTTCGGCCTGGCTACGTCCTTTCTTGAGCTGTGCTTCCAGGACCAACTCACGCCGGGCTTCGAACTCGTCGGAGGCGCGTTTTAGAAACAGCAGGCCGAAGATGAACTCTTTGAATTCCGAGGCGTCCATTTTTCCACGGAGTATGTCCGCGGCGCCGAACAGGTGCCGCTCCAGTTGTGCCAGGGTCAGCTTTGCCATGCGTCTTCCGTTCTTTCTGTGGAACAGTACAGGTGTCTTTCCGGTTGCGTATCGTACAGCATTTTTATCCCTGCGTCTGGGGATTGATGTTTCAGAAGCCGACGAGCTTTTTTTCACAACCTCGACCTTGGCCTTGCCGCCATTCATTTTCAGCAATTTCTTGATCAGCGCGTTCTTGCGCCCTCTTGGCTCCAGACCCAAGCGCTCACAAACCTCTTTGACTTGGGTTTCGGTCAGGAATCTCATGAGGTATTTCGAGTCGATGTCTTGCCGCCTGCCGACCGACTTCGCCATGGACCCGCGATCACGTCGGTCAACGGTGGTGATGTCCAGCGAGTCCACGACTCGTTTCAGGTCATTTCGGTTCATGGTCTTGATGACGTATTTTTTCAGCTTCACTTTTGCAAGCCTCCCCTTCCCCACTGGAATCTTTCGTCCGCCGTGACCACGGAGATTGGCGAACATTCGCCTCAGGCCATCTCTCTTCTCCCGGAGATTTCCTGAAAATCATACTCCTGGTGCGATTCCGGTCAAGCAACTTCCTGGAATCTCATTTTGTGTTGCCCAAAACAAGGATCGGCTCATGTACTCGCTCGAACGCTTAACCCGACAACCCGATTACACATTCTGAAAATCCTTAACTTGATCAATCGTGCACTGGAAATAGTATTCAATGTATAACTTATCCGTCTTTCTCGAGAAAATAGCACGACTTTCGTCTTCCCATTGAATTGTAACGATCACAACTCTGCCGTCTTTGCTCTTGTCTAAGTAAGCATCTGGATCATCATATATTTTCTTTATTACTTCACTCGGAATAGTATAGAATACACCAGTGTTTCCCAAAACCCAAACCTCGTAGTCAGCCACCAAAGCGCTACTGTAAATACTAAACCAAAATTGGAATGGAATATTCGGATCTTGAGAGTTATACCTTATATGCACGAGATCTTCACCAATGTAGTACATCCCCTTACCTTTGTCGCTTTTTTTAATATCTTTCCCTTCTGCGATTTTTTCAAGTACCGCAGTTTTCTCAGCTTCATATTTACTCATGAATTTGTCTCCTTCCTTTATTTCGCTTCATCTGACCAACGCCTGCCTCTGCCGGACACATCCTCTTCACAGAGAGGAAACCTGGCTCCTGTTCTCCGCCAACCAGTGTTTCCTGGCCTCGAAGTCCGGCATGGCTCGTTCAAGGCGATTCCAGAACTCTGGCGTATGATTCGCTTGGCGAAAGTGTACCATTTCGTGAACCATTACCTACTCGACAATGTTAGACTTCCTGTCCACATCGGAGTCTCTGACCGACGCAACCGTAGAGATTGGAAAAATTTCGCCACCGACCAAGCCACCTACTTGAGGTACCCATCCTTTCTTGCCTGGGCCAGTAGATCTTCAAAAATCGCCATATCCATGAAAGGTGCCCATTGACCGTATCTCCTGGACTTTTTCTTCCCATCGTCAACTACGTGCCAGTATGGCAGCCATGCCGCTTCATCTCGGCCATGTCGATCCGTGATAACTAGGAATGGGTAAAAGGTTACCGACCTCTTTTTCGAGTCCTTCCATTTCTCCGGTTTCTTTGGGCAGTAACAAGCTTGTACCGTCACCTCCGAATGGGTCACATCCAAGCCAAATCCGAACTCTAGCTGCAACTGGATAGGGCCCTGGCACTTCGGGCACTTTTCGAGACTCCCCTTGGCAATGGCCAGGAGCGAATCAAAGAGTCGCCGATTCATTGGCACACGCCCGCACCGCTTGCATGTGAAGTATCGCTTAGTGGCCATTGTTACCTCCTTTTAACGTCCGCACTAGTCTTTGGGGTACCTGAGCCCGAAGGACTATTTGCTACTCATAAATAATCCAATAGCATTGCCACTTATTCTTTCATTTTCTTCAATAACAGGAGGTTGCTTCAACTCAGACAACCGTTTAGTGAAAGTCAGAACTGAATTTTCAATTTCTTGCTTGCATCCCAATAACAGCCATATAAAGATAATGGTACCATCTTTCACGTTCATCTGACATATATTCTAGGACAAGATTTCTGCTTATAGCGAGATTCCATCATTATTTGCCTTTCTTTCAACCAAATCTTCTATTCTGGTTTGTGTAGAGGCAGACTATCAATGGAACTGTCAACATAAACGCAATGTAGCTAAGCAGAAGTAAGAGAAAAGGAAAATAGTAGTTCCATTTGTAGAAATCTGGAATTTGCTCTGAATCGGTGAATCGCAACAATTCAGGTCTTGTAAGGGTCTTTTCGCTTTCTGGAAGATCTATTTTATCTGGAAATTCTCGGTCATATATCTCTATCACCTTCTCTTTACCGTAGTCATTAAGCCACAAACCAAATAGCACCTTTTCATTATTTGTGTGCACAACAAGATCAGGAATTGCACTTATAATAACAATAACGATAACTGACAGCAATGGTATATATTTCAGTTTTGCAAGAATCATTTTTATACTTTCTGTACTTCTGAGTTGAACGACCAGAAGACCAAGTATCAAAGAGGCGCATGCAATAATATATCCAGCGGGTTCAATTCTCGATAATACGTCGGGCAACATCATACTGTGACCAAATGCATTTGCTACTGCAAGAGCCGCAGTTGAAATAGAACCTACTAGTAATTCAACTTTTTTTAATTTCATTATTTTCCACTTTTGTAGACAGCGTTTATCACTGTTTCGCTGTATAACTTAACTTCCTATTCATCGGCAATTTTAGGGCATTCGAAATAGGCATCGTTTCCATTGTGCGTTGAGAATCTTTCTAACACTACCTTCTTTCCGTTATAACAGTTGCATGCTAGGTTATAATAAGAGCGCTTAAGGTTTATGGTACAGTTTGTCTTCCCATCACTTCCATCGTCGCTACCATACATTTGATCCCATTCAGTTGTTTTGCAGTCACCTTTATGGCTCGACCTGAAAATAATATCCACTCTGCCCTTTGCATCTAGTGCCTTCTGAATAAGTTCAAAGACTGTCCTATTTGAAATACTCGAATCAGCAAAACCATTAGTATATGACAAACTGGATAGAAATTCCGCCCTTCCCTCAATCTGAAAGAACTTGTCGCCAGCACCACGCTCCAATTCTTTCAGTAATTCCAGTTGAACGTCTTTCATCTCATCGATGGTCAACGCCTTACTAGTCTTATATTCCTGTTTTGTTTTTCCATCCACGGAGCTATGGTCGACTACTTTTTTCTGGCATGAAATCAATAGCAACAACAATCCTGTAATAAATATCTCTCTATGCATGTGCATGTAAAAACCCTTTCTGCTCACATTTTCTACCAAAACCTATTGCAAAAGTCGGCAGAATAGTCGCCGCCACCCATGCGTGACAAACGGACGACAGCCATCGATCTAAACTCGATTCTGAGAGGAATGCTCCTTGCAGCTATTAGCATACAGCCGGCGGAATTTTTTTGTCAAGGGGTAGCGGAAAGAAAAGTCAGGAAATTTTCAGCAGAATAAAAATATTCGGACCAAACAGTCAAGAAATGCTCGTTAGGTCCTATTAAATAAGAAATAGGGGTGGGCAGCAGATTCAATAGCTACAGACGCTCCTAGCAATGCAAACCTGTAGCCTTGGAAGGCTGCGCTTGAATTGAGAGGCATACGTCGCCGGCACCTGCTGCCCACCTTTTCTTTTTTCAACTCAATAAGTTACCGTATCTAAAAACCCGAACATGAGCTTTACCAATACCATAACATTATACATTTACCGCCACGATCCTTCAAGCGACTTCTCGATATGATCGAGATCCCCAAGTTGCTCTTCCTGTATGGCATTGACAACCGGTCGGCTGGAGCGAATTGGAGCGTATTGGAGCGCGCATCTCTGCCTTCGCTCCAAAACGCTCCAATCGTCTTCGCGCGACTACTCGAATTCGGATCGTACAGGCAGTGTACCGGCTCGATTCTCGGCCGTTTGTCATACACCCGCCTTTTTGGCACGGGGTTTGCTCGGCAACAACTCCAACCCCGAAACTACCCCCGAAATACGGGGGCCGCACAAACCGCGGGGGGGCCGCGCCCTCAAAATACGAGGGCCGCCGTGTTTCTCAACGGCCCTCTAACGAGGGTTGAGAGACACGGAATAACGCGGCAACTAACCCATGCAAGGAGGTATCTCGTGAGCGTGCTCAAGCCTACAGGAAACACAGGAACAACGAACATGATCTTCAAGATCCCAAACGACCTTCATCGCCGTATTGAATCCGTCAAGAAACGTTGCAAGTCGTCCGGATTCACAATCGACTTCGCTACGGGCGCCGCCCGGGGCGTGTCGAAGATGTTGACGGTCGCCGAAAAAGAGCTGGACGAAATCGAATCCCACGAGAACAAGTCGAAAACCAAGACGGTGGAGAAGAAACAAACCGCCGGCTCCTCATCCGCTTCGGCAGGCCGGAGTTAGAACGGATCGGATCTGGTCCATGCTGTAATGCGCCATGCGGCGGCTGAATCCTTCAGAGGGGTAGGTGATACAACTGACCTGTTTAATGATTACCCTTTTTGATGTGTCTCCCGATAATCTCCATCACATCTGTTCCCTGCATGGTCCCTTGTTCGATCAATGCCTCCGCTAGTTCAACGACTGCCCGCCACGTTTGCGGATCGTCAAGGAACACTACCACCCGGTCTCTCTCCTCAGTGCTGATCTTGTCCATCTCGTCTACCATGTTACCCAAACCTTGAAGGGTCTTTGGAAGATCAACCATTTCGGCAGTGATCAGGCTCATGTCACCGAAGTCTGACAACGCTATGGGAACATCGCGAGGATAGTTGTATTTCGCCTCCGCACCCCATCCTGCCCATAGGATGAAAATCGTCTGTCTGAGATCGCCCGTGGATAAAAACTTGGTTTCGGCGTCTTTACGTGGCCCCACCGGCCTATTGGTGACACGTTCTATGTCTGCACCGCAGTGATAAGCCGCAACTGCGTGGCCAGCTTCGTGGTAGGCGGTAGATTCGATTTTCTTTTTGCGCTTCACGGGTTTTGTCCCTCAATGCTGTTGATAATCTGTTTCGCCTCTGTACCTAGAAGTTTCTTCCGCTCCACGAGCACCTTCGCTACAGCCACAATAGCAGGCCAATGCCTTTCAATAAGTTCAGTAGCATTCTCCTCTGCCACTTGAAGCCGTTCAGAAATCAGATATGGGTTTTCAATGCCGTAGAGTGCTTCCAATGTATCTTGTGCTTGCTTGTAGTCGAATTCGTCTCTAATAGCCCCTTCTTCCCGATACCCTAGCTTCATCTCGGCACATGGGCCCACAAGATAGTTACGCGCTTCGGCCTCATATGCTTCAACGCTTCCGTTATTTTGTGGATCTCGCGGAACCCCGTCAATAAGACTTCCGAAATGATCGCAGTAATGTTTAGATTCCATCGGTGTTAGATTGTCAATGACTACATTCTTGATTTTGAGGCCAGATACAGAACATGCCACAGCATGCCCAGCCTCGTGATGTGCGGCTGATTCAGTCTTCTTCTTGGTCATTTAGGTCACCTTTCTTCGCGGCTTCATACTTACTTTTTAGTTTATCTAGAAACCGCCGTCTCTCCTCTTTATACACTTTCTCAATCGTGGGATATTTTTTGAAAACAGCCTTCTTGTTACACCGAAAAGCTTTGGAGAAAACAGAGATGACATGATCAAGGGTGGGCATGACACTTGGCGGATCTTCAAACAAATTTTGTATACCTACTATTAATTCCGTCGGTGTGCCTTCGATTTGTAACTCTATGTTTTCATATATCATCTTCCAGAGTTCTTTTGGGCTGCCAGCTGGCGGATCTCTCACGAATTCGCCAAGTTTCTTATGCGCCTTCTTCATTCTCTCCAACCACTTTCCTATGTGTGTCCCACCGCCGACTGCATGGCAAATCTCATGAATGAGAACCACCCAGAGATACCCTAGATCACACCCGGGATTGATGTAGATGGTCTTTTCTGTTGGTTCGCAACAACCTAGGGATTCACCGTGAATTTTTTGAAAGTCAGGTGATAAACTGGCAGGTATTGGTATCTCTTCAATGGCAAACCGCCACTTCCTCTGTGGATCCCACCGAGGGAAAAACAGTCTTTTGACCATCTCTATTATTGGATCAATGCTTTTTACTTCTGATACGTTCATCTTCCCTCCATCGGTGGCTCCCGAGTGACAGACTATATGAGCGGGGGGCGGTGGGATACCCACACCGCCGACCCCGCTCTTTATTCACTCCCCTCTTCTCCGTTATTCGGATATGACCCCAACCTTCATACCATCAAACCCCACACAACGGTGGCCGAGCTTGGCACTGGTACTCGGGGGGATTGTCACTCGATATACGCTTTCTAGTCGCCATCAACATGAAGTCGTGTGCAGCCCCATAGCAATCGCACGCTGTAGCTGTATTCTCCAGTCTTCTCCCCATAAATGACTCATTGAGTTGTCGAGTTGCTGTTCGCTGACGTTCTCCGATGCGAGCCAGATTTGGCACTGAACGATATTGGTACGCTCGATCAATGGATTCGGAAATCCATTCGTGTTCTCGTAGTCTAAAATCGCCGTATAAATTGAAGCGAAGTGCCTTGCTGTCTCCTCAAGACTTTCAGAATCCCGGCGCCCTTCCCACCTCGCCTCAATCAGAGACTCAACTTCAATCGACGAAGGACGGCGGCGACTGTACCTCACAATGGCTTTGACAAATCGATAGAACCTCTGCTGATCCAACTGATGACCTGAATCCCAGGTTTGCAACTTTATCCAGGCGTCGAAATACCGGCCAACAACTGGCGACAGTTTCATCTCCATTTCCTTTTCACCAGTTCATGTCTCTTTACGACCGCGGTTTACCCTCCCCTTCAGCTCTTCGCACCTATGCCAACGACGAGCGGGCCCCGACAAGAGCTTCGCTTCACGTCGGGACCACGCATTCGTAGGCATCGGCACGGCTCGCTGAACTTCTTTCTTTATTGATAGCCGTTGTTAACCCTTTCCCTAAGCTCTTCGCACCTATGCCAACGACGTGCGGGCTCTGCCGAGCGCTTTGCGCTTCGGCAGGGCCACGCATTCGTAGGCACCGGCGCGGCTCGCGGAAAGTTGTTCTTCATTGACGGCCATTGTTAACTCTGTCCTTAAGCTCTTGCACCTATGCCAACGACGTGCGGGCTCTGCCGAGCGCTTCGCGCTTCGGCAGAACCACGCATTCGTAGGCATCGGCACAGCTCGCGGAACTTTGCTCCTCATTGATGGCCCTTATTTACACGATTCTTAAGCTCGCTGCCCGGGTTGAAGTGGACAGTTTTCCTTCTCGGCACGGAGACAATCTCGCCTGTTTTTGGATTGCGACCTTCCCTGGCGTTGTGAGTTCTGACGGCAAAGCTGCCCATTCCCCGGATCTCGATCCGCTCGCCGCGAGCCAGGGTGGAAGTCATGCAGTCGAAGACAGCATCCATCACGTGCTCGATGTCAGACTTCGAAAGGCTCGCGTTTTTCGATGCCACCATTTCTGCCAGTTGACTCTTGGTCACAACGAGCGCTCCTTTCCGCATGTTCGTTGGAGTATTGCCTGTCGTCGCGGGTATGAGGATTTCTCCCGGTCTTTGTTATCCACGGATTCCTTGAATGCATTCAACCCCGTTTCGGCTCAACGATACCACCACTAGTAACAAGGTCGCAAACCCATTGGAGATCGAAGATTCGTTGGAACAAAGAAGTCTTGTAAAACCGTTTTACAACTCACGGGCTGTAATCCAATCCTTGGTGGCCTGGAACCTTCTCGCTGGACATACCTGTCGCATCCAGTTGTTCCCCTCACACACTTATATCCCCACGTAATATGTAAGTTATTTTTCGATTGACTGTACCGCAAAATGTATAGTACACAATATCATATTTCGTCGGGGGAATTTGCGCGAAAATTTTGATTAAGGCATCTCGAAATATTTTTCGAGAGTGTCGAGCGATTGGTTCAGACCATGGATCGTAGCTTGAATCCGGTTTGTCTTTCCAAACGATGCCCAAAGCCAAGAAGGGGACCATGACGGATCCCGGGAAAAAGAAAAGTGTTGGCAGTCCTATGTTTGATCAACAGATGCTTCTTGATGCATTGGAAATGGCGGCGTTCGCTAGCATCAGGGGTCTCAAGCAACCCGGTCGGATTGCATCAGAGCTTTCCGAAATTGCCAAAAAGGCAACTACCGGGCAAGGAGTCACCAGAGAAGTAGGAATAGAAATCGCGGGTGAGGATCTTGGAAAGCTGGCCAGTATTCACGCTTCGCTATCAGAGCTGGTCTCGCCGGCTACACCTTCTTCCATTCGATTCACCAAGGGTGCCTATGGCTTATGGTCCTCGATGAGAACCATTCCGATGCTTGGAGCAATGACTGTTGCAGGAATTATCAGCATTACCTTGTACATCATAGTCTGCATCTATGAACCTTCCAAAGATAGCCCTGCATCGACTTTCTCGCTGTTGACACAGTTGAAGATGTTGGCTTCGGCTGGGTTGGGTGCCTCTTTCTACTCGTTATTCACCGCCAACCGGTACATCGTCTCCCGTACTTATGACCCCACGTACACGGTAGTCTACTGGACCAGGTTCCTGCTCGGGATCATCTCCGGTATCATACTGGCCAACATCATTCTCGAAAACCCTTCGACTCTTATCTCCAATGGCGAAAAAGCGGCAGTGTCCCCTGAATTCCTCAAGCAACTAGGTCCCTCGACCCTAGCTCTCCTGGGTGGATACTCATCTAATGCAGTCAACAAGATACTACATCGCATCGTTGAAATGCTCGTAACTCTGGTCGAAGGCAACGCCAAGGAGCTGGTTCAGACACAACAGGAACAGATGAAGACGAAACTGGATTCGGGGATACGGAAAGAAAAGCTTAATATGGCTATCGAACTAGCCAACATCTTCACCGAGTCGGGCTCGAAGAACCCTGATGTCAAGAAGCTTCTAGATAAACTCGTCAACGGGCTGAATGACGGAAAGGCTACGACCCAGACGTAATCTCAGCTCCTGCCGAGTTTCCAACGGAGGTATGTGATGTGGTGGGATAGCGTCTTCCGTATCGTCTGCGGCAACAGCGTAGGATCCGGTACCTTCATTAAGCCTGATATAGTCTTATCAGCCGCGCACGTACTGGTCCCCAAGCCGGGAGGTTCTCTGACGTCCTATGTCATCCGCTCGATCCTGGTCGTACAGATGCTCGGCGATCCGAACCAGTTCAGAGCAATCGACGCGGTCGTCTGCCAGGAGTGGCTGGACAACGCTCACAATGCATTGTTCTTCGACATGTGCCTGATCCGAGTGGCACCGGTACATGGCCTGGGGCTTAGGACCATCAGTGACTTCACGACTCCCGATGGCCCGTTCCCGGTCAAGGTACACGGCTTCGATGTCGACTTGACGTCAATGTCAACCGGGATTCCGATCCAGGGCACTATTACCAGGCGTGGCAGTGTCTTTACATCAAGAGACATCAGTGCAAAAAACGGTGTCAGCGGCGGGCCGATCATCATCCCGGCCCGCGGCAAAGCCTCGAAGTCGGTCGTGGGTATTCTCACCAGCGCTCCGAAGGTAGCCGGGAACACCGTAAACATCGGTTTGCCTCTACTGGATTCCAACTTCAAAAAGCTTCTTTCTAATATTTAAAGGAGACAAGGAACATGAATCGGACACACTGGTTGTACTTTATAGCGAGCTTCCTTACGCTGTTCTTCCTTTCTTCCTCCATCGTTCATGCACAGGACGACAACCCCCCACCGGCCGATAGTCGGCGCGGACTCCCGGCCGGGAGCGCCGGTTTTTCACAGGCCTCAGCAAAACCGGCCAGGAATATGATCGAGACGTTAATAAATTTCATCAATGCCGGTAATCCCGTTAACGACAATACTCGCAATCTGCTGGTAGTGGAGCAGTCGGGAGTCCGCAACAAAGGGTTGAAAGATTTTTGCGGCTACAAGCATACGAAGAAGATTGGTGTTACCTCGGCCTCGAATGATCTGGACGCCCTGTGCGGACGGCCTGAGGGATTCTCGAAGGCGATCGGCTTATTGCCGGAAGAAAAGGAAGTACCCAAAGTTTTTGAGTCTATCAATGACATCGGGTTCGGGGATGCCAGCCGGAAGTTCTCGGAAAAACTAGTTACAGAACGAGATGCCGGAAAGCTGAATGACAAGGAATCTGATCAGGCTACCAAGCTCGAAGACATTTACCACCAGACCGAGAAGAGGTCCGCCATATTACCGTTGGCGGTCGGGCAGGTTGCCCAGTTCGTGGTCAAGGGCCTGGGCGATTTCATGAAGGAACACGCCAAGCAGGAGCTTACCGCCTACGTCGGGGACACACTTGGCAAGAAGCTATGCGGCGATGAAGGCGATATCGCGAAGTTCCTCGTCGTCAACATCGACGGTAAAAAAAAGAAGATGCTCGAATCCTCCTGCGCCGCCGTGTACCCGGCCGGGATCGATAGCGAGATTGACTACGACGCTTTCACCGACGGGCGCATGCAGAAGGCATTCTTCGAGGATGTGGCCCGACTGCCGGTGATGCTGATCTACAAGCTAGGTGAGAAGATCAAGCAAAGGGATCCGGAACTCTGGAAGGAAAAAACAGGGGAAGCCTGGATCAAGGTTGCCGAGGCTGTCGTCCGTCAGCTCATGCTGGACATCCAGACGCAAAAGATCACTCCTGGTCGCGTGCTCATCGACCTGGACAAGTCAATCGAGGACGGGTTGACTCCCTTGAATCCGAAGGAGCTACTCAAGTGTAGCCTCAAGAGCGGGCAGTTGAATCCTATTTGCGCCACTCTGCTCGGGATCCGGTTGGCCGCGAAGACTGCCGATGCGGTTCTCTCAAATGAACTGTACAACGAGTATACTGTCATACTGGTTACCGTGTCTTCCTTCTGCGAATCATACGGTGATCCAAGTCTGTCCGATGATCCGTACTGCGGTCTCTCGGAACTCAAGCAGCAGTTCGAGGCCGAGGTGAAAAGCATAATCGAAGGCAAATCAATCACCAGAAATATGCAGGCAGAGGCCTTGAAACGGAATGTCGAGGTGTTCCGATACATCCAGACGCACCTGGTCCAGGCGGAGCAGAAGATGGCTTCCGATCCCAAGACAGCCTTGAAGCAGTTCGGAGATGCTTTCATCGCCGTGCTGAAAGAGATTCTGACTTTTGCCAGGTCGGCCGATGTTCCCCAGGAAGATCTCTGGTTCATCGAAGGGGCAACCTTCGCTGCCGAGGCGGCCTCGGCCATACTCAATGGGGATCTGAACTCGGCGATCGTGGATCTGAAGGACTTGCTGATGTTGAAGCCAATCAGCGAAAAGCTAAACAAACGAACCCTGAGGGCAATCAAGTTCGTCCTTAGCCTAGGTTCGGTGAAGGACGCGACCGAAGCCAAGACGGTGATCGAAGAGTTCGCCGAGCCGCTCGGCAGCTACCGTGAAAAGTACGCCAATGACTTCGTCCTTTCGCTGAATGGCATGGTCGGTCCGGCGGCCGGGGAGCTGATCAGGATGCACGATGGATCGCAGTATGAGGATTCGCTGGTAGACCTGAAGCCTCTGGCCGGGCTGGTCGGCCTGGACTTCTCATGGTCGGTTTGCGGTAAGAACCACCTAGGCTTCATGGTCACGGCCATTGATGCGCTTGGGATGATCGAGGTCACGGATACCAGCGACACCGACATCGACTGGGCCGGGGTAGTTGCGCTTGGGCTTACTCTACGCTGGGGTATATTCAACAGCCCGATCGTGCTATTCATCTCCGGCCAGTGGCAGCCGTTGCGACGCTCTGCGGACGAAGACGCCAATGGAGACCCGCTCTGGAAAGGGGCATTTGCGGGCTACGTAGGAATCGCCATCGACATCCCGATCTTCACCCTGTACACCAAGTGAACACCGTCTTTCTCGGTTGCGACTTCCCTCGTGATCGGTTACTCTGAAAACGCTAGGTGAGCAGGCGACAGAAGCCACCAAAATAGATCCCCGGTCGGCTCCACGTTATTAGGTTTTTTCAACTTTAATTAGTGAGAAACAAAATGACACTGATCGAAGAGATTCAACAGGAAGCTGTCGATTCAAAGGGCGATCTTGGTGCAATTCTTCGCAAGTGCAAAATTCTTGCAGCGCGTTTGGGAAGCCGCCGCTTGGAGGATTGGCTGCTCTGGGAGTCTAACGGTTATCCTGAGAATGTGGGTGTTCCCGAGTATCGCAGCTGGCCCCTTGAACTTAAGGGCCATTTCTACGGACCATCTGGATCAGGTATGCGAAACGCACCGATTCCTTGGATTTGTTTGCCGAAAGATATTCGGGAATCCTATCAGAACTATAAGTGCAGGCAGAGTATTGCGAGTATCGAGGATATCTTGATGAAATCCAAGGCTGGCTATGTCCAAGTGCGCTCAGGCGACTTGGCAGTTGTTCTCGGGACCAACGTATACCAACACCAGAATTGCATGCAAGCATGGGCCGAGTTCAGTGTGAGCAACCTGGTTGAACTACTCAACGCAGTAAGGAACAAAGTTCTAGATTTCGCTATCGCCGTATGGAAGGAATATCCTGCTGCCGGAGAGTTGAGCGAGCCGGCAGGACAATCAATCCAACCTGAACGCATCAACCATATTTTCAACACGACTGTCTACGGTGGAGCAGCGACCTTTATCGGGAGAGCAGACAACTCACCAATGTCATTCACTATTTCGCATGGGGATTTTACTTCATTGGAGCAGATTCTACGGTTAAATGGTATTCAGGATGAAGATATCCTAGAACTTAAGGACGCCGTTCGCGATGACAACCATCCAGAAACAGTGAATGCATTCGGACCACGCGTGTCAAACTGGATTGCAAGAATGATTGAGAAGGCTGCACAGGGAATTTGGAATATCGGAATAAGTACAGCCGGAAAACTCTTGTCGGAGGCAATCACAAAATATTACGGATTATAGAATGATACCAGCACGAACAATGTCTCGGACCGTTGCCAATGGGTACGCCAATGCCAAACTGCGATTGAACCTGTACCATAGCGACGATTCCCTGATTGACACCGTTAGCAGCTACTTCTAATCTATCCTGACTTTTTTCAAACGATAAGGTTTCAAGGCAACAATTTTTAGTGTTCCACTTTTATAGGTAACGGTGCTACTATCGACAGTGTCCACAGAATTGAGGCACACTAGTTTAAGATCTGGAAATCCATATAGGGAAGAGCCAATGATTGCATCACAGAAATTTGGAATTAGTTATATAGCAGACACAGACAAACACTAATCCATGGAGATGTAAATTCAATGAATTCACTTGACTCAATTTGTCGCGATGGCGCGAACATTGATTCCTTCGAGGGAGCTGTCGCGGGATTTGCTTTCCAGTCACTTCGGCTTGGTCTCAGAGCCTTCTTCTCGACATATCGCGAAATGAAATACTCACTTCATTTGTTTGAAAAGTCCCATAGTGATAAGGAGAAGGATCTTAACACTGGTCTAAGATTCTTCGACCTGAGTGCGGAAGTAGTACTTCACTTCCATCATTTCGTTGAATTAATCATGAAAGATCTCCTGCGATCTGAGCATCCACTGCTTGCGGATCGTGGATCAGGAGATGCCGTCGTCTTGAAGAAGCTATTATCAAATGAACCATTGTCTCCTGAAGAGGAGACTGGCGTGATGTCAATTGAATACAGGGAAGCATACAAAAGGCTTATGCGGTTGATAGATTCTGGAAAGATGTCCTCCGCATGTGATTTGAAATTCTTTGCTGAAAGTAGCACAAGGTCATTTCTCGATAAAATTAACTTTCTGCGCAATCGAATTTGGCATAGGGGCACATATCTTCTTCGTTATGATGCACTTGACCAGTTCGTATGTCTGTATTTTCTGCCCTTACTGTCTCGAATAGTATGTCTTGACCGCTACTCCAATAAAGAACACAGGTGGAAGTATGGGAAACTAGCATGCGGTTTCGATCCTCTGGAGTTCCTTGAACACGAATGCATCGATTACAATCCAGGAAAAGTAGCCTTCGCAAAAGAGCTGGCTCTTGCAGCCTATGAGAATCCGCTCATGGGAAAAGATGGGCTAACAGGCTGGTTCGACGATGAGATTTCGAGTCGTGCGATTGCTGCCGCACACTCTGAAAAATACAATGTAGGACGTTTTACTGACTGTCCAGTATGTGGGATAAAGTCGTTGGTTGTTTACGACGATGTTGAAGTAGTAGGTGAAGACCCGGTAACAGGGCAATATGATCGTGCCTTTCGATACACTTGGCAGGTAAAGTGTAATTGCTGCAGTTTCGAGATCAACCACCACCTTGAAAACGGATCACAGTATGGAATACCCGTTGAAGACTATTGGGAAGGTGAGGAGTAAGCGTTCACGTGGTTTGATCGAATTCCGTTTAGATTGATTTGAGATGCGCCAAGTGTCCGCCAAAAATTCAGAAGAGATGGTCATGGAAAGCGTGCGATCTCCCTCCGAAAATATTTTCATTTTTTTGAAGAAAAAGCTGTTTCTCGGCAACGATTTGTGTTTCATTATGGTCAATGAGCACGTGGCCAAAAAGTCGATCGTCAGTAGTTTTTCAAAAACTGACTCGCGAACAACTCGAGCAAGCGACCAAGAAGCAACTGATCGAGTTGGTGCTGGTGTTGCAAGATCAGGTCGAGCAGTTTCTCGTACAGAATCAGTTGCTCGAAGCCAGGGTGGCGGAACTCGAGCGCAGACTCGGCATGGATTCTTCGAACTCATCCAAGCCTCCGTCGAGCGACCCGCCAGCATCCAAGGCGAAGCGTCGCCGTCGCAAGAAGAAAGCCAAACGCAAACGCGGCGCACAACATGGCCACCAGGGAAGCCACCGAGAACTGGCGCCACCCGACAAAGTGGATCATCTCAGCATCATCAGGCCTCGCATCTGCGAAAAGTGCGGCGGCATTCACCTGGTTATCAACGACGCCGATCCTTGGCGCCATCAGGTATGGGAAATCCCAGAGATCAAGCCGATCATCTCCGAATGGCAGATGGTCACGGGCACCTGCAAGGACTGCGGGAACATCACACAGGCCAAACTGCCACCTGGGGTTCCTCGTGGAAACTTCGGCACGAAGACAACCGTGGTGGTCTCTCTGCTGGCCGGGGTCTACCATCAGAGCAAGCGCTTTATCAAAAGCCTCATGGCAGATGTATTTGGTATCGATATGAGCCTCGGAGCGATTTCGGCCTGCGAGAAGAAAGTCAGCAAGGCCATCGAGGAACCAGTTACCGAGGCTCATGGTCATGCACAGAAATGCGGAGTGATGTACGCCGACGAAACCGGCTGGCGCCAGTGCAACAAGAAGGCCTGGCTGTGGGTGGCGGTTACGTCGGCGGTAACGGTATTCATGGTTCATCTCAGCAGGGGCAGAACTGCAGCGCGGAAGTTGCTGGGAAACTTTGGCGGCATTCTGGGCACGGACCGGTGGTCGCCATACCGTGTCCACGCCGGTCTGCGCCAATTTTGTTGGGCGCACCTGGTTCGACGATTCAGGGGCTTTTCCGAGATGAAGGGAGAAGCCGAACGTATCGGCAGCCGACTGTTGGATGCTACCAAACTCATGTTTCAATGGTGGCACAAGATCAGGGATGGGACCATGACCAGCAAAACATTCCGTCGCCGGATGACAAAGTTGCGTATCGAGATTGGCGATCTTCTCGTCGAGGGAGAGATCTGCGGAGTGAGCCCTGTGGCCGGCGTGTGCAAGCGTCTCCTTGCAGAAGAGGAGCACCTTTGGACTTTCGTCGATCACGAAGGAATCGAGCCGACGAACAACAATGCAGAACGGGCTGTCCGTCAAGGAGTTCTGTGGCGCAAAGTCAGCTTCGGAACTCAAAGCGAGGAAGGCAGTCGTTTCGTCGAGCGTATCATGACTGTGTCGGCTACGTGCCGGCAGCAAAAACGCAGTGTCATCGACTATCTCAACGAGGCATGTCGGGCTCAGCTTCATGGCCACCCTGCTCCATCTTTGCTGCCGTCAACAAGTCAAACCACGTGAACGGTTACGGTGAGGAAGTATGAGGTTGGCAATCATCCAATGGCATCCGCCTCATTTTGAGAGCTAGAAAATGGCCACCAAATACACTCAGACAGCACAAACAGGTAGCCGAGGGGTTGCCTTCGTGCAATCGGTGTCTTCTGAAGCTGGAGGAATTTTCCGCAAGTTTGATGAGGCCGACGATCTCGGCATCGATGGGGCTATCGAGTTCATTGACGAAAACAAGGAGCCGACCGGAGATATCGCTTTGGTGCAGGTGAAGTCGGGAGCCTCGTATGTTCGTAGTGACAACGATACGTATTTCGTTCAAGGAGACCAAGACCATTTCGAGACCTGGTCACGTTATGCCCTGCCAGTCATTGGTGTCGTTCATAATCCGGAGAAGGGGGATGCTCGTTGGGTAGATATCTCGGAGCATCTTAGACAACATCCAGAATCTATTGGGATTGGTCCATACAATATCAATGCCACGCGGCCTTTTTCCGCAGACCATTTCCAGGATATCTATGCACAGATTGCTCAAAACCGGATACAGGCGACTTTGGTTGAGACGACACCTAACGCTTTCATACGTGGCTGGGCATCAGGAGATGCAAAGGCAACGAGAGTACTTCTGTCTCCGATAGCAAAAGAGTATCCGAGCTTTTACGAGTGGCTGGCAAGGAAGTGGAGATCCGGATCGGTAAGCAAGAAAGTATTTGAATTCAATGGAACTATCGCTGCGTACTCAATGTGGCAGAAAAAGGATGATCGCTGCGTAAAACTGCAGACTTTTATTGTGGCGCCACCATTTCGCCGGACGGCTGTCGGACAGCATCTTTTATTCCACGAGATTAGAACCTGGTCTGACGATTCCGGTATAGACAGAGTACACGTTACGATTTCCAGCGGAAATACTGACCTGACAAATCTGGTACGCTTCTTCAGAAGGTTTGGATTCCTTGTAGAAGGTGTTGCATCGAGAAGGTACAACAGAGACACGAGCGGGACCGAACTTGTCCTGGTCAAACATCTCTTACGAGATAAAGTGAGTACGCCAAACGAATGGCAAGCCTTGGCGGAGAAAATTGGGCGAGAGATTTGGGGCATCAACACTGGCCAAATGTGTCAAACAAGGTTTGGAATTGCAGAGAGGAGCAGTCTCGTTCCAGTTTCCTTTCCAAAGATTAGCCTAGATTGTGATCTGTCTGATCGCACCTCTCAGAGCAGGATTTCTCTCAGGGACTCTAATGGTATCGAAATTCGTGAAATGGGCGATGAGGCATTGATGAGGGAGTTCTATCCTCTACGTCTTCACCTATTAAGAAAACGATACGTGCTGATTCCGATCTACCCCAAGTGGTGCGAGGCGATGCTGTCAAACACGATAAGAATATTCAGAAGCAAACCACGCCTAAACCTCCGGCTTGATAACGTATATTATTGCTATCCAAAGGTGACAAACCTGTCGAGTGGCGACTTTGTTATCTTCTACGAGACTGGCAGAGGCCAAGGGAGGCGAGCAGCGATTGGATCGGCAGTCGTGAAGAACGTCGATATAGACTCACCGGATGCGCTCTATGACAAGTATTCGGATCTCGGAGTGTACTCGCTCGACGAGATAAGACGGCATGTTCGACAAGCCAAATCGATGGCCATTCATTTTGATCTTTTCGAACCCTTTAAAAAGAGGCTCTCCACGGTTTCACTGGAAACCGGGGGTTTCGTGACATAGCTGGCTGAAGTTGAAAGGCATCCGACCTTTCGTGCATGGTTTGGGTTGTCAAGATCCACACCAACACGGAGGAAAGCCGGATGCCAAGCAAAGAGCTTACTAGACTTCTGGGACTGAGGGAATACCAAGTGGTTTGCATCGACGAGGAGACTGAAAAGGGATTGACCCTGTTCATCGAACCAGTCCACCCTGGTCCGATTTGCCCTGTGTGTGGTCAGGGCTGCCTGTTCGTCCACTCTACCGAAGATCGCACTGTACGCCATCTCGATGCATTCCACCGTCGATGC
>Ga0307380_10002770_pt1 | contig 24539 bp, 23 predicted proteins | sample UN3MG_FD_202239 | JGI IMG/M metagenome (GOLD analysis project Ga0307380, IMG submission 202239) | Soil microbial communities from Risofladan, Vaasa, Finland - UN-3 | ecosystem: Environmental > Terrestrial > Soil > Coastal area > Acid sulfate soil | place: Finland: Risofladan, Vaasa | collected... | reverse complement strand
TGCAAGCGATGCGTGTTCGGCACGCCGCCCCCTCCGCCCGGTGGTGGGGGGGGCGGCGACCCTCCGCCTCCTGATGAGGAGGCACCGTTCCACCCGTCCGACATGGACTGGCCCGAACCTCCGCCTGGTGGTGGCGAGGGCGAGGGCGAGGGCGAGGGCGAGGAGGACGGCGAGGAGGAGGACGGCGAGGGCGAGGGCGAGGAAGCCTCACGTCCCCGCTCTCGAGACGAGGGCCGGGGCAGCGATGAGAAGGGTGGGGAGGATGCGTCTCGCCTCGCCGCACTCACGAAGGTCACGCTGGCTGACGTCACAGGGACTGATGACACGGAGCCGGACATCGAGGTCGTTGACGGGTGCTACTGCCAGTCGTTCGACTCGCTGACCATGCTGGTGGAGCAGGCCAACAGGTTCGGCTTCGCACGCGAGAAGAGCAACCTCGCTGGCGACTCGGACTCGGCCATCGACCATCGCATCGCCGACAAGAACACGAAGAAGCAGACCAACTACTACAACAACTTCACGATGAGCAAGATGATGGAGGCCATCCGCTGCCCGCCCGAGGCACCACTTGTCCGCATCGACGAGATACATCGGGAGATCGAGGAGTCCGTCGAGGAGCAGTTCCCGAAGCGCAAGCTGCTGCGTAACCTGGACACGGGCGATGACCTGGATGCCGAGAAGTGGGTGAGCAAGTCGCCCACCCCCTGGGAGGAGCGCAAGAAGGACTCCCGTCGGCATCGTGTCATCAAGCTCGGCGTGAACGTCGGCGTCAACTGCACCGCCTCACCCGAGGAGCTGCTGTACCGAGGGGCGACAGCCGCATGCTGCGCCGACGTGTTGCAGCAGCTCGGGCACTCGGTAGAGATCGTGGCGGTCGATGTCATCAGCCGACCGACCAACAAGATCGGCATCGGGTACACGGAGGTCGAGGTCAAGGCATCTTGGGCGCCGGTCGACCTGCCCGCCATCGCACTCGCCATCGGTGAGGTGGCGTTCTTCAGGATGCCCTTCATGACTGCTCAGGCACGTCACTACAAGGGCAAGTTGTCGTGGGGGTGGGGGCGCAGCGTGTCCCTCACCAGCCTGCCGCAATCCATCGTGTCGAAGTTCGACCTCACGGTGGACGACGACATCAGGGACAAGGCATCAGCCGTGCGCTTCATCGTCGAGCAGCTCAAGGCAGAGCAAGCCGAATGGGAACGCGAGCACTACGGCTCGGAGCAGGAGGACCAATGAGCAAGGACGACCGGAATCACACAGCATTCTCGAGGCACGAAGCACTCGCTGCCGAGAGCGCCGACGACGCCATGCAAGAGGCGTCATGGGAGAGGAGGCGGGCCACAGCCGTGCAGGCCAACGAGATGCACAACCCGCTCACCAATGCGATGGCAGCCATCGACATGTACAACATCATGTCCGAGCTGGCCGACATCAACTCGGGCAGGCTGAAGAACTACCGTGGCATCCTCCAGATGCCGGTGGTCAGGTGCCCCGACACGACTGCACTGTCCCTCCTCCTGCCGTCGTGCACCAAGACCGTCCACTCGGGCGTCATCCCGTGCGTGGATTCAGCGAACGTGGGCATCGGCGACTTCACGAACAAGCTTGCAGATGGGCGACTCGTGAAGCTGTGCCACGGGCTGTCCCGTGGCGTGCTCGTTGACCCGGCATACCCGGTCGACGCTGTGGTCCCGATACAAATGGCCGGTGTCTTCCACCTGGACACGCACAGCGATGACTTCGCTTTCGCTGCGCCCACCTGTTCCTGCAACAGCAGCAAGGCGGGCGCCCTGTACGAGCTCAAGTTCTTGGACGGCACCTCGGCCTTCGGGTTCGGCCACTCCGGCAGGCACGAGCACCACGACCAAGGGGCGCGGACCTACCTGTTTGCCATGTGTATCCCTGGACTCAACCAAAGGGCTGGGTTCCGACTCATTGGCCCAGCTGACTGCAACTTGTCGTCCTGTTCACGGGAGGCAACGACCGCTGGCCCGTGTCACACGACCAACGGCCTGGCCGGCATGTACACGTTGCGCTACAACCCGACGGGTGGAGCGGTCAACGTGTTGAACGTGCGAGGAGAGCCGGCGCTCGCTGGGTTGCATGAGGTCGTGTACAGCCCGACGTTCTGGTCGGACTGGTATCCAGAGGTGGACGATGACGACCTACCCGGACCATACGGGCACGTCACCGTGGCGAACAGCTTCGCCCTCGAAGTCCTCGCCCGCCACGAGCTCGCTGATGTCCGCATGCCGGAGGGGCGTGGCCGGTCCAGCGCCGAGTGCCAATGCGGCAGCGACCCGCACTCACGGTACTGCCCCAGCTACCGCTGCACGCAGGAGGGGTGCTTCGAGCCGGTGTTCTTCTACTGCCCGTGTGACGCACTCCCCCTGTGTCACGACCACACGTCGTCTCACATCGAGGCGAACCACATCGGAGGTGCCGAATGAGTGATGAGATTCTGAGAGATTCCCCGTGGAGGCCGTGCCTCGACTGGCCTGACGCCGACATCGGCAAAGTGCAGCTTGCGTTACGCACCCTGGTGGCAGACACGGCGGGTGCCATCCCGGCTGACATGCTCACGCCGCCCACCCTCAACCTGCTGTCGCATCACATGAACCGGTGCGATACGTTCGGACACCCGACGTCGGACATCATGGTCTTCGTTGCCCTCGACGGCACCCTACTCACCGACGTACACATGACACGGCAGCACGCGTGGTTCACCTGCGCCGCGCCTGCCCCACCCCCGAACAAGGGGCGTGGACGCAAGCCCTTCAAGGGCTACAACCTGCCACCACAGAGCGGATTCCACGGCATCCACTCCGCCATCCCCAACTGGCGGCGACACCCAGGCATCAGTCAGCGAGCCGTCCAGGCATTCCGAGTCCCGGCCAGGCAGTTGCTAGCGTCCATCGCCGGCGTTGTCATCATCGGCCCGCCGAAGGATGACAGGTACAACGTCACGTGGTCCGAGGAGAGTCCCATCCTTGTTGGCTCGATGAATACCGTCGCCACCGCCCGCCCCGGCAGCGTCCTGTTCATGAGGCAGGTCAACCCCGCTGAACCCCATGGCTACATGCGCTCGTTCCTCTGCATGCGTGGCATGTCTATCGCCAGGGACGAACTCGGGGAGAGAACAGAGTTCGACGAGGTTATCAGCGTGCTCAACATCGGGAAGGACGGATGTTTCTCCGGCTCCCGTGGCGGACTCAGCGCCGGCAGGATGTACGACATCTGTCGCACGCGTGTTGGGAGCGGTGGACTTCTCGACCACCCTGCCACGATGTTGGAGGGACACCCCTTCGCCATGTGCCTGCTGCTCAAGGACGGCATGCCCCACACCAAGGACATCAAGGTGGACGACCTCACGATGAACACCGAACGAAGGGCGCTCGTGAAGACGGACAGGGCGAAGGTCGAGTTCCACAACAAGACATCTCTCCACGCCTTCTCGAATGACCTGATTCGCCAGCGCGAATACTTGCTGTCGGCCCAGGCGGCAGCCAAGAGGGCGGTGAAGCGTGGGTTGCCCGCAGAGACGGCGGCACGAACCACCCCCTATTGCACCGAATGTGGCCGCCCGTGGGGCGATAGCGGGCACGACCGATACTGCACTACCATCACGTGTGACACGGAGGGCTGTGACTCTCCTGTCTACATGACCTGCTGCTCGTTGCCCTTGTGCAAGAGCTGCTGGCACACGCATCACCTGTCGGCTGGACACCCCGTCCGACTCATCAAGACAGAGGTTCCCAATGGCTAACCGAACGCTCATCCCCGTGACCATCATCTGTACCTACACGCCCACCCCGCTGGAGGGGAAGCCGCCCGTGATGTACGGGTACATCTACCTCGACGGCACCGACAAGCTCCGCATCGCCTTCAACGGTCACGACGACAGGCACAGGGAGCTAGCTGCCGCGCTGGCTGCGGACCCACCCAAGGGTGACACGGGTGACGAGGAAGAATGAGCCTGCGACCCAAGCTCGTGTGGGCAGAGGACCGATGGATCTTCATCTGCCGATACGAGGAGAGGCTCATCCCGCAGGCTGCGGGCATGCAATGGGATCCATATGAGCGGGTGTGGTACACGAGGCATGGCTCTGTTGCTAGCAGGCTCGAGTCGTACATCGACGAGGCGATGCCCGTGCCCCGGCCCATCAGGCGCAAGGCCAGCCCGCCGATGCCGGATGGCACCAAGCTCGACGAGTTCCAGCGTGAGGGCGTAGCTCACGCACTCGACACGCCACGCTGCCTCATCGCAGATGAGATGGGGCTCGGCAAGACGGTGCAAGCCATCGCCGTGATGAACACGCTGCCGCCCATGTCGAGCATCCTCATCGGGTGCCCGACCAACCTCTCGCTCAACTGGATGCGGGAACTGGAGCGGTTCCTCGTCCACCCGGTCGACGCCTCCATCGCCACGAGCAAGGGCCTGCCGTCCACACGCATCGTCATCCTCCCGTACTCGATAGCTGCCAAGCTGGCGGGCGAGGTGAGGAAGCATGCGCCGTGGTCACTCGTCGTGCTCGACGAGGCGCACTACCTGAAGAACCCCAAGGCCCAGCGTACCCGCGCGATCTACGGGTACGGCAGGGGGGTCAGGCCGCTGAAGGCCGAGCGTGTCATCGCCATGACTGGCACGCCCATCCTGAACAGGCCCGTCGAGCTGTTCTCCATGCTCAGGTATCTGAGTCCCGATGCATGGGGCAACTGGCACGAGTACGTCTATCGGTACTGCGCCGCCACCCGTAATCACTTCGGGCTAGACACGTCGGGTGCTAGCAACCTCATCGAGCTGAACACCAAGCTCGTCGACGGCGTGATGATTCGCCGGCTCAAGCAGGATGTGCTTCACGAGCTGCCGCCCAAGAGGAGGCAGGTCATCGAGGTGGACCCGAAGGGCGAGCAGCGCAAGGTCGTGAAGGCCGAGGCCGAATCGTTCGACCGCCTCCCCCACGAGGTACGAGCCGCCATCATGGACCTGTCGGATGGGCCGACGCTCACGATGGGGCTGGCGGAGATGGCGAAGGAGAGGCAAGCCGTCGCTCTCGCCAAGGTCGGGCTTGTCGCTGAGCACGTCGAGTCCCTGATGGAGCAGACGAATAAGGTTGTTGTATTCGCCCATCACCACGGGGTTATTGACGGGCTACGTCAACTGCTAGCAGCTGAGGACAGGGAAGTCTTCGTCTACGATGGCAGGATGAACGCCCAGGAGAAGGATGCGGCGGACACAGGGTTCAGGCTCTCGACACGCAGCATCTTCATCGGTAGTATAGAGGCAGCAGGCACGGGCCTGAACCTCCAGTCAGCTAGTACCGTCGTGTTCGCAGAGATGTCTTGGGTGCCTGGGAGCATGGCCCAAGCAGAGGACAGGCTTCACCGGAGAGGCCAGCACGATGGGGTTCTCGTCCAGCATGTAGTCCTGGCTGGCTCAATGGACAGCCACATGTCGAGGGTCTTGGTCACCAAGCAAGATGTCACAGACGCCGCAGCAGACGGCAGAGGAGTGTAACGATGAAGAAGATCAAGCGCGTCCCACCCGCTGATGAGGCAGAGAGGGCGGCTAGACAGGCCGACTTCCGCAAGTACCCAGTCAGGACAGCCGTAGCTGACCTGCTTCGCAGCCTGCACGACGGCGAGCTCGACGGGAGCGGCTGCCCGGACGACCTGGAAGCAGGCGACATCATCTACGGGTACGCCGGCGACCACCCCGTCCTGCTCGTGGACACGGAGCACTTGGTCCTGCCCGCCGAGCTAGCCGGCAGCCTGAAGTGTTGTGTTGTCGGCAGGCTCCGGCCCACCATGGCAACAGAGGATCTCGAGCTGACGTGCAGCGCGTGCGGTGAGGCTTGCTACGTCCCCCTCAAGGGGGATGACTCGAAGTACGGTCTGACGGAGGAGACGCAGGAGAATGCCGTCTGCGAGCGATGCGCCTGCGTTCTCACGTCAGCCCAGCAGCTAGCACGGTCGGCGGTGGACGCGATGGAGGCAGCCAACGGCCTGGTCATGGAGGAGTACAGCAGCGGTGAGCAGGCACCCGTGCGCCGGGCCGAGCCAGGACCAAAGAGGCCCGACGAGGACGTGTTCCTCGACGCCTTGCGGTTTGCGTGCAACCTAGCAGGCGACATCATCCCGTCCGTGTTCTCTCAGCGCATTGCCGCCGATGGCGGCGAGTTCGTCACGCTCGCCTCCGCTCCCGGTGGCGTTGTCTATGTCCTGGCAGGCCCCGTCCCCAGCGTCGAGAAGGACGAGGCCCCAGAGGACGGTTACTCGTCGGACGGTCGAGCAACCCCAGGCAGGTTCGGTGCCCTCGTCATAGCAGAGGAGCCCATCGCTGCAGCGGGCACCACCCTGGCTGCCGAGGTCACGGCGCAGAACCTGAACGGGAGCTGCGTCTTCGTCGTCATGGCAGGCGCGGGTGACGAGCGGGACCCAGCTACCAAGCTCACGCGCGCGTTCTTTTTCCTGCTCGTGAACGGGAAGGCCAAGGTCTTCGTCGCCAAGGTCACGTCGAACTCGCCGGATGGCTTCGCTCTCGGTGAGCTACTGCGAACGCCGGCCGAGTCATTCGCCAAGGTCCTCGGCATCTCTCACCCCATGTCGTGGCTTGCCCTCGGGAAGCCTCGTAACGACAAGCCAACCGAACCGCCCATGTTCCCGGAGTACACCGATGCCTGAGCTCCAAGCCAAGATCCAAATCCTCATTGGTGTCGACGCCGCCGACGAGATCAACACGAACCCCGACCCGTGCGGTCTTCTCTTGAACCTCCTGACCTCAGCCCTAGAGGATGAGCTGAGGAGCAAGGTAGAGGACCTCACTGGCGGGAAGACGAGCAACGTCCCGGCCGGAATGTTCTGGCTCAACATCGACGCCGAGGTTTCCAAGTAGTCCCTTGACAAACCCAGGGGATGTGGTAGGTTTTCAACGGCTGGTTAGCCGGAAGGAGTGTAACTGATGGCAATGGGTAACGATAAGTGGACACCGACTGAGACCCCGACCAAGGTGAGGCTGGTTGACGTGAAGGACGACCTCACCGGAGAGGGGCGAGAGGGCCAGTACGGCAACTACTACATCACGAAGGTGGTGGCCGGTGACGACCCGTCCATCCGAACGTGGTTCCTCAACGCACGAGGTGGAGAGCACACGCTCCTCCACTCGGCGCTGATGGCGGCTGGCGGGGCCTGCCCCGCTGACCTCATCGTGCAGAAGATCGACACCGGCAAGCGCAGCCAGCGTGGCGCACGCATCACCCAGCTGTCGGTCACCCCCTCTGCCGCCCCCTCTGGTGGGCAGCCGAGCTTGCCCGTGCCCACGGGTGGTGCCGCACCCTCCCCCACTGGAGGGGCGACCATCGCCCGGCTTCTGCCCTCACGGTCAAGCGATGGAGTGATGACCGAGATGCTGAGTGCCGCACACGAGGCGGTTCTGTGCGCCTTCGGCAAGCCGAGCACGGTTGCTGGCAAGGCGGCGTACATCGCCTCCGCAACAGAGCTGGCCAGGACCGCCGTGTCCGCGTGGTTCCAGGCCGGCGCACCCGAGACCCCTGGCGAGAAGGCCACCCGTCTCGGCGAGTCATTCGAGGAAGAGCCCGAACGTGACTCGGACCCATCACCACCCGAGGACGACGAGCAAGCACCCTTCTAGGAGGTTCCCATGAAATACACCAACAAGTACCTGCCACCCGTGTTCGGAGACGCCATCGCACGGGCTCTCACCAACGACCCATACGACCCCGGCGACTCGTTCATCACCACGACCACGCTGGTGGGGCCACCCCTCATCAGGCTGCTGCGCCGTGAGCATGCGGACGAGCTGACCGAGGACGTCCAGGATTCCATCTGGTCCCTGACCGGACAGGCCATCCACAAGATTCTCGAACGCAGCGAGGACGAGGACTCGCTGGTCGAGGAGCGACTGTTCGCTCCGTTCGTCGGGCGTGGCGGTGAGCCACGCGTGGTGAGCGGGCAGATCGACTACTACTCCAAGGACCACGAGGGTAACCACGTCCTTGCCGACTGGAAATTCACGTCCGTCTGGTCGTTCATCCTGGAGAAGGGGCCGGACGGTAACGGTGGGCTGAAGCCCGAGTGGGAGGCGCAGGCCAACGTGAACGCCGAGTTGCTCAGGCGCTCGGGGTTCCAGGTGGACACGCTCGCCATCGTCGCCATCCTCAAGGACTGGTCCCGCACCAAGGCGAGGACCGAGGCGGGCTACCCGCCCACCCCCATCATCGTCGTGCCCGTCCCGATGTGGTCATCGGAGGACACCACCAGCTACATCAGCAAGCGCCTCGTCGAGCACGAGGACGTCGATGCTAGCTACCAGCAGGGCGAGGTCGTCGAGCTCTGCTCCCGCGAGGAGCGGTGGTCACGGCCCACCGTGTACCGGGTCAAGAAGAAGGGCACCGCACGTGCCGTGCGTGGCGGCGTGAAGAACACACCCGAGGACGCCTACGAGATGGCGCAGCGCCTCTCTGCCTCTGGCATGGGCCTCCACGAGGTCGAGGTCACGACCGGCCTGGACGTCCGGTGTGCCGACTACTGCCCCGTCAGGTTGTTCTGCAAGCACGGGAAGAAGGTCGCTAGCAATGCGTGACATCGTCCCGCCCGCCTACGTGCAGGTCCAGCGTGACGGGGTCTCCGCCACCGCCATCGCAGAAGCAGAGCTGCTAGCCGCAGAGGCCAACAGCCTCATGGCTCGGCGTGACGGAGCCCACTACAGGCTGGGCAGCAGGTTCCAGGACATCCTGTCGAACGGCTGGATGGATGACCACGAGTTCAATTCGTGGGTCCGCAAGTCGATGGTCGACAGGTACGGCAGGCCGCGGAAGCCCGAGTGGGCACGCAACCTCGCCATGCAGTTCAAGGTCATCTCCGAGCACACCGTCCTCGTGCAGGCCCTGGAGCGTGGGTACAAGAAGAGCGGGCGCGACGAGCTGGAGATCATCTCGTTCTCGTCTGCCTACTACGCCGCCAAGACAGCTGAGCTTGAGCGGTGGGAGCTGGGCCTGCGTGCCGAGTACGACCGGGCTGCTGGCCCACCCGAGACAGCCGAGGAGATGGACAAGAAGAAGAGGTGGGTCGACCTCCACGTGTCTGCCCGCCTCGTCGAGCTAGCACGGAAGCCGTCCAACCAGCTCAAGGGTGAGCTCGAAGCCAAGCGTGAAGAGCTTGGCATCAAGCGGCTCAACCCGACCGGCGAAGGAGTGCCGCCGTTGTGGCCGTTCATCGGCGGGTACATGGACCCGGACACCAAGGGGCGGTGGGACGCAGTGGTCGACTACTGCTACAAGATCACAGGAGAACCCCGCAAGGCTGGCGACTCGTTCATGAAGGTCACCGAGAGGGTGATCACTTTCCTGGAGGATGTCGTCGAGAAGTTGCAGACCAAGCATCGTGACGATGCCAACGACAAGGAGACACACAACAATGACTGAGCCGTCCAGCAAGGGCTTGACCGTGATGCAGCAGGTCATCCTCGCAGCACTCACCGGTGCATACGATGAGAACGGAGGGAGACCCGTCCCAGGCAGGGAGGTGTGCCTGCGTGTCGCCTCGCTCGAATCGTCCTCGACATACCAGGAGATCGCCTTCGGTGGGGCAGTCCTCAAGAGCCTCAGTCGACTCTCCGAGCTCGGGCACGCACATGGCGAGACCGAGTCACACGACGAGTACGAGAAGCGCGGAGGACGTGGCCGACTGCGCGTCCTCTACTCACCTATCCCCGGAGCCAGAGCCTCACTTCTCGAGTTCTTGTCCGCACTCCAAACCCTTTTGGGCTGATGCCCACAACCACCAGAGGTCCCCAATGAGTAACACCAAGTGCAACATCCTGATCGAGTCCGACGAAGTCATCGCTGAGATCACTGCGTCGAGCCTCCCCGAGGCGCTCGCCTTCCTCAACTCCCTTGGCTCGGGCAATGGAGGCAAGGAGGGGTGGACACCAGTCCTGTCTGCGGACGTGGTGACGTCACCGAAGTGCAAGCGCCTGCCCCCAAGCCCGCGGAGGCGGAAGAAGGTGCACCCCATCCTCCCGCCTCGGCAGCTCGGCCCTGGCCGTGACATCGTGGACGTCACGGACCTCCCGAAGCACAGCATCGAACACCGTCTCCGCACGAACCAGCGCATCAAGCGTGTGATGGAGAAGCTGGTCAGTGCGGCACGGCCTGTCCCCACGCACACCGTGTCGAAGGCGTTCGGGGTCAAGATGGACCCGAAGAAGGGGAACAAGTCGTACCGAGGCAACGGCGCGCTTGTCCTCGCGGTCAACAACAGGTGCAAGAAGTGGAGCCTTGACACCAACAAGGTCCTCGTCCGGCACGCGTCGACTGGACAGAACAACACGCACTACACGTCGGGACCGCAGACCGACGCGTTCCTGGAGCACCTGTACGCCGAGGAATCCCTCATGCAGGACCTGCTCAAGGACAAAAGGGACGACCAGTGATCCGAAGGAGGCCAAGCCGTTACATCGACCAGCCCTCGATGGTCCGGCTTGGCTTCCTGACTGAACCGGCCGCAGCACAGCTCGTGCCCGGCGTTCGATTCCCCGTCCGAGTGACTGACATGTACGAGGACGACACTGTAACCATCACGGTCCTGTACGAATACATGACCGACAACACCAACTACGGAGTGGCCGTAATCAAACGAAGGATCCCAATGAACGACTACATCATGCTCCCGCTTCACCACGCTGGTGACGTATGAACTGGAACAGGCCGGCTGACCCCGACGCAGTGACCGGTGCGTTGAACAAGCTCGTGACCTGGCTCGTGGTCTTGGCCTTGGCCATCTCGGTGGCCCTCCTCGCCAACCAGGTGTCCGCTCTGAAGGAAGAGGTGATGGGCAGGGGCGAGTGGTGCAACGGAATGCACGTCGTGCTGCTCCGCAACTCGCTGACCCACACCCACCCAGGCCCTGGCGAACCCTCCGATAACGTCAACCTGGAGACCGGACTCCCCGCTGACCAGCAACCCGTCTGGGGAGACTGGAACAGGAAGGAGGACTGATGTTCGCCATCCGTGGCCTGCTAGCTGCATCGAAGGCTGAGCTCGAGGCCAACATCCTCCGGCTGGAGGCTGACCTGAAGCCTCTGGCCGGTGGGGACCTGACCATCGTCGAGGTCTCCGTCATAGACGAGACCGGACTCGACGAGGGAATCCGTCAGGTCTACCAGTACTTGCGAGACAAGACTGGCAAGCGTCACATCGCATCCATCAGGTGTCTTGGCGTGCGCTACCTGCGTGCCAGGATGCGGGATGGGTTCTCGGTCGCCGACTGCAAGACGGCGGTAGACAACTGCTTCCGTGCCTGGAACCGGAACCCGGAGATGGTCCGGTTCATCAGGGCACAGACCATCTTCCGGCCGCGCAATTTCGCCGGGTATCTGGACGGTTCGTCCCCGTCACTGGAGGACTGATGACAGCACACAGGTGCATCTACTGCGCCGAGCCATCCCTGTTCACGGTGTGCAGTGAGTGCGTCCACAAGAACACCGCCGATGCGTTCCACGAACGGATGCGAGAGCTCGAAGAAGTCAAGCTACTGTGCGGGGTCCCGAAGAACCTCATCACGGCTCGGCTCGACGAGGACGACCCGGTCGTCTACCCGATGGACCCAGGCATCTTCTTGCACGGGCTGCCGGGCAGGGGCAAGTCGTACATCGCAGCCGCCCTCGTCCACGAGAGGCTCGTGATGCTAGCGAAGCTGACACCACCCGAGTGCGTGTACTTCCTTGGCGTTGGGTGGTGGTCGGCACCTGGGTTGTACCAGCGCATCAGCCGCAACATCCACGAGCAGGACATGCCCGAGGAGGAGGCAGCCCGGCTAGCAGGAAGCACGAAGTTCCTCGTCCTCGACGACCTCGGCTCCGAGAAGATGTCTGAGTGGAGGGCTCAGACGTTGCTCAACGTCCTGTCATTGCGTGAGTCCCTGAACCTGCCAACCATCATCACCAGCCAGTACACGCTCAAAGACCTGGAGCACATGTATGGCCATGTCGGCGAGGCCATCACCTCGCGCATCGAGGCCCTCTGCGCCAAGCACCGCGTGACTGGACCTGACCGGAGGCGGCGTGCTGTACGTGGGAATTGACCCAGGGCTGGATGGTGGCATCGTCGGCGTGGAGGATGGTGACATCGCCATCTCCATGCTCATCCCCACCATGAAGGCTGGTGTAGGTGGCCGTCGTGTCCTCGACGTCGGGGAGATGGTGGACGTCGTCGTCGACCTGAAGCAGCAGCGTGGCGTGTTCGTGGTGTTGGAGGACATCGACGCACGGCCTGGGTCACCGATGTCGAAGCAGGCCACGCTGTCATTCGGGCAGCACCACGGCTGCATCGTGGGCCTGCTGTCGATGGGGCGCGTGCCGTTCCAGCTGTGCCGCCCGAAGGTGTGGCAGCGCCTTGCCGGAGTCGCGGGAGACGGAGACGTGAAGGACAGGGTGCTAGCAGTTGTCCAGCGCAGGCTGCCCGCCCTCGAGCTCACGCCTGGCAAGCGGACCAAGCCGCACCAAGGCCTGGCCGACGCAGCCGGGATGGCCCTGGCTGCCATGGTCCTCTCCCCAGGCTGATGCGGGCCAAGCGGCTGCGCTGGAGGCGAGACAACTACTGGAGGGGTGAGCTACGCCCACTGCTCCTGGAGCGCAGCTACGGCCGCTGTGAGGGCCTGCTTCCCGGCCTCGGCCGATGCCCCGTCCTATTCGGGGACGACGGGGCCGGGATGGATGGCGCCCACGTGTTCGGCCTGGGCAGGCGTGGCACGAGGGAGGACCGTGAGAACATCCTCAACGACCCAGCCAACGTGCTAGCTCTGTGTCGTGACTGTCATCGTTGGCTCGACAAGGCTGTGAAAGAAGCGGCGGCAGGTCAGGCGGTCGACATCTGATAGAGGACCAGCTTGGGGGGCGAAGCGCTCGAGGACATCTCCCACCCGACCTGCCGCCTCGAACGTCAGCGCTTGCTCGACGCGATGAGGTCGGCGTGCTTCTCCTCTTCCCGAGCCCGGTCAAAGAACCGGCTCACGAAGTAGAACAGCCCCATCACCGCCATCACGATCTCAGTGAGCGAGCCTCCAGACACAGCCTCAGCTAGCTTCTGGAGAGTCGCCACCACCGGGTCCAGGCCGAGCGCAGTTGCAATGGCAACGGCGACACCCACGATGCGAGTCCACTGGGCCCGACTCATGAACCATTTCTTCAGGGTATCCACTTGCTGTTCCTTCGGGAGCCGGCGAAACATGCGCCTCATCATCTTCACGATGGCCATCGCTTTGAGCCGCCTGATGAGGTGCATCTTCCGCCTGCTAGCTGGTTAGACGAGCTCGAACTTCACTCGAGTCCCGTAGTACGTGAGCGTGCCGGTGTTCTTCATCTCCCACGCGAGGGTGATGTTGTACGCCTCGGAGAGGCCGTCCAGCACCTCGGGCGTGGTGACCACGCGGGTGAGCAGGTGGTCGGCGACGGTGAGCAACTCGGTGCCCGTCATCGGCACGGATGCGCCGGTCGGGGCACTGGCAGTCGCCGCCGGCAGGGTGACCTTGTCCATCGTGAACACGGCAGACGTGAGCGTGGCCACGCCGACCGAGTAGAAGACGGTGTACTGCACGACCTGGATGCCACGCGTCGACGGTCCCCACACCTTGGGGAAGGGGACGTTGTGGATGGCGGTGACAGTCTCAACGCCTGCGTCCATGGTGACGGTGGCTCCGAGCAGGTTGCTCGCCACCGCCAGGACCCACGGCGTGTTGGCTGGGTCGGTGATGATCTCCTGCGCGTCAGCAGGGCTGAGGAAGACCGACGAGTGAGTCTTGGATGCGAGGCCAGCATGGTCCAAGGACATGCTGAACTCGTTCTCGAGTCTGGTGAAGGTGATGGCCATCGTGTTCTCCGTGTTCAGGTGAGCCTGTTGATTCCCAACAGGTTATCGAGCGGGTAGCTGTCAACGCATACCCGGTTACTTTGGTTTCCGCCGAGGATGTAGACGTTGTCCGCGTCGTGGCCAGCGTAGAACCCGACGTGTCCCTGCCAGCCGTCGCGCTTCACGCGCCAGAGGATGACGACGTCGTTCTCGGCGCGAGCGTCCCACAGTGCGACCGGCCTCCCGATGCCGAGCCACGACCGTGCCGCCAGCGACTTGCTCCGCGGGAGCCTGAGGTGCCAGCAGATCCAGTTCACGAATGCCGAGCACCACGGCACCTCGTCGTGCTCCACCCAGTCAGCGTCCAGCTTCAGCATTGCTAGCACCACCGGGTTGTCGGCCATGCCAGAGAACCCCGAGATGCCGGAGTATCTCTGGGCGATGTCGAATGCCGACACCTGGAGCTTGTTCATGTCCATCATGACGTGCTCGCGCCTCTGCCGGACATCACGTTAACCGGGTCGCACTGCCGCACGGCCTCGGCCAGCTTCATCAGGACCTCTCTGTGAGCGGTGCAGGAGGCGGAGTTCTCCATCACGACGGCCCGGAGTTGTGCGTTCTGGTCGCTGATGAAATGCCGCGTCAACTCCGCCTGGCTCTTGAGGAACCGGAGGAACGTGACGACGATGAAGGACAGCACGACGAGTGCTGGAACCTGGGAGGCGGCTTCGGCGATGGCGGCATCCATGCCCTACTTGCTCCACACTGGGGGGCCCTCGGCGGAAGCCGTGGCAGAGGAAACCGTGAGCGCGACCGGGTCGTTGCCGTCCTTCCCTGTCTCCGGGCTGTCATTGCCCATGACCGGCCAGTACCCGATCAGTTTCTCGGGCTTGACGTGGTACGGCAGCATCCCGGTCGCGAGCTGCTCGACATCCTTGTCGCTCAGATACACTTCCCAGATCGCGCAGTGGGCGATGAAGCCGTCGAAGGTGCTCGCGTGCCACAGCGAGGCCACCCATGTCTCGTCAACGGACGGGTCCGTCACCGCCTCCATGTTCGTCGTGATCGCCCCATTGAGGGCGATCTTCCTGTTGCCAGCGCCGTCGACCCCGCCCGCCAAGTGCATCCACTCACTGTTCGGGACGGTCCCGGCGTATCCGCCGCTATCGGTGCCGTCGCTCCCAATCACCTCAAGAGAAACGCCCTCCTTCCCACCTGACTCAGTGACCTTGAGTGAATAGGCGTAGCCGGTGCCTGCGTCGGTCAGCGCGAGCAGGCTCCCGATGCCATCAACGTCAGCGTTGCACCAGCACGAAAACGAGACGGGAGCGGCGTAGCTCGACGCGAGCGTGCCAGACAGGCTAGCGCCAGTGAAATAGCGAGAGGCCGTCGCCGCCGCCGGCAGCGGGACCAGGGAGAGAGCAAGGGCGAGGGCGATGCGCTTCATGTGTTACTCCACCGGCCAAGTGATGACCATCTGGATGAGATGCGCGTCCCCATCGTAGGTGTCGCTGCCCTTCGTGCCGAACCGCATGACCCGAATCGGGAGCCAGTCGCCAGCCGTGAACGATGCCACTGCCACGCTGTTGGTCAATTCGCTGAGCGTCGTGGCGTCAGTCGTGAGCATGGTCTCGGCAGCCCACTCATCGAGCGTGTACCCAGCGTCGAACGACTCCCCGTCGTCTCTGCCGACGTAGCTCAACTGCCAGACCACGTCGACACCAGCCCCGTCTATCGTCCCGTCACCAGTCGTCCAGAGCGTGAAGTCCACGTTGCCAGTGGCTGCCAGATTCGCCGGGACGTGGACGTCGTAGTTGACGTACTCGTCAGTGTCCGGGTCGAACGCCCTGGCTCTCGTGATGACGGTCGCCGACTTGGTGATGAGAGAAGCGAAGGCCGGTTCGAGCGTGTCGAACTGGCCGGCACGAATGGTCTGCTCGACAACGAGGGTCTGGCTGGATGGGGAGCACCCCCACACACTCGTGCCCTCGTCCCACCGCAACACCTCGTCGTCGGCGCAGCCCTGAAGGAGTGCAAGCTGGTCGTTCGTTGCGCCTTGGGTTGTCTCCAGGCCGCTGACGCTGCTGTTCGCCCCGGTCCCGTCCGCCACGACCACGATGTCAACGTGGATCGTGATGCTGTCGGCTGCTGCGCTCCCGATGGTGGCGACACCCTGCCCGCCCGCGATGGTGAGCGTGTCGGCCCCGCTGTCGGCTACCGGGTCCGTGCCGCTGTCACCGGCGATGGTGGAGAAGCTCAGGACGCCACCAGCAGGCGCGCACTCCCAGTAGTCGTTGGTTTCGTCCCAGGCCAGCACCTCGGTGTCGGCGCAGCCACGCAGCAGCGTGAGCCACGCCGTGCTGCCATCGCCGGTATTCGCAAGGTACGACATGCCACTCGGGCTGTTGACCGCAGCGCTGTCGCCGTCAACGCCAGGGTCCAGCAGCGGGATGCAGCGGCGCCACGTCCCACCCGTGTTGCAGAACGGCGCCTCCCAGTCGGTCGCCCAGCCAACCCAGCCCTCGTCGGCGGTCGTCATCTCGACGAAGCCAGCGGCCTGCTGCTGCGGCAGCCGCAGGCCCTGGTCGGCGACGTCGTCGTGCGTGATGGCTCCCAGGTCGATGCCCGTCTCGGCGACACCGAGCGTGCCGAAGTTGAGGAGCTGGCCCGCCGTGTAGACATCGAAGGTCGAGTCAGCCCCGAACTGAAGGAACAGCTCCGTCGCGCCCGCGCCGCCGTCCGTCCCGGCGCTGGCCCGCAGGTCCAGCCAGGAGCGATACGCGTGCAGGAACGCCTCGCCGCCGAGCGTGCTGTTGTACGTGTGGCTCGACAGGAAGAGGGAGGCGCCTGGCTCCAGCACGGGGCCGAGCAGCCAGTTGTCGCCAGCCGTCAGGTACATCCCGTGCGTCGCCGTGCCCTGGTCACCGCCGACCATCCAGAACGAAGGCGTGAAGGTATCCGATGCGTCGCGATAGAGAAAGCGGCGGCTTGTCGGGTCGGTCGGGCCGGGGAGCGGGACGCAGGTCCAGCAGTCGAGCACGGCGTCGAACTGGAGGTAGTCGCCCTCCTCGCAGTCGAGGGGATCGCACGGGTCGACCTGGCCGCAACCAGGGCCAGCGCAACAGTCCCAGCAGTCGAGCGCCGCGTTGTAGAGCAGCTCATCGCCGTCAATGCACTCCTCGCCAGGGCAGAGGGGGAACTGTCCCGCAGTCGGGCATTCGCCCTCGACCAAGGGGTCGCAACAGATGAAGCAGAGACCCGGTTCGTCCCAGAGCAGAAGGTCGCCCGTCTCGCAGTCGCCGGGCACGCACGGCACGATGGGGCCGCAGTCTGGGCCGACGCAACAGACGAGACACTCCTGCGCCGGGTCCCAGGAAAGCTCGTCACCGACGCCGCACGACTCACCGACGCAGAGGGTGAGCGTGGCAGGGCAGTCCGGGCACGCATCGCCCGCGCCGATGCAGTCGTCGGTCAGGTTGCAGTTCCACGGCTTCCCGATCTTGTTGCCGCCGAGTGCCGGGAGTGCGAGGGTGATGACCAGAACGGAGAACAGCAGCTTCTTCATCTCTCTACTCCACGGCCTGAAGGCGGCCCGACCCAATGAGTTCCTGTCTTGCTCTCCGGTCCTGCATGTCCCTGACCGCCTTGCGCTTGAACGACGAGGACCTCTTCGGCCGGGCTGCCGGCGGTGGCCCAAGATAGACTGCTAGCAGCCCGTTGACAGTACTTACGTATGCCTCGTGGACATCGAGGTACCTGTCGGCTGCCGTCTTCCCGCCCGCCTTCGGGCGCTCGGAGATGTACGCGTGGAACGCGTCGAGTCGCTCCTTCGTGGTCCCGTCGTACGGGTTGCTCCCAGACGAGACGTCGCCGAGCGGTGCCTTGGCCAGGAGGGCGCGACGGACCCGCTCTGCTGCGTCCTTCTCGGGGAACGTCGCCTCCGAGTCCTCGAGCATCTTCTCACCCTTGAGGACTGCTAGCACGAAGTCATCGACAGCATCCATCGCGAGGCCGCGCTTGTTTGACTTCAGAAGGCTGATGACCCTGTTGCGGTGGCCCTCGTAGCGTGACCGGACGCCGAGCTCCGGCTTCGTGAGGCCGAGGTCCTGGGCCAGGGTCGTGTCTGTCGTCAGCTCCTTGCTCTTGTAGTTCGCTCCGGCCTTCCTGGTCCTCTCGTACTCGGCAGCCGTGGGCCGGATGTTGTCCCATATGCGGCCAGACGTCTTGAGCACGGAAATCTCTGACGTCGCCCACTCGTGGAGAGCCTGAACGACCTCCGTCCCGTCGAGGCCTGACCTTCCGATGGCGTACACGAGCTTCGTCGGGTTGGTGACCACCGTCTGGAAGTTCACGCCGAGCAGGCGGCCAGGCTTGACCAGGTCGCCCGGCCTCTGGATGAGAGCCATCGCGCCGACAGCCACGGCATTCTCCATGTACCTCTTCCCCAGCCTCGCAGCCGGGTCCATCTCCAGGTCGCTCTTCCTGCTGCTTGGGCTGAGCATCTCCAGGAGCATCACGAGGAGCTCTCCTCCGGCTCCCATGGCGATGAGGTAGGAGATGAGCGGCTTGAAGTTCCCGTCCTGGTACGCCGGCTTGATGAGCGTCGAGCCAGCACTCCACGTCACCGAGTACGCGAACCCCTTGAACGTCTGGAGGAATCTCGGGAGGCCCTCGCCGACGAGGATGGACGGCAGCAGGTTGGGCGAGTTGCGGAAGTTGATGCGGACGGCGCCGCTCTGGATGGCACGCTGGGCGAACGTCGGGCCGAGTGGGTCAGAGTCGTTGCCGGTGTCCACACCCCCGGCGATCATCCTGTCGATCTCGCTCTCCGAGAACCCGAAGAACGTCTTCAACCTGCTCCTGGCAGCAGCTGGCCTGGCCTCGCCGAGTGTCAGCAGCGTCCGCACCCACTGGGGCCAGCGCCCACGGCCAGCCGCTGCATCGACGAGCTGCCGCAGGTACATCTCGGACGCGCCACCTGCCCACAGGTTGTTGAAGATCTCCGTGGGACTGAATGACCACCGCATCATGGCTGTCGAGATCTTGTTGAACCTCTGCCCGGCCTTGGTGGTAGCAGCTGGGACGTCCGTGAAGATGCCGGCGATCTTGCCGCCAGAGATGGCACCTCCGCGCTTGACGTGCTGCCGGAACGCGGCTGATGTCGCCAGCCCCCAGAGCGAGCGGCCGAGATTCACGGGTCCGATCTGCATCCCGAAGGTGAGGACCTGCGACAGGTTAGCTAGCAGTGTCGGCGGGTTCGTCAGCTTGGTCGTGACGTTCCACTGTGACAGTGCCCGGAAGAACTTGTTGAACCCCCTCTGGCTGACCTGGAGCTCGCCCTCCCTGAGCACGGCGTTCAGGTACTTGTGCGCCAACGTCTGCCCGTCGGCGCCAGACGAGCTGGAGATCCTGTTGAGAAGACGCTTCATGGCGTCAGGCGGTGTGACCTTGATCTTCGTGGGGTCCATGCCCTGCCGCTCTTCGGCGGTCAGCTGAGTGTCCGCGAAGTACGCGTACTTGGCGACGTGGGTGGCTGCACCCTCGAAGTAGTCGGTCGCGATCCCGAGGCCCAGGTCCACGAGGTGGACGTCGAACATGTCGGACCGATGCTTGGTGAACGCGCCGAAGTTCCTGTTGAAGGCCTGGTCCCACGGGTTGATGGTGGCCGACTCCTGGGTGAGCCAGTCGACGACCCGCCTCTGGATCTCGCCGATGGCCGTCAGGTCGCTCCTCGAGACACCCTCGTCGACCCGCACCTTCTCGATCATGACCGCGACCACGCCCTTGTACGACTCACCAGACGAGCTGCCCATCTCGATACGGGCGTCGTCCGTCAGCTTGTGGGCGAAGTGGCGCTTGACCTTGCCGGCCGACTTGTCCTTCGCGGCCCACCTGAACATCGTGTACAGGTAGTCATCCCACTTGCGCCACGCCGCCGAGATGTCTTCCCAGTGTGCCGGCGTGTCAGTCGCCGGGTTGAATCCAAGCGTGGCCTTGGCCTTGACGAGGAACTGGATGAGCTTCCGGTAGTGCTGCGAGTACTCCTGGTTCGGCGAGTTGCTCAGGCGCTCACGTGCCTCGACGATCTTCCCGTCGATGTCGTACCCCTCGACGACGAGTCCGATGATGTCAAGCTGCTTGTTGGTGACGGTGTTGCCATCGCTCTTGGCCTTCTGGATGGCGTCCTGGATGGCCGTCACGGCCTTGCTGGCCATGTGCTCACGCCACTTCTCGATCTTGACGCCCCACTCGTAGAGGTTCGACCCCTCGGGACCCAGCTTCGACACTGCATGCCCGAGAGGGATGAGACTCCACCACCACTTGGGCTTCGTCTTGTCGCCCATCGGGGAGATGTAGTACCGGCCCTCGTCAGGAGGCGGCGCATTCGACCCACCCGGCGGGATGTCGCCATCCTCTGCCAGTGCCAGGCCGACCATCTCCTGGATGACATCGACCGGCAGACCCACGCCATCTGCGATGGACTGGAGCACGGCGTCATCAGGGAGAACGTCCGACAGGGTGAACCTCTTGTTGGTCTTCATGTCGGCAACGCGCCGCGCCCGCTCCGCACGGAGGAGAGCGTCCACGCCACGAGGCTTCTCCTCCACCGTGCCGTCTGTCTTCACGCGACGAAGGAGGACCATCACCTGCTCTGGGTCCTTGGTCCCCCACTGGAACCCGACGACCGTGACCTCCGCCGCCTTCTCGCGGCCGAACTTCACCTTCACGACCTCGCCAACCTTGAAGGGCTGGTCGTAGACCATGTCGTCGTCGATGGGCTTCCCGCGCCGCGCCTTGAGATTCACCGGGAGCGGGCCGCTCCGCTTCTTCTTCTTGGTCTTCTTCGCGGTCGAGTCGAACTCTCGGCCTGAGAAGTTGCCGAAGAAGTACGTGCTTGTTGGCATGGACGCCTTCACGGCAGCCCGCCGGAGCGACTTGAAGACGCCGCGCAATGAGGCCAGCGCCGCATCCACGTCACGACCGATGGTCTCGCCGTCGAGCACCTTGTTGAACAGGTTCGACACGGCGATCCACGAGCCGCCACCGGCCTGGTCCAGCAGCGTGAACTGCGCGTCTGTCAGGCCCAGCTTCGCTGCCTGATACAGCGCCTCGGCCCCGCCCGGCCCGTACGCGCCCATCTCCGGGTGGCCGACGAGAGCCCTGTCGAGCATCGAGGCGTGCTCTGGCTTCAGCTCGAACTCGACGGCCTCTCCCCTCGCCTCCGAGAAAGCGGCGGCGAGGGTCTTGCTAGCAGCCGCGAACTCAGACTGGGGAGCAGCGGCCCCCTCGTAGACGGGGAGACCTACTCCTCGTCTGTCTCCGACATTTCGTCTTGGTCCTGTTCGTCGTGCTGCCTGGCGGCCGGCGCCAGCTGCGCCTTCAGCCCCTCCGTCACCTTCGGGAGCTTCCCCTCGAACTCCTGGAACGTCGGCGGCAGGTTGATCCTGTTCGACTCCTGCGCCATCCGTCGCATCGCCTGGTACGCCTCGTCCCTGTCCACCCCCATCGCCGGCGCCTGGCGCAGCAGCTCCATCGCCACCCCCGGCCTCGGTGTCGGTGACGCCGTCAGTGCGTGGTGCGCGTTCTGTACCACCCAGAGCAGATCTTCCAAGCTCTCGTCCGACATCTTTCTTCCTCGCGAGATACGGCCGAGCCCAGTCGGCATCCCTTGGGAACATGGCCTCGTCAGCCGTGGTGCGTGACGCCCACTCGTCCTTGTATGCCGCGTCTTGGTCCATGAGACGCAGCTCTCTCTCCAGGTCCGAGATGACGCTCGGGGTGAGACCGTCGATGGCCCGCCAGATTTCCTGGTCGGTCATGTTCTCGACGTCCATGTCCATCGGGCGGTACGAGATGGCCACGCCAGGCTCGGGCGGTCCGTACTCGGCCTCGATGTCTTTCTTCAATTCCTCCGCGTCTTTGTGGAGACGCCAGTCCCGGAAGTCTGGGTCGGTGAGACGCCTGCGCCACATCTCGATGGCGTCGGCGTTGTCAGTGATGAAGAGCCTGTTGCCAACCTTGAGGAGCTCCTGCAGCGCCGTGCGCGGCTCGCCGAGCGTCTCAGCGCTCGTGTACGGGGCACGCAGCGAAGCAGCTACCCCTCCCACGAGCTTCTCGTACATCCCCGACTGCTTCATGTGGGAGGTGAGGCCCATGAGCATGGTCGTGAACGCGACGTCGCCGTCCTGTCCGACGAAGCCGCCGGTGTCCAGATGCGGGAAGATGGAGTGCGTCGCCTCGTGGATGAGCGTGTTGACGATCACCATCGCCGCGCGCCTGTCATCCGGGATGTTGGCGAGCTCCGGTTGCGCGATCGGAATCACATCGACGGCTAGTCTGACTAGCTCGAACGGGTTGAAGTAGATCATCCCGTTGGCGTTCAGGCCCACGGACTGCGGCGACGTGGTAATTCCCCGAAGCTCGATCAAACTCGTGGGCAGCGGCACCTCCATGCCTGACGCCTCGATCCAGCTGGACATCGCCTCCCTGATGACATCAACAGCTAGCTTCGCCACCCTGCCGACATCATGCGTGGCCTTCAGCGACTGTGGGCCTCCCTGCCTGACCCACCGCAAGGTCAGCGGACTCGGTGGATTCGAGACGTCTCCGGCGATGATGACGAGGCTGCCGGCTTCGTTCGTGGCAGGGAACGGTGCCTCTGACAGCTCCTGCCCGAAGTCGGCTTCCGCCTTCATGGCCATCTCGGTAACGGCCTTCGACAAGGCGTACGTTGACTCGATGCCGAGCTGGTCGAGGAACTCGTCGAGAGTCCCAGGAATACCCCTGAAGTGGAGCTCGTTGCGAAACGCCCTGAAGGTGCCCGGATACATCTTCGCGGCTTCTGCCAGCGACTGGAACACCGGGTTCCCCGTGTCAAGCATCGGGTCGAGGTACTCGGCCTCAACTCGGGCCACTGCTGCGTTGTACGCAGCCTTCGCCCTCTCGATGGCTGCCTGAAGAACCTTGTCGAACCCACCTGAGACGTCGTCCGTGTACCTGGCCAAGACGTCGGCGAGCCCAGACGCCTCGTACTTGCTGGCTCTACCAGACCTGAGACCACCCGTGGTTCGCCCGCCGAGGATCTTGTCGAGCTCTGACGTATCCCTCTTGGGCGGCTGGAGGTCTGCGAGTCCACGCACGATGTCGATGCGGGCCTGAAGACGCACCTTCTGCATGCGGAACCGCTCCGCGCGCTCTTCACCAGACGTGTCCTCCCACGACGAGAACCTCCCCTCGTCGAGCCTGGCCTGCATCTCCTCCGCCTGGGCACCACGGTCGCTGGCCTTCTCGATCTCGTAGACCTGGTCCTCGATGTCCTTGGAGTAGACGAAGTTCTCGTTCCCAGACGTGAGCTCGGCGATGGTGACAAGCGCCTGCATCGCGTCCTGCCTCTCCATGAGGGAGGTGACCTGCGACCACGCCAGCTTGTGCTTGACCTTCTTCCCGTCGACCTCGAACTCTGCCTCGACCCCCGACCTGCGAGGAAGAACCCTGAGAACCTTGCCGCTAGCACCACGGACAGCACGCAGACGCTCGAGCTCCTTCTCGGCCTGCTTGTTCTTCGTCACGGTCCTCAGAAGGTCCTTGGACTCCTTGACCGTTTTCAGAGCCCTGGCCTTCCTCTTGGGCGCTGCGAAATCGAGGACGACGATCGTGTCGCCTGGGCGAAGCGTCATGCGCATGGTCTCGCGACGCACGGCCATGTCCACTGCGTCAGTCGCCTGCGCCATCGCGGCGTTCAGCGTGTCCGCCATGTCGGTCTCGTTGGAGGCCACCGTGCCCTTGACGCTCTCCCCTCTCGCTTCTCCTTTCGGGACGTATCCTTGGTCCGTCCGCGGGTCCGCGGCGATAGCCGCCACATCAGCCTTCCCAACGGTCGGGGCCTGCGGCCCTGTGCGCCGGCCGATACCCAGCTCATTCTTCGCCCTGGATTCGGCAGCCGAATAGACGGCCCTGAACCTGGCCACGGCGTCCTTCTTCTCGGCGTCCGTCATCGGCTTGTTGCCGGACTCGACGAGGACGTCGTTCAGAAGCTCAACGCTCGCGTACAGGCCAGCCGTGCGGCTGAGCGAGGCGCCCATCTTGTAGAGCGCGTACGTGGACCACAGGATCTTGGCGCGTGACGCCTTCGCCAGGTTCGTCGCACCCGGAGACGAGCGCCGGATCTTGAACCTGGTGTTGATGATCTTCGTGAAGGTCTTCACAGCCAGGTGCAGCGGGCTGTCCTCTGGAATCGCCTCGAGTTCCTTGAGAACCCGGTCCCTCGTCACGTTCAGCCTGGCCTGGAGCTCCTCGTTCGTCGCAGTTGCTAGCTCTCCTGGGACCAACACCTGCTTCTTATTCTTGGTCGTCTTGCGCTCGATGAGCCTGTCCCATCTCTTGCCCATCCAGTCGGTTGCCGACTGCATCTTGGCCCCGGTTCCCAGCACCCGAGCCATCTTGGCCGCATCGTCCATGTCGGCCGCGAATTGCGCCCTCTCCTCGTCCGTCATCGAGGAGATGCCGGACGCTTCCCCGCGCAATGTCAGCCAGATATCTACAGCGGTCTGAGCGTCTGCGGTGCGCTCGCGTCGCGCGTCCCCGAGGTACGTATCCGTGACCGCTCCGACCGGTGGCTCGGCTCCTGCCGGGAACCCGAGACCAGTCTTCGCCACCGGGACCCTCTTCGGTGAC
>Ga0307380_10002769_pt1 | contig 24541 bp, 20 predicted proteins | sample UN3MG_FD_202239 | JGI IMG/M metagenome (GOLD analysis project Ga0307380, IMG submission 202239) | Soil microbial communities from Risofladan, Vaasa, Finland - UN-3 | ecosystem: Environmental > Terrestrial > Soil > Coastal area > Acid sulfate soil | place: Finland: Risofladan, Vaasa | collected... | reverse complement strand
CAGGTGGCATGGGTGGTGCACCCCCTGCCATCGCGGGGTCCATTGGTGGTGCGCCTCCTGCCATCATAGGATCCATCGGTGCCCCGCCAGGTGGCATTCCAGGCGGCATGCCCTGCGCCGCCTTGACGTCATCAACAGTTACGAAGCCCTCCTTCACAGCTGCTCGGGCTCTCTTGATGAGTTCCGGGTTGATCCCCACAACTTCCTCCTCGCTAGTCCCACAGCCCTGTAGACTGTAAGAGTGCCTGGATTGACTTGCGCCCTCCTCGGTGCGCACCGACAACCCGTGCTCTCGACTTGCTCATACCGGCAAGCAGGCGATCGAGCGTAGCCTGCTCTTCTGACGTCAACGGGTTCGGCGCTTCCGGCTTATACTTCTTGTTAGCGATGAAGTCAGCGCGCGCCGTCAGCGAGCTGAATGGCGCACCAGTGACAACTGCGCTCTTAACGAAATGACGCCCCAGCTCTCGGCCAAGCTGACGCTCGAAACTAACGCCGCGGCGTGATGTTGACTGCACTATGCTGTCCCCGCTGCGTGGCAAACATGCCACTAGCCACCAGGAAGAGTGCCTATCCCGCCTCTACCTGCTGGCGCCTTCTTAGCAGTGGCAAGCATGCCACTAGCCGCCTGCCCTAACGCCTCACCAGATGTACCGCCAAGCAGACTAAGTATTTTCTGTAGCACCGCGCTGTTATCACGCGCCGCCGGAAGCAACTTACCAACCCCTGCTCCTAGTGAACCTTCCGCCTGCTTCTCCATCTCAGCAAGCGTGAGCACATTGGCGAGATGTGCTGTTGCCTTCTTGATGTGCCCGCGGTTGCCACTCTTGAAGGCTGTCTGGTACATAGCCGCTGCCTTGACAATCGCCGCCTTCCGATTCCTGTTGAGAGCGCGCGATGCCTTGATGAACCCGATAGCAGCCTTGGCGTTAGCTACCTTGGCAGCAGGGAACGCGGGCGGCTGCGCCACACCTGGCTGCGCCACACCTGGCCGCTTCTTGCCCTTCTTCTTGTCCGGCAGCTTGCTTGGCACACCCTTGAGGCTGCCAGGCAACACGCGTGGCTGTGCAGGTACGGCTAGTGGCGGCGCCGCTGCCGCCTTCTTCGCCCCGACGATAAGCTTGGCCGCGTCTCGCAGAGTGGCTGTCTTCACGGCTAGCCCCACGAGTGCCCGTGCCGCCGTTTTTTGCGCCGATACCATAACTGACTCCTTCCGCCCCCCTCCTGGGGGGTAGCAGCCTAAAGGCCGCTAAGCAACCCACTTGCTGTTTTGAGACAACTCGGGTAGGACCCGCACATCAAATGCGTAGCCACCCGACCATTTCACACAACTCCATATCGTTCGCGGGCTAGCACTTACAACGCATCATGGCGCCTTTTCCCAAGCTCAGCAAGCCTTTCCACCAGCCCGCTGCGCACCAAACCACCTGCCGCAAGGGCGTCAGCGAGCTTGCTGATATCGAAAGCGGCCTTCTTGTCACCCTTGAACAGCCCCAGGAAGAAATCCCGGGTCTTCTCGTCGGGAAAAGCTACTTTCACCGGTGCTGTGAGGCCAACCTCAGTGCCATCAACCTTGAGATCCTGAGTAGCCTTCAAGAGATTCTCAACGAATGGACATGCTGCAGCCTTAGTAAGATCGTCATCGACAGCGAGGTCCACCGCCTCCTTGAGCTGCTTGAGGAACTCAGCATCAACAGTGATGCTAGCTGTCTTGGGGCATGGATTGCTCTTCTTGCCTTCGTCACGGATCAGATCATGGACCTCGCCCTTGTGGCTCAGTTCATTGGCCTTATCCTTCTTATCCTTCTTATTCTTCTGCTTGGCTGTGGCACGGAACTGTGGCGGAATGAAAGCGTTTTTGATGATGATCGGACGAGCGAAATTGATGTAGCCCATCATCACTTCCTTGCCGCTACGAGTGGCCTCGACTACGCTTCTCTCAATATCAACTGCCGCCAGCTTCGTTGCCAACTCGATCGGCGCACCATCAGCTGCAGTACCGAGCAGTGCCCGCATCTCAGTGCTGGCATCCAAGAGCCCCGATATCTTGAGGTTGTCCCCGTCCTGCACCACAAGCAGTTGATTGGTCGACATCTCACCCTCCCTCATAGCGGATTGTACGCGCTCCAGCTGAACCCATCAAGCACAAACTACGCCTTCGGCGTCCTACACTACTGGATTCAGGGTATGATCTTCGGCTTACCTGAATCGTGCGCACACGATTTACATTGTACTTGCTTGACTACTGCTGCTATCAGCTCGTTCTTGGTCGCTTCCATGAATTTCCGAGCTTCACTGATCTCACGATTGCCACTATCGAATGCCTGCTTTGTGAGTGCTGCGTTCCACTGCGTGAGATTCTCAATCGAGCGCGTAGCCCAAGCACGCTCATTGTTCATGCGATTCCAGGCATCGTCCTGCGCCTGAACCGCATACCGCCACGCCTCGTGGTTGAGCGTTATTGCCCTGTCCATGAGCTTGTGATAGAAGTAGACAAAAACAGTGCATACGGCCAGACATGCAACCGCGAGCAACACCGATCCCGCATCCATTGTGACCCCCTAAGCTCTAAGGGCGTGAGATATGTATCTGATCACCGACATCCAGTTCACCACGCTTGTACGCCGCAAGCACCGATGCTCTCGACAGGAATGTCTTGACGCCCTTCTTCTTTGCTGTCGAAGCAAGATGCAGTCCGTGCAGGAACTCCTGTCTCGGGTAGTAGTGCACGTCAAAGTCAGTCACCGATTGCAGGTTTCTGCTCGGCATCATCTTGTTCACTGCGTCTTGAACAGCATCTTCAGAGACAGGTACATGGAAGCTCATAGTATTATGTGTCAAGAAGGTACCATCAATTGAAAATGCCTCTCTGCCGGGCACGCTCAAGTCATATGTGACAGCAGGACGCTCAACAGGCTGAATGCTCTCAATGATGTCCCACCGGATGGACTCGTTGTCGACGAGATTGACCCAGTTTTTGATAACTGCATCATCACAAGCACGAAGCCCATATCCAGCAACAACAGCGCGTGCAAATGATCGCGGGCAGTAGCCCCGCGCAAACGAACTATGCAGCTGCTTGTAGTCAGGAACTACCGCTTGTCGATCTGCGCGCCTGCGCCCGCCGCCCTCATAGCGCTTCCCCTGCCGACGCAACAGCGGACGCAGCTCAGCCGGAAGAGGCACACGATCTGAGCTATGCCACTTTTTGGACGTAGATATGTCAGCAAAGCGCTTCAAGCGTAGAATAGGCGGCCACTTAATATGAAGAGCTTCCAACTCGCTAGCGTTTATGCGCAGTATATAAGTAGCCAGCGTTCGTGAAGTGGCAGCTTTTCCAGGACGAACACTCGACCATACCCCAAGAGACATCAGTATGAAGCGTATATCGAGTAGCAGCTCTCTGTTGACACACTCAACTCTTATACAAGAGCCTGACACGTTTCCCTCGCCCGCTAGATAGCCTACGATGATACCGAGCTGAAACTGGCGTCCCATTGACAGCATCCAGCTTGCAACGTGCTTCCCAGCGGCGCCCTTTCCAGTTGTCGACAGCAAAAACTGCACCCAAACCTTGTTTGTCCATCGCACTGAGTAATGGTTGCCTTCATACCAGTGCTTGCACCCCATGAAAGTATCACCGATGCGTGCTAGATATTTGAGCAGCTTAGCGTCAGTACCGGCTTGACTGACTGTGTCAGCATGGCCCGTGAGTGAGCCGTCAGCGAGGTAGTGCCCAAACCACACTCCATTATCAAACGTCGGAGCAACCGGCAGCGGTGTAACGCCTAGCACTCCATCCAAGTCAGCGGGTATGGCAACACCGAAAGCACACGGTATCAACGCACCGGAAACTAAGGTTTCAGTCTTCGCAGAGACTAGCTCACAGCGCTCATTCAGCTTCCACGCGTTATGGTGTGCTGTAAAAACAGCATCAAGTCCCGACTTGCTTATAGCCCTGAAACAGCGCGGGCCGTGGGACATGTGAATACTGATGTGACTCACAGGCACCCACGCAGCCGTACCGTCCGGTGCTATGCCCAGTGTCTCGACCCTTACGTCCGGGCGTATAGGCATGATGTGTGTAACGCGACCAAACCTCTCCACAGCTGTCTGCTCTGAATACGTCCCATCAATGAAGAGCTGCATGAACTCCTCAAAGTTACCAACGTGAATAACGCCATCCACTCGGAGGTATACGCGTGATACTACTGACGAATCGCCATTAAAATCTGCATTGAAGCCAGCCGTGACGATCGGCGGGATCTGTAGCGTGTTGCCCTTGGTCAGGATAGGCCATGCCGCCATCATCCCATATCTGTGCAAGACGGGTGCACGGTTGATAATGACAGGGCGCCTCGCCATCTCATCGATCAGCGCCTTACGTGCTACGTCACCCTTGTTCTCGATCGACTTGGCAGCTGCCATAGCTCCCATGCCTCGACGTACGAGATGACGCATGATGAACGGTCTGTAGAGGATCCATGCCTTGTTCTCAGGCAGCCCGATCTGGTCCATGGTCAGACTCGGGTTCGGTGTGATCACACCTCTACCTACTGTGTCGACAGCTGCACCAAGCACCCTACGCTGATACATCCCACCCTTGGGGCTATCCCCGAACACGTGCTTGAGCAGCCCGCGTACGCCTCGCTGCTGCAACTTCACTGAGATCGGATCCCCAAGTCCTGTCACTGCCTTGAACGCCTTGTAGAGCTGCAACCGCTCGTCACCCGTGTGCTCTTCACCCAGATCAGCATGCAGATCCTGGTAAGCTGAATTGGCATTCATCAGGTCAACGTAGAGCGCGTTGGCATCGGCCTCCATCTTCAGCTTGTTCGTAGCTGTGATCGGTCTGAAGTTCGGAGGGATCACTGGCACCTTGCGCAGCATCAGCGCTGACGGTTTGATGTTCGCCTTCTTGAGTGTCTGCAGATAGCCGAGAAGCTTGACTGCCTCGTCTCGCTTCGACGCCGGTCCTTCACGGAATGCCTCTTGTGCCACTTTGATTGCAGAGTCAACGTTAACTCTCTCCAACGCGGCGTGAATTGCCTTGGTTCCTGTGCCAGTTTCGATCTTGTGCGTACCAGCAATCGTATCCTCGAACATCTTCTTTGTCAGTCCGAGGATTCGCCTGATAGGCTCTTCCATGATCGGACTTGGCATGAACGTAGCCAGCTGAATATGAGAAAAACGAGAGCCACCATGCCCACCTGTCTTGCCAACATCGAAAAGACCACCCTCGACTGGATCCATTTTGTCACCAGTCACAGTCTGGGCTTTAGTGATCGGGCCGGAACTCATCTCGGCAGTGTCAGCGTCGGTCCCAGCAAAGAGATGCAGGACATCACCCTTCTTCTTCAGGTTGATCCCAGCACCCTGGAGGTGCGCGAGGAACTTCTCATAGACGACAGGCACCTTGGGACTCGGTGGCGCATAGCCCAAACGCAATGCGCGCCAGTAGTCGTCGTTCTTCTGTCCTCTCACTACCTGGGCATCTCGGATTACGTTTGTGGCGCCGTGGCTAACAAGGGCGTTCATTTCGCCGGAGCCTATTCTCTTGCTACCTGTTTGCCCGCCCCCTGCGGGTATACCTTCAGATGTGTACGCACCTACGTCACGCCCCGACGCCTTCGGCTCGGCCATATGATGCAGCTTCATTATGTATGTGTGGCCAGTAAAGACCTGCGAGATCTTCCTGCCACTCTTCGGATCATAGAGATCCTCAGTATCACTCAGTCCAGCTCTCTGCAGCTCATGCTTCGCGAAGTCAACATAACTACCATCCATGAAGCCTGGTATCTTGTATGGCTTGCCAGTCTTCTTGGCTACTTTACCCAACACTGTTTCAACGAGCTGAGCTGGGTTCCCACGGCTTACTACTCCCAAAGGGTTGAGCAAAATGTCCATAGCGCCGCCGTCTTTATCATGCGGCATCTGGTCATCAGGAAGTATAAGTGAGACCACTCCCTTACCACCGTACCTGTTCGAATTGCCCGACCAAACAGGCTTGCCACCACGTCTGACATATAGCACGTGATTACAGGGAAGCTCGCAGCACCACACATCGCCGTCATAATCAACCCATGCCTCGGTTTGAGCGTGTTGTTTGCAAACATGTCCGTGATTGACGGTAGGCGTCAACTTTGTCGTAATGATTCGCACGTCATACCGCGCGTGCGCCCAGAGGCGCCTGCCAAATATCTCCACTTCGCATGCATCTCGCGTTTTGATATTACCAGCATAACCGATGTGTAGCAACAGCTGCTGCACATCATCGGCCAGACGCTTCGACGTAGTTGTGTAGACAATTGGCTTGCCGCTCTTAGTGTGACCATCACCCCACATAAGCCAATCGAAGACAACGCGCTGCAAACTAGATGACCAGCCAAACACCTCGCTAGGCAACCGCTTACTGTAACAAGATGTTCCAACCACTGTCTTGAAGTGTGCAGCTAACTGTTTGCCGTAGATACGCAGCTTGTCGCCAGTTGGCGACCAGTTGATATCATACTTTTTCAACAATTCGACAAGCCGTTTACGCGTCCTGGGCTTCTTCTGACAAATGTCAATTCCGTACGAGCCACTCGACGGCTGCCAGACAACGGAGCCCTCTGATACATACGCCCCAAGAAGCGCGGCGTACAGCTCGATCGGGACGGCTAATTCCGGAAGCCATGCAACACCAACGCCACCCTGCCCGGCACGCACGCGCATAGCTGGAAGTGTTTTGTAGCGCGGCGAGTCGTCACGACTCCATATAGCGTTTTTCTTGTAACTGACGCGTTTGCCAAAGACATTTGTGGCCTCAACCAGCTCGAATGAGTTGTGATAACGCATCTGCACGAACATGCGATGGTTTTCCGTAACCAGCATATCAAGTTGCTGCGAACACAGCTTATACATACGTCCGCAGTGTCTGAAACGATAAAGTTTGAGCGGATGTGTGTACTCCAGCGCGCCTGTCGACGGGTCCAGTGACGCTATTAGATCGTCGAACGTCAACTGGCTGAACAGTTTCCAACCGTCTAGCGTAAGTACCTCAGTTTCATCGTCGTAGCATAGTTTATCACCGACATTCATGGGGCTATAAGCACGTGTCAGCACCTTCCAGCCACCCTTCATGCGATCAACGTCGGTGACTGTGCCTGGTGACGCATGCTCCCACGTATCAGCTACGTCACTGTAGAGCATCTTACGACCTCTGAGCACACCACGCCCTGTCGGCTTGCGCTTGTCCACGGCGAGCACGAGAGGATCGCCATACTGCACAACTGTCCCTGGCTTGACTACACCGTTGTCGTCGATTGTAGACATCTGCTTCTTGTCGAAGCGCCCCGGATAGAGAGACAGGAATGCGCGTTTGCTTACTTCCTGGTTGTCCGCAATCTTGAACTTCGTCGTGTACATATGCTCAGAGGATAAAGACTTAGCCGCCTTCTCGCTAATTACGATTGCATCGTCGGCGTTGAAACCACGGTACGCCATGTAGGCTACACGCAAGTTCTTGCCAAGCGCCACACTGCCTTCGTTGTCGGTGTAGTTACTCTTGGCGAGCAACGTGCCTGCCTTGACTTGGTCACCAACCTTTACTGCTGGCGAGTTATGCAAAAACGTCTTGACGTTGAATGGGAATGTGTGGTATAATTCATGTTTCTCTATCTTACCGTCAGCGTATCGCACCTTGATGTGGTTCTTGGTCACTTCCTCTACAGCACCAGGACCGCGCGCGCGTACAGCACCCACCTTCTCGCCGTAGATCTCCTCGAAGCTACGCTGCTGATCGTCAGAAAGGTTCTGCACGAGCGGCGCCTCTGCGTCCTGTAGTGGCAACGCTTGAGTTCCCATTTTGGACGCCATTAACAACCTGCCGCCCTTGATCGAGCTCACCATCGGCACCATGTTTGATGTCGCAGTGAACATATGGCTGGTGTGTGGTAGTGCGTAATCAACCTCACTGCGATCAACGTAGGCCAGTCGTTTCCCGTTGATCATGGCGCGTATCTGGTTGCCTTCTTTTGCCAACTCGCCAGGAAACGCCACGACGCTCTTGGCCAGCTGCTGCACGTCTATCCGCTGGGGCTGTCCAGTCCTTGCATTCAGCATATCCGAATAGAGCTTACCATCGGAACCCTTGTAGGTCCTATGGGCGATACGGCTGTCCACACCGATCTTCATGCCTTCAGGCGCTCTGATAGGATCGATCAGCCCGAAGTGCGACGGCTGAACTCCTCGCGCTTCGTCAGGCACAGCGTCATCGCTAGACATGCCACCCTCACCCATGCGCGTCACGCGAACCAGCTGATCTAGAATCTCCAGCGGGTTGACTTCTTCGAGGGGCGAGGCAAGGCCACTCTTCAGCAACACAGAGCGCAACTGGGGGGAAAGCGCGCCTGGGTATACCTTGCCTACGTCCCCCTTGAACGTGGCCCGCCACAGGAGGCGACGCCCAAGCCCCCCTGCATCCTGCGAGATACGCTCAGCGAAGAAGTCTTCTGGCCCCATCACGTGCTGATATGCGAGCGCGTCACGATCGTCAGTACCAGCTTCCTTCTTGTTGATCGAAATCAACCGTTTGGTTATATCGACAATGAGGTCCGGCGAGACGTTGCTGACGCGTCGCCCAAGCGTCTGCTCGGTGGTGGTTGGATCAAGCTCCATCTTCTCAAAGACACTGCGCAGTTGCGGACCGTAGTCCTCATCCGCGCGCTTGATCATTCCATTACGTCCTACTAGCGCTGCATACGCTATCTTCGCCGGCAGTTCAGGGGGCTGTGGCAGCTTCGTCAAAGGACCAGTCAACACCTGCTTGCGCGTGAGAGCCTTGCCTTCAGTGGTGTCCTCAGTGGCTTGAGCAGCAGCTGCAATGTTCTGGCTCTCCTGTAGCGCGCGACGTTGTTGCAGCTTGGCAGCCAGGGCAGCAGGACTACCTGCGATATCCTGCGCGGCCTGCTCTTGTATCTCGTACAGATCAGCCGAGGTCTCATCAGCAGAATCGGAAGTATCAATCGCAGCCGCCAGCTTTGAGACGATATCCAACACACTGTAGGCTAGTGGATCTGACTTAGCTGTGCCCTCTGTATCTTCGATAACCTTCTCAGGCTTATTCGACGTGCCAAGCTCGAACGGTAATGCAATGTGATCACTCTTCTTCTTCTTCCGTGTGGTCCGGCGCTTCCGCGCCTCCTTAACCATGCCAGCCAGCTGCACGAACGCTGCCTTCGTCTTGTCCTCGGTACCATCGAACAGGCCATCAAGACTGGAGCGACCGCGCGGTGTCTTCGCCTTCTTGAGTACGGCCACAGTGATATGGAACTGGAACTCGTCGTCGCTCTCGTCTCCATGCGGCAGTTCATCAAGCTGCATCGACTTGCGGTATGCACGCAGCTCAGGTGATTTTGCCTCCAAAAACCAAACGCGATCCATGTCCGTCCAGCCCTCTGGCTCTAGATCGACCATCGCGTTCTGCAGACTGAACGGGAAGATGCGTCCGTCGCAGCAGGCTTTCTTCCAACCACGCCCATACTTCTTGACTAGCTCCTGTGCTTCCCAGTTGCGAAGTACGCTGATATGTGGCAAGTCAAACTTGGCCTCGCATTCGATACCCTGATCCTTCAGCGCTTCAAATGCTGCCTCAGGCAGTCCCTTGTGGATCTTGAGATACACCCACGGCTTGCCCGGCTTCGAGTCATCACAGACGAGCTTGCCGACGAACTTGGCACGAACACGGTGCTGCTCTTGAGCGCTTTTACCAAAAGCGGCACTCCAAAGTACACACCAGCCAGTTGGAGCTATAAACCCCTGAACCTGTCGGCACTCATTCAGCCCATTGAAGTGCTCACACTGCATGCACTGCTGCAGTGTACCAAGTTGGACGTAGTTCACGGTGTGCTTGGGCTGCTTAGCGGCCACCTGCGCTGCCTTTTCCAGTTCCGGCGGCTCGGCAGTTGGCTTCACCAGCTTCGCTACTGCACGCTGGACAGCGCGTGAATCGGTAGCTGCAATATTTGCATATAGCAGATCCCTACCCCAAGCAGCGAGCAGCTGACGATCACTGAAGCCCATCGACTTCAGGATAGGGTAGAGCTTCAGGTTGGCCTGACCCACATTCATCCTGAAGATGCCAGTGTCAGGCTCCATGTGGACACGGAACGATGGCCCCGAGCCACCCTTCACGTTGAAGTGCGCCTCGATGAGCCCGTTATCTTTGACACGGCTATATATGCCAGGGCGTAGTCGCATTTGCCCAGCGATTGCATATTCGTTGCCGTTGTAAATGAACGTGCCGCGATTCGTCATGTACGGCACCTGAGCAATGAGCTGCTGCTTCGTTCTGTCGACCAATGCACCTGTCTTGTTGTCGAGCAGCTCCCACGCACCGGTGAGGTTCCAGCCAATCGTACGCCCCCGCATGATTGCAGTCTTCTGCTCTGCAATGCTGAACTGCTTCGGGGCACGATATTTTAGCCCACTCAGCTTCAATGTGTACCGATCGTTGGAAAGCGGATACTTCTTCTGAAAAGCAGTCATGACATTGTCGAAGATGGCTTGCCGAGTAGCTGCCACGTCATCGAAGGCACGCTGCGTCACAGGCGTAGCTGAAGCCTCAGCTGGAACCCCAGCTGGCGCCGCAGCTGGAGTCGTAGCTGGAGCCGTAGCTGGAGCCGCAGCAGCTTCAGGGAAAACAGAAACTGGTTCACCCATGTTATGTTGACTCCACGGTGACCATAGCCGGCCGTGCTAGCTGTCGTCGCCGCAGGATATCTTTGGCCACCTCGTACTTCCTGCGCCCCGTTTCACGACTCTTGACGTATTGGTAGCCTCCCACGCCCCCAGCAGCTGTGAGGACGGCCAGCGCCGTCAGATACAATCCTAGCGCCTTGTTGCCAAGCCCACGTGTCGTTGATGTCAGCTTGCCTTCTTCGTCAAAACCGACCTTCTCAAGTGTAGCCAGCTGCTCTGCAAGCTCGCCACTCACATGTGCCCTGCCAAATGCGTCGGCAATCAACCCCAGCTGATCTGCGGACGTCTTCACACCAGCCTGTTCCGCCAGCCCGGACTGCTCGTACTGTGTACGCAGCGCCTGCTCAAACTCCTGTTTCGCCTGGTCTATAGTGCGACTGGAACGTCTCTCTCGCATAGTATTGAGCAGAGCATCCAGCCCCTTATACCCGGCGTAACCTGCCACAGTCGTTGCCGCGAGGAGTGCTGGGTAGAACCACGGGTTGTCAGATGCGTTGCCTGTTCGCTCGAAGAGGTGCCTGGCCAGCCCATGCCCTTTTTCCTTCATGATCTCAGCAACTTGGCCAACATTGGAGCCAGCTCCACGCATGAGCGACGGTGCTGCAAGCGCGCTAACTCCAAGAGCTGGAAGCAGGACGCCAGCCTCTTTTAGTAATGCTATGTCTACGTTTGATCGCTTCGGTGCAGCAATAGGTACCGCAATTTCACGCAACGGCATTCCTAGGTATGGATCCAGCTCACTAACCAGCCGCTTTCGTCGTTTGCTCTCTGAGTGCGCACGGAGCAGACGGAGTGCAGCGCCAACAGTTGCAGCAGTTGCCCCACTAACGGCCAACCACTTGAGCGTATGGCGCCATGACTCTTGACCAGTGGTCGGAAGGTCCGCTGCCGACATCTGTGCGAGGTCAGCCTCACCGGTCGTTGGAGCACCGGCTTCCTGCTCCAGCTGCTCCAGCCTGGACATAAACTCCTCAGGCATACGAGTTGTGGGCGCTGCCTGCTTAACCAACGCGGCCAGGATTCCCATATACATTGCCTTTCGGAAGAGTGGTATAGAGCTCCAACCAGCGTATGAATACACGCCAGCTTTTCTTCTTCTCGTCGTACCGAACATCTTCCTTCGAGATCTGCGCAAAACCATTCGCCACCATCTGGCAGAGTGCACGATAGCGCTGCATGTCCGGCTTCTTTGCGAGATCTAGTATATCGATGTGTACCTTGGTCTGGACCTCCGGCTGGCGGCGGTCTATGTCGTCGTGTCGTAGATTTGGCACAGGACCACGGTATGGAAAACCACCGTAGCCAGGCAGCATAGGTTTGCTGCTAGCCTCACCTGACGGATCGAGCAGTTCGGGCTCTATGGGATCAGAGCCCCACCTAACAACCGCTGCTTTCTTGCCGCCGTTGCCGTTGCCGTTGCTCATGCTGCCTCCACCGAAGGTATGTCAAGTTCACGCTCTTCTTCGCCCGATGCAGCCAAGCGCCGTGTCTGTAGCCGCTTTGCACGTCTTTGCGCCTCACGGCCAAGCCGCTTATACAGCGCTGTTCGTTCTATACTACGAAGCTCTTTAGGTGTCTCATACTTAGGCGCAGTGAGCACCCTATATGCGCCCCCGGCTATCAAGCCGAGGAGCGGCCCCAGTACTAAAGGGGTTGATACCGCCAGTTTCCCGGCTCCAAGCAGCTTATCGAGTGTCCACTTCCCAATGCCGCTAACATCCTCTACAGCCTTACCAGCGGTCTGAGCACCAAGCAGCGTGCCAGCACCAATTGCCACCTTAACGAACTCGCTCGGCAGCATTCCCAGCTCGGCTATCTTAGCGAAGAAGCCGTACTTGTACGCATTGACACGAGCCTCTTTCTTGACGGGCTCATCGGATGACTTGACTAGCTCGGCAGGGTGACCACCCAGTTTAGGCAGCATCCCGCTGGCCGGCATACCGACAGCGCTGGAGGCAGGTACACCCATGCCACCCGTCTCAGGACCAAACATGCCGAGTCCGTTGCTTGGCGGCTGTGGCCCACCAGGCATCATTGGCATACGAGGAGAGCCAGCCATTGCAGCTGCCTCTTCCATCGGTGCTGCCTCTTCTTTCTCTGGCTTAAGGTGAGACATGGGGTTATTCAGTTCGTCTTTGATTCGACGAATGCGCTCACGTCGACGGGATACGAGTGCCACGATGCCTGGATGCGACATGGCACCCTGCGTGTCGCGGCTGTAGACGGCTTGAAGAGCAGCAGGGCTGACGCCTTTTGCGTCCAGCTTCAGCAGACCACCCGCAGCAACCTTGTCCATGTCGTGGCTCCCTGCGCTCATTTTAGCCGATGAATCCGCGCTGTCCACACTGAAACCAGGCAGCGTGATCGGCGTCTTCTTCTCACCTGACGCCAAGGCTGGCGCTGTGCCCAGCACAGCTCCACCTGTCGCACCCAGCAGTCGACCTAACCCCAGCTTATGCGTTGTGAACGCGCCTGCGCCTGAACCCAGCGCTATGGACACAACGCCAAGCATGGACAGTATGTCTTCGGCACCCTTATCTCCAGCCGCCGCACGCTGCCGCAATTGGGTGATCTTACTTGCCAAGCCCGTACCACCCAGCTTACCAACGCCTGCAAGCCCACTGCCAATCCGCTGGATTGCTGTGAGCTCAGCTGCTTTCTCTTGAGCGATCGCCAGCAACATTACTCGACCTTTCTACGCCGCGGCGTGAGCTCTACACCGCAGGTGCTGATGCACCCATTGTCTTCATGAATGCCTGGAGTGCATCTACTGTTTTGGCGGCACCTGAAAGGCCAGTCTGCAAACTTGTTACCTCCTGCGGTTTGACACCTAGAACCCATGCGCGCAGCCGATCTGATATGGACACCTCAGGCTTGATGCCCAGCTCCACCGCGAGATCAGCTGGAAGCTCTGGAGCTTGCGGCGTGGGCGCCGCAGCCTTTAGCAAGTCAGCCATGCTTTCACCGCTGCCACCTAGAGCAGCTATCGCCTGCTTGATAGCAGGCGCCAGTATCCTCGGCTCGTGTGCCGCTTCCTTCTCAGAAGAGCCAGGCAGCAAACGCTTGAGTGCTTGGCCAAAGGCAGTCGTCGTGGCGATAGGGTTGAACATGCCATGGATAGGTGTCATGACCAGTCCTTTCGCAGCACCAAAACGCCCCTGATATGCGCGGCGCGCCTTGGCTTGCGCTGCTTCTCCCGAACGCCCGAAGTGACGACCAAGCGCACGAAGGTACCCTATGTCGCCTTCCTGATAGGCTGGATCAGCTGCTGCACCAGTCAAACCGCCTGCCGCCTCAAGCGCTGCCATGATAGCAGTGCCCACAGGACCAGTAGCCCACAGTCCACCGGCACTGCGTGCCAGCGCCTTGGGCGCCCACTTGCTGGCAATTGCCTTGCCCAGTGTCGTCGGCAACGCTTTTGCTAGTCCAAGTCGCGCAAGCCCAGCCCGCCCAGCTGCACCGGCTGTTCCAAGCCCCGCACCGCCAAGGCCAAATGTGACCGCTTGCTCACCAAGTTCACCAATCGTCGTCGGCGCTGGCATGCCCCCATACATCTGGCTAATGTCATCGTTAGGCGATATCGGCTCCTCCATCGGTTGAATGGCCGCAGCTTTAACTGCCGGGTAATCCTCATGACGTCCAATAAACGACGGCACGCGATAAGCGCCGCTGGGATACTGTGACTGCGCCCTGATACGCGCAATTCGGCCTACGAACTCATCTGGCGTTTCCCACATCTGTTTCCTCGTCATATCTGAGAAGCCAGTCCCCACCTTGCCAACGAGCTCGCCCGATGGCGTTAGAGAGTACCGAAAACCTCCAGCTGCCGTACCGGCCAGCCCCTTCTCGCCAGAAACGATCTCGCGCACGTAAACGTCATGCTCCGAGTATAGCTTGACTTTCGTCGGTTTGCCACCACTTTTTGGCCATGCAACGATACCTTCACGAGTGAGTGGATGTTTGCCACCTGAAACCCGCTCCCATAGCTCCCTCTGCTCCTCAGGCGTGCCCGCCATTTCAGGTAGCCTGAACTTGGCTTTAGGCAGAATACCCATGATCTCGCGCAGCATCTTGAGCCGCGCGTCAAGTGGTGACTCGATCGACACATCTTCCTTGCCATAACGTAGGATGTTGAAGAGTGTGCTCTTGAGCTCCACCTTCTGCTCCCTCTGCTTAGCGAGCGACTTGAGCGTCGACGCGTTCAGAAGACCACCAAGCTCTTGGGTAGGAATGGCACGACCGGTAGAAGTTCGAACGCCGTATAGCTCTCCTCTGAGAATGGATCCGACGAGATGCTTGGGGATGTTGATACCGGTAGTTCCACCCACTCGGTAGGTGTGAACGATAGGACGTCCCTTTGCGGTAGGTCGATATGAGAGAACCTCGATCCGGTCAGAGAGCAGTTTGTAGAGAGCGGCAGCACCATCGATCTTCTCCTCATGCAGGTACTTTTCGTCGAAGAGCTTGGCTACGTCTTCTGCCGGCACTTTCGCGTAGTGAACCTTCTTGTACTTAATGACATCGGCCGGCGTTACATTCGCGATTAACCATGTACTACCCTGCGTTTTAGCTTCACGTGGTGTTTTTGGTCGAATAGGCGGTCCGCTCCGACGAATGAGCGCATACATTTCTGGATGCTTGTGTGGACCCACAATGACAAAGTTGATCTTGTCAGGCTCAGCTTTTGTTACGATGACAGTGCCACGATCTTTTATCGCGACAGTACCAGCTCCGTAACCCTTCGTGATGGTGCCTTCAAACGACGAAAATGAACCCCTGTGAATGGGTTGAAAAAAAGCTAAGCGTTTTTCTCCTGGAGTTTCCGGCCAGCGCCGCAACGCCCAACTCAACAACCGAGCGCGTGGGCCAAGGCGACCGATGCGCAGATCTATATGTTTTCCCGCCCGACGCGCGTCGTGAAGCTGCTGTACATACGTTAACGGAACATTAACCGGTAAATCCGTTGCGCGCCCGAAACGCTGAGGATCTGGCAGTCCAAGAGCAAAATCAGTACTAGCCATGCCAATACCTACTCCAGACTCAACGAATCATTCCGTCGCGCATCCTGTAATGCAAGCCCGACACCAATCACCTCAACAGGTGCCCACGCACAAAGTTGTTCGGGAAGTTTGCTACCCTTTCGTGCGTTGCAGCGTGCACAAAGCAAAACCGCATTCCGCATATTCAGCGCGTGTCCCAAACTCAAAGGTAACCAATGATCTATAGTTAGTTTGTCACAACTACCACAGATAGCACACTTATTTGACCAAAAAGCGTGAACGAACTGCGCCATTTCAGTGGTGAAGTTCTCATCAACAGCATGTCTTCGTGCTCGGCGACGCCGCTTGTATTCAAGCCACTTCTCTGGATGTGTACGCCGCCAAGCACCATTCGCGGCTACTGCCTGTTCTCGATGAGTGATGTAACGCTCGCGCTGATACTGTTTACGTTGTTCCGAGTTCTCGGAATAGCTTTTTGCACTATACCTAGATAAGCGAGCCTTATTGGCTTGCCAGTACCTATGGTTGCGTGCTGCAATCTGATCGCTGTGTTCAGCATAGTATTTCTTATTCTTTGCTTGTATGCGCTCTGGGTGCTGCGCACACCAAGATGCATGCTGGGCATTAATGTGCTGTCTATTTCTACGACGCCACACCTTAACTATCAGTTGTTTGCACTGCTTACACTGATAGTTACGACCAAACCGTTTTCGCTGATCTTTCGGAAATGCCGTCAGTGGCAGCAGTTGCTTACAAGTACAACAACGTCGTAGGGAATCAACCACAACTTCCTTCTTTGCCATCACTAATCGTTCCTTGCAGCCCCGTCCTGAGCACAGCTCTAGCACTGTAGCTTACAACAGCCCACCATCGTATTCTACGCCGTCACTCAGATTTCAACAAGGAGAGAAGAGGACGTGTTCACGCCCCAGCACGTGTGCCCACCAGAAAGTAGCACTCGTCACCAGCAACATTGATAGCTGTTGTCATAACTACAGCCCAACCTTCAGCGAGCCCCAGACGCGCAGCAGCAACTGCTGGCGTGCGTACGCCACCGATATTCTTGTGCAACGATAGTATCACACCTCCTGGCTGTACTACGCGGCGAAGCTCTGCAGAAAATTGTGCGAGGAGCTGCTCACTTGTGATGCTCTGCAGGGTCATAATGTCTAGCGCTAAATCGATAGATGCACTTGCCAGCGGCAATTGTGGCTCGGTCAACTTGAGTGCTGTGAGTGTTGGCGACAGTTGAGCAACAGCGGTCACCCACTGGGGCACGACATCAACGGCCCAGACGTGTGAGCCACGTGGCTCCAGGAACTTGGTGAACCGCCCCCAGCCTGATCCGAAGTCCAGTATGTGATGGTAGAAATGCTGCGGAATGTGTATGCCCAGTTCGCGCTCAATGCGACAACCTTGCTGTACGTGATCCTCTTTGACGTGCCCAACGCCAGCAGCGCCAAACTTGCGCGCTCGTTGCACCCAGGTGGCTACTTGATCCTGAAATGCGTGCTTGATGGTCACTATATCCCCTACCGCTTTTGGTGTCTCTCCTGCAAGAGCTGCTTGAGTGTTTTGACTTCACGGCGCGACGAACGAGCAACACGCGGCTTTGGCTGCGCGGGCTTTGGCCGCGCGGGCTTCGGTGCAGCTGGCACCGCACGCATATAGCCCGCCGTAATCTTTTTCCCTACGACTTGTTTAGAGGCCGGTCTCCGCGCTACAGGCTTCAGCTTACGTCGTATCTTCGCCTTTTTTGCTATGGGCATGCCTACATCCTCCGGCCAGTCAATATTGTGGTATGCAACTGAGCTGCCCATCAGTAGCGTAGAGGCGTTCAGTCGAACAAACGGGGTCTCAGTCTGTTCAATCATACTTACGTAGTCAACCATATGCCCAAGCATAGAGGCTACCCTGCCATCTGTCCGGTTTGCATTACTATACGCGAGTCCAGCAGGTATCTCGCTCCTTCCTCGGCGGGGTGCAAGCTCTTTAGCTATGCCGTAGAAGAACGAGTGCTGTGGTTGGCGGGTCTGCCAAACCGCCTCTGATAATGCAGTATCGCCGCCGTTATGCCTGAGTCTTGCGTCTGGCCAACCCAGCGCTTTGATAACCTTAGTCTTGAGCCACCAGTAGCTACCCCGTATGAAGGCAACTCCAGTACCCCTAACTGTTGGTTTGTTGTACCAAGCAGAAGCCTTCATGAACGGCCGATGAGTATACCACTTTGCTGCTCGAATCCATCGCGTGACACCAGCCGAGTGCCTCTTCCAGTATTGGTGGCCGAAAAAGACAGCAGCTGGAGTCGCTGTAATGAACTGCAACGTTTTGTCAAGCCAATCATCCTGTGTTATGTGAGTATCGTCATCAAGCCAGGTTACCCACGGAGTCAAAATCGGGTTCATTGAGTCGTTGAAAAGTCTACGCATAACCAGGTACTTTGGAGAATTCTGATCACTGATGTAGATTAGCCAATGCTTTGGCGCATAGCACAACAACCAGTTAATGGTTTCGGGACACGCCGCGTTCAACCACAGACGTACGGACACTTTCTTGGGATCTAGCACCAACAGTGGTGTTAATGCCTTCTCGTGCATAGCGGGATAGTCACCATAGACCAGCATGAATAGCGTTGTAAACACCGGCTTAGTCTTTCTCCGCAATGAACGTAGCACCTATCCGACGAACACGAACAAACCCGCACTCGCAAAGTAGCTGTAGATAGCCATCAAGCCCGTACAAACGCCAGTGCCCATGCTGGTCAGGATCGGCAGCGTTAAACTCAACTGTCTTGCTCCCCCTGCATGGCACATTAGAAATGTAAAAGCCACCAGGCTTCATAAGCCTGTAGATACTCCGTGTAGCCTTGCGATCATCCTTCACGTGTTCCATCGCGTGTACCTGCACGACAATGACAAACTTCCCTGGTTTGAATGGAGGTGCACAGATATCTCCGTATACTGTGCCTTTCTGGCCTTGCTCCAACGTTAACACCGAGACATTGAAATGCTTTCGTAGGCGCGCCCAGTACGCAATATCCATCGAGACCATGAGCAGTGCCGTGCGTCGCTTGAACCTGGTAAAGAACTTGAGCTGCTGGAACACGGAGAAAACTGACCTATGCCGTTCAAGACTTCGGCAGCCGGGGCATTTAGCGTGCTCGCGCCCGTTGTAGCTCATAAACTTGTCAAAGCCAGTTCCACAGATACTACACTGTACGCCCATGTGCTCCCTCTTACCTATTTTGCTTGGTTGCCATCTGCAACAAGCATGCCGCAGTTTCTGGCGAAGCCAGTACGTAAGATGGCCACGGCTCAGCAGTGACGAAGACCAGCTCGTAGTGAGAATGCATTGCCAAGAACTCGGTGACTGCAGGAATGACGCCAAACGTTCTACCCTCATCGTCACCTTCGCAGTAGTCGTGCCCCACAATAATCCCACCGTGTCGGATATGATTATTCACGAGCAGCAAGTCTTCAAGTACAGCTAGCCGCGAGTGGTTTGCATCAAGATAGACCCAGTCCAACGTCGGCAACTTAAGGATTTCATCTGATGAGTAGCCGCGCCGAACAACAACCTGGCCAGTAGCGATTGCCTGCTTGAACCGCACAAGCACCTGCTGGTACCACGTTTCCTGTGTGGCGTCAGCTGCGTTAGCTTTGTCATCGTAGACGTCAGAAGCCTGTTGCTTCCAGAGGTCGATAAGATAGAGCTTGCGCGGCTTGGTCACGGCAAGAATTGCTGCCGCATGCTTGCCGTGCAGCACACCAACTTCTGCGCAAACAGCGTCTTTCGGCATCAATGACAACAACTCATAACGATCGCCCTTGAACTTGTGCATTCTCCATCTCCAAAAGCTAAGGTACAATTACAAGCCCAATACCGATATGACCGCCCTCAGTTGGCTGCGGGGGAACAAAGGCTGTATCAACAATCTCATGGGTCTGCTGCCCGTTGACAAGCTCATCCCATAGACGCCAAACCTCAAACCTGTATTTGGCACGATGGCCTGTTAGTTTGATGTCATGAAGCTGGATAAGCCCACCTGACTGCGCTAGAGGAGCGTAGTGGTCATAGTCCCACTTGACAGCTGCATACTCGTGACTGGCATCTATGTGCAGATGGTCGAGCTGTCCACCTACCAGTTTGCATACCACTGGTAGCGCCTCGCGTGTGGTCGTCTTGAGATACGTGACATCATAGTCCCGACTGAGATGTGCAACAACAAGCTCTGCTGGCTTAACTGTCTGTCGCGCCGTAGCATAGTCCACAAGGATGATCTTGCCACCCGGGCGCACGAACTCCGCAAGAATCCACGCAGTGCCCCCCTGCCAGCTGCCAAGATCCACGAACGTCCTGTTGGCAACACGGCACGTTTGTAGCATAAAATCAAAGAGGCCGTCCAGCTCGGTCACAAGCTGTCTTAGCCCAATACCATTATCACGAAGGAATTGCAGTCGTTGACGTAACGCCTCGTGACGTACCGTAGTAAGATCAAAGTTCCCGTCGAATATGGCACTGCGCGCAGCCAAAGTAACCCCTCCTACCTGACAGTATTGAACAAATCGCACGAGCCCCAGGCAGCCAGACTCTGGGGTATCTTCAAGCCCCTGTTGACCAACTTATCGAACTCCTCGCTGCCGGGATACGGTCTGAACCGTTGAGGACCGATGACGTCAGCACCCCGCTTACCACATTTGTGGGCAAAGGCCATAGTCATCGCCTTTTCATGAGGAAGCTCATCGGGTAGATCGATCATGAACGATAACGTCGGCTTGATCCCAGCTGCTAGACATGTTGAAACAGCCCGCTCGATGTCGGTACGCACAATACCCTTCCTCAAGATCTTAAGCAATCGATCCGAGGCGCTCTCAGCTCCCATCCTCAGCCGAGTACAGCCACAGTCCTTGAGCTGGGCCAAGAAGTTTGTTCGGCCCAGTCTAACCACATCCTTGACGGTGATATTTGCCTCCCACGTAACACCCCACGCCTTGAAGTGGCTCGCGATCTGTTGGGCGCGTGCCGGATTCGCGAAGAAGTTCTCGTCCATCAGGAACGTATGTTTCGGTTGGTAGGTTTTCACGACCTTTTGGATATTGGCAATGCTGCGATCCGCATCAAACGATCGCCATTTGCTACCCAGAATGGTGTTTATGCAAAAGCTGCACTGCCTGGTACATCCTCTGCTCGTCAAGATATCGACGTTGCGATAACCACCCTGGAATGCGAAGTACTGCTGCATGTTCAGCACCGAGTAGTCAGGGTCTGCAATACTGCTAACGTCGATGAAGCATGTATGTGCCTCGTTGTCGATCCGCTTTTGTTTGGTCTCAATCCTTGGGTGGTCCTTACCACATAGCAAGCAGGCAAGTGCTTCCTCTCCCTCGCCAACTACGACAGCATCAATCAGTGGGTGGGCAACTGTCTGAGTAGGCAACAGTGAGGCATGCACGCCGCCCCAGATCACCTTAATATCGGGCTTAACATCCTTAACGTATTTCGTGAGCGCCAAAGCATGAGGAACGTGCGCTGTCATGGCAGAGATACCGACGAATCTTGAAGCTGGCACATACTGTTGCAAAATCCTCTTCTCGTCTTCCGAGCTGTACAATTCCATATCGAGAACAAGCGTAGAGAAGCCGGCCCGATTGAGATACGACGCCAGAAATAGTGAGGCCAGCGGCATCCAGCCGTGGCCTCCACTAACCCATGGAAGAACGAAGCCGGGTTTCCGAACCCGCGTCGGATGAAGCGACGGATTCAGTAGAAGCAGATCATACATTATGGTCTCTTCCAAGTGGCAGCCCAGTGATGTACGCAGATGGTGTCATCAGTCAAGCACGCTGGATCGTACTGTTCCGTCCACCAGTATGGATAGAAGTATCTGTCTGGATAGACCGTCAACCCCGCAAAGCGTGACAGCTCGTGTACCATCTGCGGCTGAATGTCGTAGTGTTCGCGCACCAGGTCGGTTATCAGAGTCGGCCCTGAAAGATTTGCCTTCTCTAGACCATCATGTTTCTCTGGCAGTGTGTCTCGGCCACGCTGTATCAGCGGATGTCCCGGAACAGCCCCTATCACCGCGTTGTTGATTTCCCCATTCTGCTGCCAGCCCAGGAACATCTCATCTTGCAGCAGTGAATCGAAGCTCCGTATGGCCTCGACGTCAGTGTCCATATAGACACCACCAAACTCCGCCAGTAGACAGAGCCGCATATAGTTCGCAACGTTGGCGAACTTTCTGTTCTTCAAAGCGGTCTGCACGTACGGCAAGTCTGGCAAGTCGATGTCGCGCCACAACATGACGCGATAATCTGGCATTGCCCACCGCCAGCTTGCAAGGCAGCTTATAGCAAGCTCGGGGAGCTCCGCATCGCCAAACCAGCAGTGGTGTAGTATCTTCGGAATCATGGCTAAATCAATCCCCTCGCTGTCAGCTCGTCAAGTTCAGCTTTCTTCAAATGCTGCGCGTAGAAACGTCTCTGGTCATACGGTATGGGCCGATCACGACCGCATCCCATCTCCATAAAGGCAACCAACTTCGGTCGTTTCTTCATTATGCTGAGAAACTTGAGCTCGGGTCTGCCAGGACCGGTGCTCTCGCTCTCTGGCAACATCAAGTATTCCGAAATGAAGTCCAAAATAGCATAACGTTTGATGAGCACCAGGCTTTGCTCCACACTATATGGGTGCTGCGTGAAGCGACCGACAATAACCGGAGCACCAGTCTGTTGGGCAGTAACGAAAAGGTGCTTCACCCACGATCCAAATGCCAAACAGTCCTGCTCTTTGTAAATGAAGTCATGTTGATGACAGTAGCATATCATTGCGCCGAGCATGAATCCAAGCCACCAACCACCGTACTTTTCCCCAGCTACAAGATGCTTGGCATGACCATAGTTGTGCTTGGTGTTTATCCATACACCTCCAAGCTGTTGCAAGCATCGCCCGGCTGCGTTCACCACCACGATTTCAGCAGGTTTCGCGTACTTGAGCGTGTTCGCCATCCACAGCTTGAAGAATGCCTCAGAGCCAACCGTGTCGTAGTAGCCAGTTGTTATTCCATAGGCCATTATTGACTCCACAAACCGTCTTGATTCTCTATTCCACTACCAGGTCTTCACGACCACGGCCATACCACGATTACCTGTCTTGATCTCGTGGAAACGCTTGAGCGCTGGTTTGCGCTCCTGCCAGAACTGCCTGACGCCCTTCATGTAGGTGATATCGTGAAGGAGGATGATACCGTTCCGGCGCATCATTGGCGTGTAGTGATCCCAGTCATGCTTGGCACCCGCGTAGGAGTGGTCGGCATCGATGTGCAGCAGATCTATAGGTGCAGCCGCCCCTACAGCCGCGACTGCCCGTTGCGTGGTATCGTGAAGAAACGTAGCATCATGTCCCTCCTCGCGTAATGCCTCGAAGATCAAATGAACATCATCAATACCGGGGAACAGCCCAGCATCGACACCAATGATTTTGGCGTGGGGATGTGCAAGGCGTGCCAACACAAACAACGAGACACCCCAGTTCACGCCGAGCTCAACGAGCACGCGCACCGGAGTATCAAGCTCGGCAAGCAGCTGCTCTACGACGCTGTTGGTTTCCTCGAACTCCCCGTTGTGCTGCCCGAAGATCAACTTGCGCTTCTTGACCATACCGAAGTTGTAACCAAACCGCGTCTTAAGTTGCTCCAGCCGAGTTGCATAGGACTGCATCCTAGATCACCCTTTCATGATCTCGGCAACCAGCTTGCCAAGCTCGCAAAACTCCGCATAATGTGGCTTCATACGATCTAACCGAGCCGTGTAGATCACTGTCTTACAACTCCGCTGATAGTTGCGCGCATTGAACTGGCGTGACAGCTCAACTACCTTGACACCAGTAATGGCTAATGCGCGCGCAAGTGATGGCATATCACTAACACGTAGTCGTTGCCATTCCTGCTGCCAAACACGGAACAGCTCCAACAATGCCGGCGTTCGATGCCAGACCATAGTGCTGCTGCTGTAGTAGGGAGCATCAGGACCGGCAGTGGCCAACGTGAGCTTGTACTCCTCAGCCCACCTGAGACTGGGAATCTTCATCATGTGTGGAATATTCAACGCGCCCACTGTTTGATACGTGCAACCTAGCGTCATGGCGATCGGCGCTTCGTCCGTCGGCATATTCCACAATGCCGTGATGGGCTTGAGAATCAACGTATCAGCGTCAAGGAAGAGTGCCGTGTCGTAAGGACAGAATTTGGCAACTTGCGTTTTCAGAATACGCGAGCTCTTACCTGCGTGAGCTTCCTTCGTGTTGTGAACAACTACCTCAACACGGAAGGACCTGGAGAGCCTATGTAGATAGGGCGCGTCGGTATCAGTCAAGAGCATAACAGGCTCCTGGCAGAATCGCCGCAGCGAGCCTATGCTCATGGCTGCTGCGTCAACGTATGGCTTACTCGTTGCCACGTAGACAACCCCGCGAGACATTATCTACCTCCGCGAACAGCGACTATGCTCGAAGCAGCTCTAGTACAGCCGCCGCTAGCTGCGCAGCGGGCAGCACCTCGTTTGACTTGTGGAGTAGCACCTTGACCGGCGTCTTGATCGGATTCCAGTACTGCACGTAGCGTTCCCTGTTACGTAGCATGATTGCTGACTGATGTCTGTCAGTTGCCCAAACCATATGAGGCGTGCCACACAACGAAGCGAGATGCATGGGACCACTGGATGGCCCAACAACGATTGTCGCCGCCGCCATGAGATCCATAGTGGGCTGGAGCTCGTGTCCCCTATGATCTACTGCGCCTACTG
>Ga0307380_10002768_pt1 | contig 24542 bp, 20 predicted proteins | sample UN3MG_FD_202239 | JGI IMG/M metagenome (GOLD analysis project Ga0307380, IMG submission 202239) | Soil microbial communities from Risofladan, Vaasa, Finland - UN-3 | ecosystem: Environmental > Terrestrial > Soil > Coastal area > Acid sulfate soil | place: Finland: Risofladan, Vaasa | collected... | reverse complement strand
ATTCTAAATCTTTTATTTTTCTGTAAACTCGGCGTCTATTACATCGTCGCCGTCTTTTTTATCCTCTTCAGGAGAATCATCCTCTTCGGGTTCTCCTGATGCATCTGGTTGCTCAGGAGCACCATCATCACCTGCACTTTCAGCTTGCTGCTTATACATAAGCTCTGCAAGCTTGTGTGAAGCTTGTGTAATCTTTTCTGTAGCTTCTTTAAGAGCCTCAGGTTCTTCACCTTTAACGGCATTTCTACCAGACTCTAATGCCTCTTCAAGCTCTTTCTTGTCGTCATCTGAGAGTTTGCCTTCGAACTCTTTAAAACTCTTATCTGTCCTATAGATAAGCTCATCTAGTTTATTTCTAGTTTCGACAAGCTCATGACGTTTCTTATCTTCTTCAGATTTCTCTTCGGCATCCTTAATCATATGATCAATCTCGTCCTTATTAAGTCCGCTCGAAGCCTCAACCCTAACTTTTTGTTCTTTCTTCGTTGCCATATCTTTGGCTGATACATGAAGAATGCCATCTGCGTCAATATCAAAAGTGACCTCTACTTGAGGAATGCCTCTAGCAGAAGGAGGAATTCCGTCTAGAATAAATCTAGCCAGGGTTCTACTATCACCTGCCATTTGCCGTTCTCCCTGGAGAACATGTATCTCTACAGATGTTTGGCTATCTTCAGCTGTAGTAAATACCTGACTTTTCTTAGTAGGTATTGTTGTATTTCTCTCTATAACCTTTGTCATAACCCCGCCCAATGTTTCAATACCAAGAGAAAGCGGTGTGACATCGAGCAGTAAAACATCCCTTACTTCTCCACCCAATACAGCTCCTTGAATTGCTGCACCCATGGCTACTACTTCGTCGGGGTTGATGCCCTTATGAGGCTCTCTGCCAAAAAAGTCAGTCACTACTTTTTGTACCAATGGAATTCTAGAAGATCCGCCGACCAGGATTACTTCGTTAATATCCCCTGCTTTTAGCCCGGCGTCTTTAAGTGCCTGTTTGCATGGTCCTAAAGTTCCTTTGATTCTATCTTCAACTAATTGTTCAAATTTTGAACGGGTCATTTTCATTACAAGGTGCTTAGGTCCTGAAGCATCAGCAGTTATAAACGGGAGATTAATTTCCGTCTCAAGGGTATTGGAAAGCTCTACTTTAGCTTTCTCACTCTCTTGTCTTAAACGCTGTAGAGCCATCTTGTCTTTGCTTAAGTCAATCCCTGATTCTTTTTTGAACTCTTCGATAATGTATTCCATAACTACCCTATCAAAGTCGTCACCACCAAGACGGGTGTCGCCATTGGTAGATTTAACTTCAATTACATTATCGCCAACTTCAAGAATAGAAATATCAAAAGTACCGCCGCCCAAATCATATACAGCAATTATGCCCTCAGTCTTTTTATCAAATCCATATGAAAGAGCAGCCGCTGTAGGCTCGTTTATAATTCTTTTAACTTCAAGTCCAGCAATTTTTCCAGCGTCTTTAGTTGCCTGTCTCTGAGAATCGTTGAAGTAAGCAGGCACCGTTATTACAGCCTCTGTTACTTCTCCACCCACGTAATCTTCAGCAGCTTTTTTAAGTTTCATTAATACATGTGAAGAAATCTCCGGAGGGGAATAGTCTTTTCCGTTTACTTCAATCCAGGCGTCATCATTTTTTGATTTAACAATTTTATAAGGCAGATGAGATGCTTCTTCTTGAAACTCATCATAGCGCATGCCCATAAGTCTTTTAACTGAGAAAATTGTATTCTCCGGGTTTACTACTCCCTGTCTCTTTGCCGGTCCGCCAACTAAGATTTCACCATCTTTGGAGAATGCGACAACAGATGGAGTTACTCTTGCTCCCTCTTCATTGATAATTACTTTCGGCTCACCGCCCTCAACTATAGCGACCACTGAGTTTGTGGTTCCGAGATCGATTCCGATTATTTTTCCAGTGCTAGCCATTTTTAAAGCCTCCTAATTTTATATTCTTTTTTATGACGGTGCTTAGTGTTTGTGTACAAAATTGCTTAAGTACCGTTTGAGATAACAGTTTCAACTGCACCCTTTAATTTTTTTAATGCATGTACCTCAATCTGACGTACCCTCTCCTTAGATATACCGAGTTCTTCTCCAAGCTCTCTGAGTTTCTCAGGAGGATTTTTGAGATACCTGCTTTCAATTACTTTTTGTTCTCTAGGGGATAATTTTTTTAAACCATCTGTTATCCCTTGATGTGCTAAATCATTTGCTTCAATAGATTCTATAACTTTTTCTTGGTTTGCTTTACCGTCCGAGAGAATATCCAGATAGCTTACTGTATTGTCTTCTGTAGACGTTGCATCCAGGGAATAATCCCTTGATGCCATTCTAAACTCCATGTCTATAACATCTTTATTTTTTACACCAAACAATTCTGCTACTTTACTTACTTCTTGTTCTGTCATTTCATTGTTTTTAATATTTAACTCTTTTTTGGCTTTTCCAATTTTATGGAAAAGTTTTCTTTGTGCCTGTGTTGTACCTATTTTAACTTGGCTCCAGAATTTCATAATATGATTCTGAATACCGGCTCTTATCCACCATACGGCATATGAAATTAGTCTGTAACCCTTGAAAGGATCAAATTTTTTGACCGCTTTCATAAGACCTATTGTGCCTTCCTGGACAAGATCTGATAGTGGAAAACCGTATGACAAATACTCTCTTGCAATCTTAACAACAAATCTGAGGTTAGATACAACAAGAGTGTTTGCCGCTTCCAAGTCTTTTTCTTCATAATAACTTAGAGCAAGCTTATATTCCTCTTCTTTGGTAAGAACAGGATATTTCTCAATTTCTTTAAGAAATATATTTAACGGCTCTCTTAATGCTATTGCATCCATGTTGTTATATGTCTCCTTATGACAAGGTAATCATCCTCGGAGCGATGTCAAGGGGTTAAAATAGCAAAGTTGCAATCAATATATGCAGTAATAACAGTCAGTTGCAACTATACAGATGCATTTTTACAAACATTTTGCAGGATACCTGATTATAATGTGCGGTTTATATTACTTGGTAGCATCAACAGCTTTTGCTGCGGCTTCTCTCATATCAGAACCAGTAATAATGTTTAGGCCTGATTCAGAGAGCAACTTTCGTCCAAGCTCTACGTTTGTGCCTTCAAGTCTAACTATTAGAGGTACTTCTATGCCAACCTCTTTAGCCGCGCTAATAACACCTTCTGCTATAGTATCGCATTTCATGATACCGCCGAAGATATTAATGAAGATTGCTTTTACGTTAGGGTCGCTAAGTATCATTTTAAGTGCTTGCAATACTTGATCTGCACTAGCGCCTCCTCCAACGTCTAAAAAGTTAGCTGGCTCGCCGCCGTGATGCTTAATAATGTCCATGGTAGACATAGCAAGACCGGCGCCGTTGACAAGACAGCCAATATTGCCGTCTAGCTTAACGTAGCTAATTCCCCATTTTTTGGCTTCAAGCTCGGTTGGGTCTTCTTCGTTCGGGTCGTGCAGCTTTTCGATGTCAGGGTGTCTGAAAAGTGCATTGTCGTCAAAATTCATTTTTGCATCTAACGCAAATACGTCGCCATCATGCGTGACTATTAAAGGATTAATTTCAGCGAGCGAACAATCTTTTTCTGTAAACACTTGATATAGGCCTAGAATAAACTTTACGGCCTTATTTACTGTCTTTCCCTTTAATCCAAGGAAATATGCAATTTTTCTGCACTGATAAGGTAGAAGCCCTACTGTAGGATCTACGTATTCTTTTAAGATTTTTTCAGGATTAGTTTTAGCTACCTCTTCAATCTCCATGCCGCCTTCCTGACTTGCCATGATCACTATCTTTTCTGCCGCCCTGTCTATTACCATGCCAAGATATAGCTCAGTCGCAATGTCGGAGGCTTCTTCTACTAGTACTTTATTTACTAATTTCCCTTCAGGTCCGGTTTGATGTGTAACAAGGTTCATTCCGAGTATCTCAGAGGCCAGACGTTTTACTTCCTCAAGCATATTGGCAACCTTAACACCGCCGCCCTTTCCTCTGCCGCCAGCGTGTATCTGGGCTTTTACTACAAATTTCTCGACATTTAAGTCTTTTGCTATCTGCTCAGCTTCGTCTTCATTAGAAGCTACTTTTCCCATTGGAACTGCAACTCCATATTGTGAAAGTAGTTCTTTTGCCTGATACTCGTGAATATTCAATTTAATTCTCTCCTTTTATTTATTAACAAATTGAAGGTTTCTTTAGTTTCCTTTGATTTTATTCACAACCCACTGTAGGGGATCAAAATAAGTGTCTGCAACCCTTTCTTTTAGAGGAATAATTGCGTTATCTGTAATGTGAATTTCCTCGGGGCATACGTCGGTACAGCACTTTGTAATATTACAGTAGCTTAGCCCCGCCGCCTCTCTGAGCATTTCTTTCCTATCCACTATGTCAAGTGGATGCATTTCAAGCTCTGCAATTTTAATCATCATGCGTGGGCCGAAAAATTCATTCTTTTTGTTATGGTTTCTTAATACATGGCAAACATCTTGGCATAAGAAGCATTCTATGCACTTACGGAACTCCTGGCTTCTTTCCACGTCAATCTGCTGCATTTTCCAGTCAGTATCCTCCGCATATTTAAACGGCGGAATCTTTTTGCGAACCTCGTAGTTCCAGGATACATCTGTTACAAGATCTTTCATTATTGGGAACGTTTTAAGGGGATGTACTGAAATAGGTTTATCGAGTGGAAGCGTATCAAGCCTGGTTTTACAGGTTAGCTTGGGCATGCCGTTTATCTCTGCGCTACAAGAACCGCATTTAGCAGCCTTACAGTTCCATCTTACAGCCAGATCGCCGTCATAATTGGCCTGTATAAAGTGAATGGCGTCTAATACAACCATCCCCTCTTCGATAGGTACCTCGTATTCGACTTCCTGACCACCATTGGCATCACCGCGGTATATTCTTAATTTAGCAACAGCCATTATTCATATCCTCCCTCTACAATCTTCTTTAGTTCTTCGGGCATTTGAGGAAGAGGTGATGTGCTAAGGTTCATGCCGCCACTACTATTCTTAGAAATCACGGAATTAACTGTTCCCCATACTTCGTCATTGTATTTTGGGAAGTCAACACGGCTATGAGCTCCTCTACTCTCTTCACGCTGATGCGCACATCTTGCTATTGCCTCAGATACTATGAGCATTGATTTAAGGTCTTTACACAGGTGCCAGCCAGGATTAAACATCCTAGAGCCTTCTATCTTGAGCTGTGACGCTCTTTCTTTAAGTACGTTAATTTCTTCTATTCCTTCGTGAAGCTTTTCTTTTGTTCTAAATACCCCTACGTAATCGCCCATTGCGTTCTGAAGATCCTGATGCACAGTGTATGGGTTCTCTCCTTCAGCATTTTCAAACGGAGTTAACATCTCTTTTACCGCATTATTTGTTTCTTCGTCGTGAATTTTAATTTCATCATTAATTTTGTTTGCATACTCTGCCGCTCCGGCTCCGGCTCTCTTTCCAAAAACCAGTAAGTCGGACAGAGAGTTTCCTCCAAGACGGTTAGCGCCGTGCATGCCTCCGGCAACTTCTCCGCAGGCAAATAGTCCATTCACAGTGCTTTGGGCTGTTTCCGGATCGACCCTTACTCCACCCATCGCATAGTGTGTGGTTGGGAAAACTTCCATTGGTTCTTTTGTGATGTCTATCTCGGCAAACTCTTTAAACTGATGGTACATACTTGGGAGTTTCTTTTTAACATACTCTGCTCCCCTGTGGGATATATCTAAGAACGCGCCTCCGTGGGGAGAACCACGTCCCTCTTGAACTTCAATGTATATAGATCTTGCTACTACGTCCCTTGTGGATAGCTCCATTCTTTCGGGATCGTATTTTTCCATAAACCTTTCGCCCTTGTTGTTAGTAAGTATTCCGCCCTCTCCTCTTACAGCTTCGGTAACGAGGATTCCTTTTACACTTGGAGGCCACACCATTCCGGTCGGATGAAACTGTACAAATTCCATGTCAATAAGATCAGCCCCTGCTTCATAAGCAATTGCGTGTCCATCCCCTGTGTATTCCCAAGAGTTTGAAGTAACTTTATAAGATTTACCAATACCGCCTGTTGCCAAGATAATTGCTTTAGCATTAAATAGTACAAATCTGCCGCTTTCTCTCCAATATCCAAATGCTCCTGATATGCGGTCTCCGTCTTTAAGTAAATGTGTAATAGTGCATTCCATGTATACATCAACTCCGGTGTGAATACCTCTGTCCTGGAGTGTACGTATCATTTCAAGTCCCGTGCGGTCACCAACATGGGCAAGTCGTTTCCATGTGTGTCCACCAAAGGCCCTCTGGTTGATGTTTCCTTCTTTTGTTCGGTCAAATAGCGCTCCCCAGTGCTCAAGCTCTCTTACACGATCAGGTGCTTCTTGAGCGTGAAGTTGAGCCATGCGCCAGTTGTTGAGTAATTTGCCGCCGTGCATGGTGTCATGAAAATGGGTCTTCCAATTGTCTTTAGAATCAACATTGGCAAGTGCTGCCGCAACGCCGCCCTCAGCCATAACTGTATGAGCCTTACCTAGAAGTGACTTACATACAAGTCCGACTGATGCTCCTTGTGCTGAGGCTTCTATAGAAGCTCTAAGGCCTGCTCCTCCAGCTCCAATAACTATTACATCATGTGTGTGTGTTTCGTACTTTTCCATTATATGAACCTCATGTCGGTAATTATTCCTTTAGCTAGTAAGAAGATATATAGATCAGCAAGTGCAACGCTAAACAAGCTGACCCATGCCCATAGCATATGGTTTTCATTCCAGCCACTGACTTTTTCCCAAAGCCTAAAACGAGTCGGACATTTGGAAAATACATCGAGCTTCCCACCAATTAGATGACGCAGCGAATGACAGGAAAGTGAATACATTGATAATAGTGAAACATTTACGAATAAAACAATCGTTCCAACACCAATTCCAAAACCGTCTTCAAACCATAGAGCGTGGAAAGCGTCTACCCAAAGGAAGAACAGCACTACAGCTGCTGCGTAGAAGAAGTAACGGTGTATGTTCTGGATTATGAATGGAAACTTTGATTCACCGTCATAGGAACCTGCTTTAGCCATAGGCCTAACAGCGCACCCGGGAGGGGCCATAAAGAATGATCTGTAATATGCTTTTCTATAATAATAACAGGTTGCTCTAAACCCCAGTGGGGCCCAGAGTATTAACAAGGCAGGGGAGAACGGCCACCATGAAGCAAGGATATATGGTGAATAAAATGGTGATAAATAAGGCGGCACCAGAAAATCAACGTTTGAAAATGCACGCCATGTTGAATAAGCGCCAAATGAGGCGAGCACTATCGCTGTAATAAGTGGTGAAATCCACCAAGCGTCAGTTCTTAGCGTAATTGAACTTTGAGCAGCCCCGTTAGCCATGTCGAATCCTCCCTTAACCTATCTTAGCTGTTGTTTGTTTTTAATTTCAACTTGATAAATCTATTCTCAAACACTATTTAAGTAGTTAGTTGTCATCAAGTTTGCCACACAACTCAACTACCTAGATTTTAGATTATGCCCAGACCTTCAATGTATTCGCAAAGTTCTTTCACGTGACTTGCTGAAACGTGAAGTTCTTTTGTTTCTGAGTCGCTGAGAGTAATTTCAAAAATTTCCTCAACACCTGTTCTTCCTAATTTAACCGGCAGACCTACAAATGTGTTATCAACCCCATATTCTCCTTGAGCTAATATACAGCACGGAAGAATCTTTTTCTTGTCTTTTAGGATTGCTTCTACCATTTCAACTGCGGACATGGCTGGAGCGTAAAAAGCGCTTCCGGTTTTGAGTAGTTTTACTATCTCTCCGCCTCCGCCGCGGGTTCTCTGAATAATTTCTTCTAATCTCTCCTGAGGTATAAGCTCGGTAACGGGCACACCCGCAACTGTGGTAAATCTTCCAAGCGGTACCATGTCGTCTCCATGTCCACCAAGAACAAATGCGTTGATATTCTCTACCGAAACACCAAGCTCCATTCCAATAAACGCTCTGAATCTTGCAGAATCCAAAACGCCTGCCATTCCCATGACTCTCTCTCTTGGGAATCCGCTTACTTTATGAGCTACATAAACCATTGCGTCTAGAGGGTTTGTAACAAGTATTAGAATTGCGTTTGGTGATTTTGCGGCTACGTTCTCTGTAACCTGCTTAACCACATTTGTGTTTGTTGAAATAAGGTCATCTCTGCTCATTCCGGGTTTGCGGGGAATTCCGGAGGTGATTACTACAATATCGGACCCTTCTGTTTCATCATAACTATTTGTTCCCGTAATGTTTGAGTCGTACCCATAAATAGGGTTCATCTGCATCATGTCGAGTGATTTGCCTTGAGGCATGCCTTCTACAATGTCTACTAAAACAATATCACCTAACTCCATCTGAGATAGCATTAAAGCTGTTGATGCGCCTACATTTCCAGCGCCAATCACTGAAATTTTTGGTCTAGCCATTTTATTGCTCCTTTATTTTTTCTTTCTTAAATATTGGGATCAAAACCCGTTTTTTGTTTTATTTAGTTTTATACCCTGTCCATATTTTCAGCTACTGCTTCTCCAAACTCTGAGCACTTAAGTAGTTTGGCATTATCAAGCTGACGTTCTAGGTCATATGTAACTGTCTTATCCAGAATAGTTTTTTCCATGGCTTTTAATATTAAGTCACCTGCTTCATTCCATCCAAGATACTCAAACATCATGACTCCTGAAAGAATTAGAGAGCTAGGATTAACTTTATCTAGACCTGCGTATTTTGGTGCTGTTCCGTGTGTGGCTTCAAAAAGAGCCAGATGGTCTCCTATGTTGCCTCCAGGAGCCATACCTAATCCGCCAACTTGAGCAGCGCACGCATCAGACAAATAGTCTCCGTTAAGGTTTGGAGTGGCAATCACTTGATAGTCTTTAGTTCTTGTTAATATCTGCTGAAGCATATTGTCGGCAATTCTGTCTTTAATAATAACTTTGCCCTCTGGCTTCTTGCCGTCATACTTATCCCAAAACTCGTCCTCTGTAATGGTGCGGTCCGGAAATTCTTCTTTTGCAAGGTCATAACCCCAATCCCTAAAAGCGCCTTCTGTATACTTCATAATATTTCCTTTATGCACTATGGTGACGCTTTCAAGACCTCTTTTCAATGCATGTTTAATTGCCTTTTTGACAAGTCTTTTTGTTCCAAGAGGACTTATAGGTTTTATTCCTATTCCAGAATGTTCTCTTATAAAGACGCCGTAATTTTCAACCAAATATTTTCTGATCTCATAAGCTTCCTTAGTGCCGCTCTGCCACTCTATGCCAGAATAAAGGTCCTCTGTATTTTCCCTGAAAATGATCATATCCATATCTTCAGGCCTTTTAACAGGTGAAGGTGTGCCTTTTATATATTTAATAGGGCGTACGCAGGCGTAGAGGTCTAAAATCTGTCTTAAAGCTACGTTTAAGCTTCTCATGCCCCCTCCAATAGGGGTAGTGAGAGGGCCTTTTATTGAAACAACATATTCTTTAAGATCTTCAATGGTTTTGTCGGGTAGCCATTCTCCTGTTTCTTCAAAGGCTTTTTCTCCCGTTAATACTTCGTGCCATACTATTTTTTTTTGACCGCGGTATGCTTTCTCAACTGCAGCATCAAATACGATTTGTGACGCGTGCCAAACATCAGGCCCTATACCGTCACCTTCGATGAAAGGAATAATTGGATTATCCGGAACAATTAAGCAGTCGTTTTTCTTATCAATCTGTATCTTATTCCCCACTTGGGGTTTTTCGGATGACATTGTTTAAGCTCCCCTTTTCATTCTCTAATTTTGGTTTAAAAATATAAACCAAATAAATCAAAATTCAAATCATACCAGCAAATCCGGCGTATTTTGGGCTAACTGAGCAATTTTTTTCTCTTTTCCATTAACTTTGACAAAATTTGAAGACTTCGTAATTTAAGACAGAGATTATGACTTGTCCTGCATCATTTGTCTGAGCACCGTCTGTAAAATGCCTCCATTTTTGTAATAATCGACTTCTACAGGACTGTCCAAGCGGCATATTGCGTTAAATGTGAAATCTTGGCCTCCTGGGGGCATTACTCTTACTAAGATGTCTTTTCCAGGTGCAAGCCCGTCTTCTATACCTTCGATGTCAAATTTTTCATATCCTGTAATTCCTAATGATTCAGCGCTGTCTCCCTCTTTAAACTGAAGTGGAAGAACTCCCATTCCAACAAGATTACTTCTGTGAATTCTTTCAAAACTTTCTGAAATTACAGCACTAACACCCAATAGCAGTGTTCCTTTTGCGGCCCAGTCTCTTGAGCTTCCTGTACCGTATTCTTTCCCGCCTATTACAATTAGTGGAACACCTTCTTGTTGATATCTGATTGAAGCATCATATATGGAAAGCTCTTCATTGGTTGGGACATGTTTTGTTACCCCGCCCTCTGAGCCTTCAACCATAAGGTTTTTAATACGAATGTTTGCAAAAGAACCCCTAACCATAATCTCATGATTCCCTCTTCTCGATCCAAAGCTGTTGAACTCTCTTGGTTCAACTCCTTTAGATATTAAATATTCTCCTGCCGGTCCGCCTTTTGGTATAGAGCCGGCCGGTGATATGTGGTCTGTAGTTATGGAATGGCCTAAAACTGCAAGTGCATGTGCGCCCTTTATATCATTTGTTTCAGGTAGATCCAAAGTAAGGTCATCAAAGAAATTCGGCTCTCTTATATAAGTAGAGCTGTCATCCCATTCATATAGGTTTCCTTCAGGTGTTTCAAGCCCTTTCCAAGTATCGTCTCCCTCAAAAACTTGTGAATATTGTGCTTTGAATATTCCCGGGTTTAGTACATTTCGAACCGTCTCTTTTACTTCATCCTGAGTAGGCCAAATATCTTTCAAGAAAACGGACTCGCCGTCTGTTCCTATTCCTATTGGTTCGTTATATATATCAATGTCCACTGTTCCGGCAAGAGCAAATGCTACAACTAGTGGGGGTGAAGCTAAGTAGGAGAATTTTACTAAAGGATGTACACGGCCTTCGAAGTTTCTGTTGCCGCTTAATACAGCGGATACGGTTAAATCATTTTCCTTGATTGCCTCTTCTATAGGAGCAGCTAGAGGGCCGCTGTTTCCAATGCAGGTAGTACAACCATAGCCTACGAGATCAAACCCAAGTTTATCTAAGTATGGTGTTAGTCCTGCGGCATCTAGGTAATCTGTAACAACTCTTGAGCCTGGGGCCAAGCTTGTTTTAACAGTAGGGTCAATGGTGAGACCTTTCTCTACCGCTTTTTTAGCTACAAGTCCTGAAGCAACCATAACTGATGGATTTGAAGTGTTTGTGCAACTCGTTATAGCCGCAATTGCAACAGATCCGTTCCCCATCTCAGAAGAGTTCCCGTTTAATTGTACAGCTACTCTTTTGCCTAGATCAGCTCCGTTTCCGGTTTTTTCTTTTAGTGAATTCTCAAATGAATTTTTCAGATTTTTTAATGAAACTCTATCCTGAGGACGGCTAGGTCCGGCCATTGAGGGCTCAACTGTTGAGATATCAAGCGCCAGGGTATCTGTGTAGTTGGGGTCAGGAGTATCATCTGTTCTGAAAATACCCTGTGCTTTTGTGTAAGCTTCAACTAGATCTACTACGTCTTCTCTTGCAGTAATTCTGAGGTAGTTTAGCGTTTCAGAATCAACAGGGAAAAATCCCATTGTAGCTCCGTATTCTGGTGCCATATTGGCGATAGTTGCTTTATCGGATAAGGCTAGCTTACTTAGACCCGGTCCGTAGAATTCTACGAACTTGCCTACAACTCCTTTTTTTCTTAGCATTTGTGTAACTGTAAGTACAAGGTCTGTTGCTGTAACTCCTTGCTTAAGCTCCCCGTGTAGCTTAAATCCGATCACATCTGGAACTAACATGTATAGGGGTTGTCCCAACATACATGCCTCAGCTTCAATACCGCCTACTCCCCAGCCAAGAACGCTGAGCCCATTTATCATAGTAGTGTGGGAATCAGTACCAACAAGGGTATCGGGGAAGACTACTTTCTCTGCGCCTACAACGCGTGTTGATACCACGTCAGCCAGGCACTCAAGATTGACCTGGTGAACAATGCCGGTTCCCGGTGGAACAACTCTAAAATTGTCAAAAGCCTTTTGAGCCCATCTTAAAAATGCATATCTTTCACCGTTTCTTTCATACTCACGCTCTACATTCATTGCGAAGGCTTTCTGGGTTCCGAAATAGTCGACTTGCACTGAGTGGTCGATAACTAAGTCTACAGGCACTATAGGGTTAATTTTATTAGGATCCCCGCCGAGTCTGTTTACAACAGACCTCATCGCCGCAAGATCAACAACACAAGGCACACCAGTGAAATCTTGAAGAATAACCCTTGCAGGATTATAAGGGATTTCTTGGCTTCCTATATTCTCTGGGGTCCAGTTAGCTAGTGCTTTTACATGGATATCATTTACGACAGTTCCGTCATAGTTTCTCACTACGTTTTCTAGTAGAATTCGAATAGATACGGGCAGCTTAGAGAAATCACCGCCAAAGCTTTCTTCGATAGTTTTTAGTGAATAATATTTCACTTCACCCGAGGGTAAATTAAGCGTAGAAAGTGCATTTAATTTGTTATTAATCTGACTCATGAAAATCTCCTTAAATTAATTTGCAGATAAAACGGAAGGAATCCCCCGAATCCCCGTAATTCTACAATTAAATCACCACAAATCAAGAATATAAGGTGTCTTAGTGAAGATAAGAGGTCAAAATATGCGTATTTTTGATAATAATTAGGATAAACTTTGAGCTTGAAGCGGTATATACTAATATTTTCATGCTATAAACTTATTTTCATGCTATAAACTGAAAATATTCTTTAGATTGACGAATCAAACCCATAAATTTTTATTAGTCGACTTTTCTAAAAATTAAAGTGCCGTTAGTCCCACCAAATCCAAATGAGTTGCTTAGTACCGTTGTAATTTTGGCGTCCCTAGCTTCGTTAGGTACATAATCCAAATCACAATCAGGATCGGGGGTGTTGTAATTAATAGTTGGTGGGATTATTCCCTTATCTATCGCTAATACACTAAATGCTGCTTCGATACCACCGGCTGCGCCTAATAGATGGCCAGTCATAGATTTAGTAGAACTTACCGGGATGTCATAGGCTTTATCCCCTATTACTTCTTTGATAGCCCTAGTTTCATTCACATCATTTAATTGAGTTGAAGTTCCGTGAGCATTTATATAATCAATTTCTTCGGGGTTAATTTGTGCTTCCTTTATAGCGGCTTGCATGCACCTGACGGGACCGCCTAAAGAAGGTGCCGTGATGTGGCTTGCGTCACTGCTCATACCAAAGCCGATTACTTCTGCATATATTCTGGCGCCGCGTTTTTTTGCAAATTCCATTTCTTCTAGAATTAACATTCCAGAGCCTTCAGCTATGATAAATCCATCTCTATTCAAATCAAATGGACGTGAAGCGCCCTGTGGATCTTCATTATTTGTAGACAGCGCGCGCATGGCATTAAATCCACCCAGACTTAAAGGATTTATGGGGGCCTCAGTTCCTCCAGCTATCATAACATCAGCCTCTCCCCTCTGTATTGCTATCATTGCATAACCTATGGCATGGGTGCTGGCAGCACATGCTGTTGTTGTAGAACAGTTAGGTCCTTTTGCATTAAAAGTAATCGAGACATGACCTGCTGCAAGATTAGTAATGATATTCGGTATAAAAAATGGTGACATACGGCTGGGGCCCTTTTCTTCTAACAATATTACTGTGTTTCTAAAGGTATCCATCCCACCAATACCGGAACCAATTAAAGTCCCCACTCTAGGTGATAACTCTTCAGTTATCTCAAGTCCTGAATCCTCAAGAGCAAGCTTGGTACTTGCTACCGCATATTGAATGAATCTATCAGTTTTTCGCGCTTCTTTCGGATTCATAAACTCTTCAGCATTAAAATTGGTTATTTCACCACCAATTTTTGTTTTATGTTCGGTGATGTCAAACCTTTCAATTGTCTTAATGCCTGAACGACCGTTGCAAATGGCGTCCCAAGTCTCTTTATTTCCTATACCTGTTGGAGTAATGAGACCAATGCCAGTTACCGCTACCCTTCTACTCATTACTTTTTGCGCTCCATAATAAAGTTTATCGCATCTTGTACGGTAATGATTGATTCTGCATCTTCATCAGAGATTTCCAAACCAAACTCATCTTCCATAGACATGATGAGCTCTACTAAGTCTAATGAATCAGCTCCTAAATCTTCTATGAATGAAGATTCCGGGGTAATCTCATCTTCTGCTTTTCCAAGTTGACTTGCAACCATTTCCCTTACTTTGCCAAGAATTTCTTGATCCTGAGTCATAATTAAATACCTCCTTTAATTTTAAGTGTATATTCCGCCGTTGACTCTAAATACTTCTCCTGTTATATACGCAGCATCGTCAGATACCAAAAAAGCAACGGCGCCGGCTATATCTTCAGGTGTACCGAACCTATTTAGCGGTATTCTAGAAATATAATCTTTTTTCAACTCTTCTGTTAATTCGTCAGTTATATCTGTTTTTATAAATCCTGGGCTAACAGCGTTTACCGTTATCCCTCTTGAAGCCATTTCTCGTGCGCATGCTTTGGTAAAGCCAATAATGCCCGCTTTAGACGCAGCATAGTTAGTTTGACCGGCATTGCCCATCTCTCCCACAACTGATGTTAAATTTACTATTCTTCCTTCCCGTTGTTTGAACATGTTACGTGTAACCGCTTTAGTGCAGTTGAATATCCCTTTTAAATTTATTGAGATAACATTGTCCCAATCCTCTTCTTTCATTCTCATGAGTAATGTATCTTTGGTGATCCCCGCATTATTAATCAGTATATGGAGACCTCCTAGCTTTTCAATAATTTTATCAACTTCCTCATGTACTGCATCAAAATCCGCAACATCAAATTTAGACGTAAACACCTGGCCGCCGGATTCTTCAATTTCTTTTTTAGTGTCTTCTGCAGCAGTTTCGTTCTGAATATAATTAATGACTACTGTTGCTCCCTGAGATGCGAGTCTTTTAGAAATAGACTTTCCTATTCCTCTTGAACCGCCAGTAATTAGAGCAACTTTACCTTTCAGATTATCCATTATTTATCGACTCCAGTTGTGAGATCTTCTCAAAATTGCTGACTGAAACATCAGATAAAGTTCTCTTAATCAGTCCAGCTAGGACATTTTTAGGCCCAATTTCTATGAAATGATTACAGCCTTGATTTTTTAGTACTTCTACAGATTCATACCACCTAACCGGACTTGTTACCTGACTTATCAATAGCTCTTTTACTTTACTAGAATCATTTGTAAGCGATGCTGTGCAATTTGCAACAACGGGCGAGCTCATCTGAGCTATATTAACTTCATTCAAAACTCCTGACAACCTATCCGCTGCCGGTTGCATCAAAGCACAATGAAATGGAGCGCTAACATCAAGCGGCACAACACGTTTAGCGCCTTGTGCTTTTGCTAATATGGATGCTTGCTCTATTGCTTCTCTGTTGCCTGATATAACGGTCTGACCCGGGGCATTGAGATTGGCGGGGCTTGCAATTAATCCGTTTTTCGACACTTGATTACATATTTCTTTAACTTTTTCTTTATCTAATCCCAATACTGCAGCCATAGCCCCCACTCCTACAGGGACGGCCTCCTGCATAAATTCCCCACGTTTTCTTACCACTTTAACAGCGTCGCTAAGTCTAAATGCTCCGTTTGCAACCAAGGCTGTATATTCACCTAGACTATGTCCGGCTACAAAATCAGGATTTAGAGATGTTTCGCTTTGTAGGACTCTTAAGCAGGCAATACTTGTCGTCAGCAATGCGGGTTGAGCATTGGCTGTCAGTGACAATTCGCTCTGTTCGCCTTCAAAACATAGTGCTGAGAGGTCAAAGCCCAATGCATCATTAGCTTCTTCAAAAGTGTTTTTTGCAATGGCAAACTCATCACAAAGCTCTTTTCCCATTCCCACATATTGAGAACCTTGACCAGGGAATACAAAAGCAATCATATTGTTTTATCCTTGAATCTATTGAAAATATATTATGACTCTACTACTTCTTTTTCCTTAATGAATGTTCTTCCTTTGTAGAAGCCACAACTAGGACATGCTCTATGAGGCGGTTTGTGTTCCCCACAGTTCAGACATGAAGATATACCCGGTTTGGTTATCTTGTAATGAGTCCTTCTTTTTCTAGATCTGGATCTGGAATGTTTTCTTTTGGGAAGTGCCATTGTTTAAATCTCCCTATATTGTTTTCATATTTTAGTTTTCATATTTTTAGATCTTTTAATATCGCAAACCTAGGATCAACTTGATCCTTCTCACAGTCACAAGAATCTTTGTTTAGGTTTGTGCCGCATGTTGCGCATAAACCCTTACAGTCCTCACTACAAACAACCTTTACAGGCAATGAAATTGCCACCTGCTCTCTTATGTAGTTACTTAAGTCTACTTCCTCACCTTGATATGTTTCATGATCAAGGCTGAGATCCTGCCCCCCGATTTTGTCGCCAGGTGAAAGAACAAGGCTTACCTCAGGATTAAGCTCTATTTTAACAGGTTCTACGCACCTTGAACATGGAGACTGAATTGAAAGCCGGACATTGCCTATTACACTTACTTCTTTAAGTACTTTCGTTACCTGTAAATCTATCCCGATTTTTGATAGAAGCGTTAATACACCGCTTCCAGACCAGAGCTCAGGCAGATTCACAAGCCACTCAGGCTCTTCTAATGTTTCAATATGTACCCCGTCTTCTGCAAGATCGGATACACGTAGTACCATTGCTTTTGTTGATATCATCTCAATATTAAAGATTATTTGGGCTTAATAATAATACAAGATTGCTCATTTGCAAGTCATATGATTATTTTAGACTAAGTGGCATGAAACAAGGTGATCACTGCCGACATCACGAAGCTCAGGTTCAACTGTTTTACATTTTTCCACCGCAATGGGGCATCTGGGATGGAAGCTGCATCCAAAAGGCGGGTTTATAGGGCTTGGTACATCCCCTTTTAATACAGTCTTCACCCTTTTCCTGCTCGGATCAGCTATAGGAACACATGAGATCAATATTTGGGTATATGGATGTAGCGGATTCTTATATAACTCCTTGCTCGGTGATATCTCGACTATTTTTCCTAAATACATTACTGCTACTTTATCACTTATATGCCTTACAACTCTAAGATCATGGGATATAAATAGATATGTTAGTTTAAATTTTTCTTGGAGTTCGATAAAAAGATTAATGATTTGTGCTTGAACTGATACATCAAGCGCTGAAATGGGTTCATCGCAAACTATAAACTTTGGTTTAAGTGCTAGTGCCCTTGCAATAGCTATTCGTTGCCTCTGACCACCACTAAACTCATGGGGATAACGTGAGAGCGCATCTTCTCTAAGACCGACAGTCCTCATTAACTCTCGAATAAAGTCCTTTCTGTCTTTTCCCGATAGTATGTTATGGATGACCAGTCCCTCTGACACTATACTTTCAACCTTCATTCGCGGATTAAGAGAGCCGTATGGGTCTTGAAATACAATTTGCATTTCCCGTCTGAAAGGTCTCATTTTAGATGCGGACAAGTGAGTTATATTATTATTCTCAAATATAATCTCTCCACTTGTGGGCTCAAGCAGTTTGAGGATTGTTTTTCCAAGAGTTGTTTTGCCGCATCCACTCTCACCTACAAGCCCTATTGTTTGGCCCTCTGGAATAGAAAGGTCGATCCCATCCACGGCTTTTACATAGTTTGAGACCCTGGAAATAATCCCAGATTTAATTGGGAAGTATTTTTTTAGTTTTTCAATTTTTATAAGTTCTTTTACTGACATATTAGTTCTCTATTTTTTTTACTTCAGCTCTTCTCCAGCAAGCAGCTGTGTGAGCATTCCCAACTTGTTCTAGAAGTGGTTCATCCGTTCTGCATTTATCGATTACCAGCGGACAGCGGTCCTGGAATCTGCATCCGTCTGGGAAATTGTCCGGACTGGGTACAACTCCCGGTATTGCATTTAGCATTTCTTTATTCTCTTGAAGACCCGGGACTGAATTAAGAAGGCCAACTGTATATGGATGATGCGGTTCTCTGAAGATGTCAGCTGTATATCCATGCTCAACAACTTTCCCTGCATACATTACATATACTTCATCTGCTACTTCTGCGATTATTCCAAGATCGTGAGTAATTAGCAGCACAGCCATTCCCATTTTAACTCTCAAATCATTTATTAGCTCCAATATCCCAGCCTGTATTGTTACATCAAGCGCCGTTGTTGGCTCATCCGCTATTAACACTTCCGGATTACAAGCAAGAGCCATGGCTATCATAACTCGCTGTGACATTCCACCGCTCATTTCATGCGGGTAGTTGTGCATCCTTCTTTGTGGCGCCGGAATGCCGACTAGTGTTAGCAACTCTAAGACCCTTTCTTTCCGCTCTTGTTTTGATAGGTTCAGGTGAGTCGATAGCGCCTCCTCTATTTGATTGCCCACAGTAAAAACCGGATTAAGCGAGCTAATAGGTTCCTGAAAGATCATAGAGATTCTGTTTCCTCTTATTGAGCGCATGTCACGGTCTGAATAGTGAAGTAAATCAGCGCCGTCAAAGATTATCTCTCCACTATCAATTTTTCCGGGAGGCTCAGGTATAAGTCTCATAACAGATAGTGCCGTTACTGTTTTGCCGCACCCGCTCTCTCCTACCACGCCAATGATTTTGCCCTTAGGAACATTGATAGATATTCCCCCTACTACTTCCACCCTCTTTCCATCTGAAGCAAAGGAGATTCTTAAGTCTTTTATTTCCAGAACGTTATCCATGTTGATTTATTCACTTCCCAAAAACTTGGGGTCAATTGCGTTTCTAAACCCTTCTCCTAGAAGGTTAAATGAAGTAACAGTTACAAATATAGCCGCACCGGGAAATAGGACAAGCCACCATGCGAAATCCACATATCTCTGAGACTGTGAGAGTATATCCCCCCAGCTTGGCTCAGGCGGAGGTACTCCGAACCCTAAAAAACTAAGCCCGGATTCTACTAATATTGCCCCTGATATTCCGAAAGAAATATCAACCAATACAGGAGCAAGAGAGTTGGGGAGCATATGCTTCATCATCACTCTCCAGTCGTTTCCTCCAAGCGCCACTGCCGCATCTACATAATCAAATTGTCTTAACTGGAGAAACTGTGCCCTTATGAGCCGAGCAATTCCTGTCCAGCTAGTAGCCCCAATCACGATCATTATGTTATAAATGCTTGGGTCTCTGAATGCCAATATCGTAAGAATTAGAAAGAAGACCGGGAACGTCATCATTACTTCAAAAAGCCTGGACACTATAAAATCAACACTTCCCCCATAGTATCCGGCTATACCGCCTAATAATATTCCGATAATCGCAGCTATGCCCACAGCTACGAATCCAATGGAGAGTGATATTCGTGCACCATGAATCATGCGGCTTAATACATCTCGACCTCTATCATCCGTTCCAAACAGATGCTCCTTGGACGGTGGGATTAGTACTGATAATAAGTCATTTTCTGTAGGGCTAAATCTGACTGGAGGGAAGATCGCAAAATCTCCTTTTGTTGAATTTATATCCAGCTGCTTGAAATCGGTTCCGAAAAATTTGTTATATCTAAAGAGGACCGGGAAGTAATATTCGTTTTGGTATTTGAGAATTATAGGCTTATTGCCGGCAAGGAAGTTCTGAAATATGGCTACTCCAAAAAGAACCAAAACAATTATTAGTGCCGCCATCGCAAGCTTGTCTTTTTTTAATTTCTGCCAAACGCTCCCCCAATATCCTACGCTCTTGGTCTCACTCACTTTTTGGCCTCAAAGCTAATTCTGGGATCAACTAGTACATATATAAGATCAGCGATCAGGATTCCGAATAAAGTCAGCACAGCTGAAATTGTGGCAATCGCCATAATGACCGGATAGTCGCGCGACAGAACCGATTCAAAACCTAACTGTCCTATACCAGGGATTGAGAAAATACTCTCGATAATTACGCTTCCACCTATCATGGCCGGAAGAATTCCTGCAAGTATTGTAATTATGGGAATCAGCGCATTTCTGAGAGCATGTTTTAGAATTACTTTATGCCTTGGTAGCCCCTTTGCAGTTGCCGTTCTAACGAAATCTTCTCTGAGCACTTCTAGGAGGCTGCCTTTTTGGAATCTTGATAGATAGGCAAGGCTTCCGTATGTGAGACAAAATACCGGAAGCGCGATGTGCCATAAAAAATTAATAGCTTTCGGAAAAAACGGATAGTTCTCCGCCCCTGGAGAGAGTATCCCGTACACTGGGAACAGGTCCCAATAATCCCCTCCCCCAAGGAAGAAGATCAATATCATTGCCATCCAGAAGCTGGGTATGGAATATAGAATAAATAAGAAGAACGTACTGATACGCTCTGAGAATCTGCCGTGCGAAACTGCTGAATATACTCCTATAGGAATTGCGATCAAATATATTAGTATGATTGAAATTATGTTGAGTGTGAGCGTGATCGGAATTCTTTCAGCTATTTTATTTATAACAGGACGGTGGTCTTTGTATGAGCGTCCAAAGTCTAGAGTGACTATCTGTTTTAACCATATCCCGTATCTCACATATATAGGCTTATCCAGACCGTAGAGTTTCTTTGTTTCCTCTACGATCTGCTGTGTGATTGCCTCGGCCTGAATTCCCTGGTCTAGCTGGAGTTTTCTCTCTACAGGATTGCCGGGAGCCAATTGAATTATAAAGAACGTGATGAGAGTTATACCGAAAAGTGTGGGAATAAGCAGCAGCAGTCTTTTAAATATATAGTCTCTCATAGCTCCGGTCGTTGGAACAATATTATAGGCTTAATACTATAATAAGACTAATTTTATACCCAAATAGTTGCATTTGTTAAAATGGATGCGGAAAATAACCTAAACTCTTGAAAGCTTTTAGATAGTCCCCTTATTCGCTGTAAACTTGAAGAGGTAGCGGAACATGCCACTCTACAGGGTCTATTCCCAATGGATAAACTACTACATTTTCAAACCTCTTATTAACCGCTACGGTAGATTTTCTGCAGTAGAGAAATGTATAAGGCTGCTCGTTGTGGACAATCTCTGCAAATCTTGTATAAAGCTTCTTTCTCTTATCGCGGTCAAACTCGGTTCTGGCTTCTTCTATTAATTTGTCAGCCTCTTCATTTTTAAAGCCTATAAAATTAGAGCCGCTTTCGGCTTGAGTTGAGCTCCATATTTGATAAGGGTCTGACTCTACTCCCATAGACCATGCAAGTGTAACTGCATCGAAATTTCTCTCATTTAATCTGGCCGTAAATACTGCCCACTCAGTTTTTCTGATATCCATTTGGATACCCATATTGTCCAGTTCTTCTTTCAATATGGTTGCGATCTTCTCCCCTGTTTCAGAGCCTCCGGGGATAAGGAATTCAAATGCAAATTTGACCCCGTCTTTATCTCTTATTCCGTCACCGTCATGATCTACCCAACCGGCTTCTTTTAAGAGTTCTTCAGCTTTTGCCGGATTGTAGTCCAGAGGTTTGATGGACTTATCATATTCAGGGCTATTTATGTAAAACGGGTTTGTTACGATAGCGCCAAGATTGTAGAGGATTTTATCAAGAATGAGTTCCCTGTTCACAAGATGGGTCATAGCGGTTCTTACCTGTTTATCGGCAAAGAAAGGCCGTTTGGAGTTCCACCCTATATAGCTGTAGTTAGGCGTAAAATAGCTTAATTTATCAAAGCTCTCTTTAAATGCCGGGGAGCTAGTTTGTCTTTCCCACTGAATTGGGGTTAGTCCTGATACGTCTAAATCTTTACGTTTTAATACCTGAAATGCGACTGTCTGGTCCGTTATTATTTTAAAAATAACTTTATCTAGCTTTGGTTTTTCTCCCCAGTAATCGGCATTTTTTTCAATGACAATCTCTCTTCCCGTAGACCATTTTACAAATTTATAAGGACCTGTTCCAATCGGATCTCTGCCGGCGGGGTTGGTGTTGAAATCCCCATTGTCGAATATGTGCTTGGGCACTATTGGCATTCCTCCGCAGAACTCAAGCGCAAGGAAGTATGGTCTAGCATAAGTGAATTCAACCCTAAGCTCATCAAGTGCTTTTACATCTCTTATTTCCTGAAAATAGCTCCTTAGCTGCGGGCTGTCCACTTTAGGATTCATTATAGTTTTGTAGGAAAATACAACGTCTTCAGAGGTAAAGGGAGCTCCGTCATGCCATTTGATACCTTCTCTAATTTTGAAAGTATATTTTAGTTTGTCCTCTGAAACTTCCCAGGACTCAGCAAGGAGCGGTTCTAACTCAAGCGTCTCGTTATTTCTTTCAATTAACGTTTCGTAAATTTTCCCGTTATTCACCGTCCCTTCATAGGCATCTGTTGCAGTGATAGGGTTTAGCGTTGCAGGCTCAGCGCTTAGGTGATAAATCAGCCAGTCGCCATCAACCGGATCTGAGACCGAGCTAGTTTCGGTAGATGTTTGTTCTTGTGGCGACTCTTCTGCGCTTTGGGAATTATCGTTTTCTGAGCTGCATGAAATCAGGGCCGATGCTATAGCAATATTTAGAATGGTTATAAGTATAAGTCTTAACAAATTCTTCTCCATGTTTGTACTTTTTCAGTTTCGTTTTTTCAGGATTAATTGCCGCCTTTACCGCTAAAAGGGTCTTCCGGGATATTTTTTACAATCTTAGGAAGCGCTTTTTCATAAAACGGTCTTAAGAGATCAAGCGGGAGCGGGAATACTATTGTTGAGCTTTGATTGCTGGACATCTCAGTTAAGGTCTGAAGGAATCTTAGCTGAAGCGCCATTGGACTCTGTCCAAGGATCTCAGCGGCTTCGGTCAATTTCGCCGCTGCCTGGAATTCTCCTTCTGCGCTAATGATTTTAGCTCTTCTTTCTCTTTCAGCTTCTGCTTGCCGGGCCATGATCTGCTTCATATCATCTGGAAGGTCAACATACTTGAGTTCAACCAATGTAACTTTTATTCCCCAGGCATCCGTCTGTCTATCTAAAACATCCTGAAGTTTCATGTTTAGCTTCTCTCTCTCTGCAAGGAGTTCATCAAGCTCGACCTGTCCTAAAACACTCCTTAGGGTTGTCTGAGCCAATTGAGATGTTGCATAGAGAAAATTTTCAACCTGTATGACTGCTTTAATCGGGTCTACAACACGGAAATAAACGACCGCATTTACCTTTACCGAGACATTGTCTCTGGTAATTACATCCTGGGGCGGCACGTCCATTGTAATAAGACGCAGGCTCATTTTGGTCATTTTATCAACCATAGGAATAATCCATTTAAACCCCGGGCCTTTAAGGCCTACGATTCTTCCTAACCTAAAAACCACTCCCCTCTCGTATTCGTTTAAAATTTTTATTCCGGATAAGATAAAAAGAGCAATGATTCCTACAAATATGATTACCGGTGAAAACATTTTGCTGCCTCCTGTTAGTCTAAATTTATACTTTTTCTACCTTTAGTTTGAAGCCTTTTTTAGATTCTACAACTTTTATTTTATCACCCTTATTAATAGCACTGCCGCTCTCAGCGTCCCAGTATTCGCCCATTATAAAGACTTTACCTGTTTCAGCAATATCTGATGCCGCTTCTCCCGTCTCCCCTATTATGCCTTCCATACCGACTAGAGGTTTTAAGTATTGAGCCTTTATTAAATAAAAAAGCACATATCCAAAAAAGAGCGCAATTGCAGCGGTTGATGCAATGACAACTCCATACCCTACCCTAATATCTGAATCCGGAGTATCAAAAAGAAGCAGCGCTCCGAGCGCAAAACTGATAACTCCACCTGTAGTTAGTAACCCATAGCTAGTGACGTATACCTCTGTTATAAAAAGAGCTAAGGCCAAAAGCAGTAAAACGACGCCTGCGTAGTTAAACGGCAAGATTTGAAATGATACAAAGCCCATCATGAGGCATATAACACCTGCCGCTCCAGGGAAAATAAGACCCGGGTTATAGAACTCAAGTAATATTCCTAGTGAGCCTAAAGATAGTAGCAAAAATGCTATATCAGGTGTGCTTAGTATATCTATTAATTTTTGCTTAAGGCTCATTTCAACCCTTTGTATATTAGCGCCTTTAGTTTGAAGGGTTATCTCTCCTTGGGGGACTTTTACTTTCATCCCGTTAATTTGCGTTTGGAGATCTTCTAAGCTAGGAGATATTATATCTATTACTTTTATTTCCAAAGCTTCTGTAGCAGTAATAGAATCACTGTTTCTTACTGCATCAATTGCCCACTCTACATTACGGCCTCTGTGCTCTGCGATACTCTCTATAAACGACGAAGCATAGTTCTCTATCTTCTGACCCATTATATCTTGATCTGATTTCTCTTCAGACTCTTTGCTTTTCTCACCTTTAATGTCCTTT